>ERZ808044.226-NODE-226-length-76825-cov-11.889834_pt1 | contig 76825 bp, 71 predicted proteins | sample MGYA00380195_ERZ808044 | MGnify/ENA primary metagenome ERZ808044 (study PRJEB31490, sample SAMN06133423) | mouse gut metagenome | isolation source: Z7_2 | host: mice | place: China: Chengdu | collected 2015-05 ...
AAAACGATTTACGCATAAATACAGGCTTTGAGACCACTTTTTGCTTAATTGAGTATCTATTATACGACTTTAGGGTTATTATGAATGGGAGGAGGTCAGCATCATGACGATTGAAGAAATTGTCCATGGCGAATCTAAAGATGTAGAATTTAAGGTAACGCTTCCAAAAGATACAGAGAAATATACGAAGTCTGTTGTTGCATTCGCCAATACGCAAGGTGGAAAGCTGATATTTGGTGTGGATGATAAAACCAGAAAAGTTGCTGGAATAGATGAAGACGAGCTTTTTAGAATGATGGACAGCATTTCTAATGCGGTATCGGATTCTTGCGTGCCACAGATTGTTCCCAATATTGAACCCCAGACTGTAGACGGAAAAACAATAATCGTTGTGACTGTTGTACCGGGAGCAAATAGACCATATTACCTGAAATCAATAGGAAAAGATAGGGGCACTTTTATCCGGGTTGCCGGGACATCCAGACCTGCTCATCCAGAGAAAATCAAAGAATTAGAGATGGAGGGTGCAAGGATCTATTGGGATGAGCTGACTCGCGTAGGATATGAAGTTACGGAAGATGCCGTGAAAAAGCTGTGCGACGATATTGTAAAGTTCAGAAATGAGATGGGATTACCTAAGCGTGATGTGACTATTACCCAGCTTTTTAACTGGAAGCTGTTAAAAAGAGAGAATGATTCCCTGATGGCATCCAACGCTTTTGTATTAATGACATCAGACTATTTTCCATTTTCAAAAACGCAGTGTGCTGTATTCAAGGGAACAGAACGAATGGTATTTCTCGATAAGCGGGAGTTTTCAGGTCCGATTTATGAGCAGATTGTACAGGCGACAGATTTTGTATTACGAAATATCCGTCTTGGTGCGACGATCGATGGTTTGATTAGAAAAGAGTCTTATGAGCTGCCGTTAGAGGCTATTCGGGAAATGATAGTAAACGCCCATTGTCATCGTAATCTGAGAGACGATTCTTGCGTTCAGGTAGCAATTTACGATGATCGGTTGGAGGTGTCCTCGCCGGGAGGACTATACAATGGGCTTTCTTATGATGAACTTATGAATGGACACTCCAAGATCCGGAACAGGGCAATTGCTAATGTATTTAGCAAGATGGGATTTGTGGAAGCATGGGGAACGGGTGTGAAGAGAATCCTTGGTGCAGCCCAAAGCTATGGGCTTCCAACTCCAAGTTTTCAGGTGTTTGATGAAATGTTTCGAGTGAATCTTTTTCGAAATATTTCTCCGATGGAAGAACAGAGAAGCATCGGAGAAGCATTGCAGAGGTATCAGAGAAGCATCGGAGAAGCATCAGAGAAGCATCGGAGAAGCATCGGAGAAACATCGGAGAAGTATTATAATCATTCCAGAGATGATTTAAACAGTACGCAGAAGCAGATACTTGAATTGCTCTCGCAGGATACGAGGCTTTCAGCAAAAAAAATAGCGGAAGTAATCGGCATATCGAGCAGAAACATTGAGGCCAATATCAAAAAACTTAAAAGAAAAGGTATACTAATTCGTCATGGTTCTCCAAAGACAGGGTATTGGGAAATAAAGGAGAACGATTTCATTTCTTAAATCCAGAAAGTCTTCCTGAATATCTTTTCTCCGAATGAGGTGGAGGGCGGTACGTCCAAATATCAGATTGTGGAACAGGTGGTGTTTAACGAGCAGGAAGATACACGGGACAGAAGGGAGAAGTAGTTTGAATAAAGCAGAATTAAGATCCATTTGGGAAAAGGAAGAGAAGGCGGCACATATCATAGGCTGGGATTTTTCACATATCCATGAGAGATATGAGGAAGAGAATGATCTGCCATGGGACTATAAGAAGACAGTGAGAAAGTATTTGAACAATGATTCCAATATGTTGGACTACGACACTGGAGGCGGTGAATTCTTATTATCTCTAAACCATCCCTTTGATAAGACATCGGCGACAGAAGGATTTGAACCGAACGTGCAGTTATGCAAGAAAAAATTATTGCCTTTAGGAATTAATTTTAAAGAGTGTGATAACCCTTCTAAAATTCCCTACAACAATGAATCATTTGATATGATTATTAACAGGCACGGCAGCTTTGACGCCGGAGAATTGTACCGTCTGCTGAAGAAGAACGGAATCTTTATTACAGAGCAGGTTGGAAGCGATAATGACAGGGATTTGGTTGAAATGGTTCTGCCCGGAACGGATAAGCCCTTTCCTCACTTGAACATCAAGGAGCAGAGAAAGGTATTTGAAGATGCGGGCTTTCACATAATTGAAGGCCGGGAAGCATATCGTCCGATCAAATTCTACGATGTTGGTGCATTTGTGTGGTTTGCGCGCATTATTGAATGGGAGTTCCCGGGTTTTTCTGTTGATAAATGTTTTGATAAGCTATTGGAGATGCAGAAGATAATCGAAGAGAAAGGAGAAGTGGAGGGGACCATTCATCGTTATCTCATTGTGGCAAAGAAGGTTTTTTAAATTGAGAGGAAAGGAGTCATCGATACCAGGGAATATGGCAAGATTAGTTTGATGCTGCCAAGATTTGCAGAATTTGTGAAGATGCAGCAAATATAGTGAGACCCATCGTTTTAGCCCCGTCACATCAACGGCACAAGTTTGGCATCAACAGAATATTCTGATAAAAAAGGGTATTTTTCGATGAATAAAGTAAAGCAGCAGATTCATTATCGTTGTGATGATACGGTAAGGGGGAATATAAAAGGGCAGAATGTGACGGTGGCGGTGCTGGATACGGGGATGGCGGTGCATCCGGATCTGAAAGGACGGATCGCGGCTTTCTATGACTGTGTCAACCATCGTTATGGATTGTATGATGACAGCGGGCACGGGACACATGTGGCGGGAATCATTGCCGGTAATGGCGCACTGTCCCAGGGAAGGGCTGCCGGCATTGCGCCGGAAGCAAAACTGGCAGTGGTGAAAGTGCTGGATTCCAGAGGAGAAGGAGAAGTGGTGCAGATCCTTGAGGGAATCGATTGGATCAGAAAGAATTACAGACGGTACAAAATCCGGGTAGCCAATATATCGGTGGGCGCGAAACTTGGATTGGACGCAGAGAAAGAACGGCATTTGATACAGGCAGTAGAAATGTTGTGGGATGAAGGAATCACAGTTATTGTATCGGCAGGGAACTACGGACCTAAGGAAGGAAGTGTTACGGTTCCGGGCAACAGCCGCAAAGTGATTACGGTGGGAGCGCTGGAGGAACCGGGGATGAAGAATATCTGTTCCGGAACGGGGCCTACCAGCCAGTGTATTGTGAAGCCGGAACTTGTGGCGCCGGGCTATCAGGTATTGTCCTGTAACAACCTGTATCGTAAGAACAGGATTCCTTACGTCAGAAAGAGCGGAACATCTATGGCAACGCCTGTGGTGTCAGGAGCGGCGGCGCTTTTTCTGTCGAAGTATCCGAAAGCAAAGAATGTAGAGCTGAAGCTCAAGCTTCGTGAAACCTGTGAGCGGCGGCAGAACGGACGGAATCAGGGGTGGGGAATGCTTCGGGTAGACAGGATGCTGTGTTAGGAGTCAGAACTTGTAAAGAAAAAATACTTGACAGCCCGCTTTTTTTGCTGTATGATAGCGAAGGTGATGGAAGTGGATAAGATTCTGGAGCAGACACTGCTGTTTGATTTTTATGGAGAATTGCTGACGGAGCATCAAAAGGAGATTTATGAACGGTATGTGACGGAGGACCTCTCCCTTGGAGAGATCGCCGAGGAGGCCGGGATCAGCCGTCAGGGGGTCCACGATCTGATCAGGCGCTGTAATCAGTCGCTTAGAGGATATGAGGAGAAGCTCCATCTGGTAGAGAAGTTTCTGGCAGTCAGGGAGAAGGTGGAGAGGATAGACCGTCTCCTTCAGGAGTATCAGAGAGAGGACTCAGATGAGTTGATAAGCAGCATCCGCAGGATTGCCGGTGAGATCATAGAGGAGATGTAAGAATTTACAGAGGAGTTTTCGTATGGCATTTGACAGTTTGACAGAGAAACTTCAAAATATATTCAAGAATTTAAGAAGCAAGGGACGCCTTACCGAGGAGGATGTAAAAGAGGCTCTTAAGGAGATCAAGAGAGCACTTCTGGCGGCGGACGTCAACTTCAAGGTAGTGAAGGATTTTATCAAGAATGTTCAGGAGCGTGCGATCGGTCAGGATGTCATGAACGGATTGAATCCGGGGCAGATGGTCATTAAGATCGTTAACGAAGAGCTGATCAGGCTGATGGGTTCCGAGACGACAGAGATAAAGCTTCAGCCGGGAAGTGCGATCACGGTGATCATGATGGCAGGTCTTCAGGGAGCAGGTAAGACGACTACGACTGCGAAGCTTGCGGGCAAGTACAAGCTTAAGGGCAAGAAGCCTCTGCTTGTGGCCTGTGATGTATATCGGCCGGCGGCCATTAAGCAGCTGCAGGTGAACGGCGAGAAGCAGGGCGTGGAAGTATTTGCCATGGGGGAGAACCATAAGCCGGCCAATATCGCGAAAGCAGCTCTTGAGCATGCCCAGAAGAACGGGAACAACATTGTAATCCTGGATACGGCCGGGCGGCTTCATATAGATGAAGGCATGATGGAAGAGCTTCAGGAGATCAAGGAGACGGTGACCGTACACCAGACGATCCTGGTCATTGACGCCATGACAGGCCAGGATGCAGTTAATGTGGCGAAGGAATTTAACGAGAAGGCGGGTATTGACGGTGTGATCGTCACGAAGCTTGACGGTGACACCAGAGGCGGTGCGGCGCTTTCAGTCAAAGCCGTTACCGGAAAGCCGATATTATATGTGGGTATGGGGGAAAAGCTGTCTGATTTGGAGCAGTTCTATCCGGACAGAATGGCATCCCGTATCCTCGGAATGGGTGATGTGCTGACTCTGATCGAGAAGGCCGAGGCTGAGATCGACGAAGAAAAAGCAAGACAGATGACTCAGAAGTTGAAGAAGAATCAGTTTGATTTTGAGGATTTCTTAGAGAGCATCAGTCAGATGAAGAACATGGGAGGTCTTGGCAGTATTATGAGCATGCTTCCCGGCCTTGGCGGTATGGGCGGCATGGGCAAGATGAAGGGCCTTGACGATGAACAGACCTCTCAGGCAGAGAAGGGCATGGCGCGGATGGAAGCTATGATCTATTCTATGACGCCAGAAGAGAGACGGAATCCGGATATCCTGAATCCGTCGAGAAAGCATCGGATCGCCAGAGGCGCCGGTGTGGACATCAGTGAAGTCAACCGGATGGTGAAACAGTTCGGTGAGATGAAGAAGATGATGAAGATGATGGGCAAAGGCGGCAGAAAAGGGAAGTTCCGTTTGCCGTTCTGACAATGATATACCGCGCTTCTGCGCGTTATATAGATATAATATCATTCAAGAGAATATTTTATGGAGGTGGAATACAATGGCAGTAAAGATCAGATTAAGAAGAATGGGACAGAAAAAGGCTCCTTTCTATAGAATCATCGTAGCTGATTCAAGATCCCCAAGAGACGGTAAGTTTATCGACGAGATCGGTACTTACGATCCAAACTGTGATCCAAGTGCGATCAAGGTTGATGAAGAAGCAGCTAAGAAGTGGCTGAATAATGGTGCACAGCCGACAGAAGTTGTAAGCAAGATCTTTAAGATTGCAGGCATTGAGAAATAGGTTCTATATGTAAATCTTGTTTTTGAGGTGCACGATTATGAAAGAGTTGGTGGAAGTTATCACGAAAGCCCTGGTAGATGATCCGGACAGTGTCGTCGTGACTGAGAGGGAAGAAAAGAAGACAATGGTTCTGGAAGTACATGTTGCCGATTCTGATATGGGAAAGGTAATTGGTAAGCAGGGACGCATTGCCAAAGCAATTCGCTCGGTTGTGAAGGCAGCTGCTGCTAAGGAGGATAAAAAGGTTATCGTTGATATTATGGATTGACAAAGAAGGGGAGAACCCTTTGAACAAAGGACAGACGCATGAGATGCCGCCTGTCCTTGTTTATTCCTTTAAGGGATGCCGTATATAAAGGCCGGATATGATGATGTTTGACGAACTGGCCGTCAGATGCACGCAGATGATAGGAGAGGAAGATGGAAGATTTATTACAGGTTGGAGTGATTACCCAGACGCATGGAATCCGGGGAGAGGTAAAAGTGTTTCCGACTACGGATGATGCGGGGCGTTTTCAGGAATTGAAGCAAGTGATACTTGATACGGGGAAAGAAACACTGTCTTTAGAGATTGAGAATGTCAAATACTTTAAGCAATTTGTGATCTTGAAATTCAAAGGCTATGATAATATAAACGATATTGAGAGATATAAGAGATGTGCGCTTTTGATCGAGCGGTCGGATGCGGTTCCCCTGGAGGAGGATGAATACTTTGTTGCGGATATGATTGGGATGAAGGTTTTGACGGACCAGGGAGAAGAATTCGGCATTCTGAAGGATGTGATGGAGACAGGGGCGAATGATGTCTATGTGATCGAACATCCGTCGAAGGGTGAAGTGTTGGTTCCGGCGATCAAGGAATGTATTCTGGATGTGGATATACCGGGCGGACAGATGAAGATCCATGTGATGGACGGGCTGATCTGATAGCAATGAGGTGGTAGGATGCGTTTTTATATTATGACATTATTTCCGGAGATGGTCATGCAGGGACTTAGTACCAGCATTATCGGCAGAGCCATGGAGAAAGAAATCCTGTCAATCGAGGCGGTTAATATCAGGGATTATGCGTTCAATAAGCATAACAGCGTGGATGATTATCCTTATGGCGGCGGGGCAGGGATGCTGATGCAGGCGGAACCGGTATATCAGGCATACCAGGCTCTTAGGACGAAGATAGAGAAGAAGCCCCGGGTGGTATATCTCTCACCACAGGGGAAGACTTTTGACCAGAAGATGGCAGAAGAATTCGCAGAAGAGGAGGAGCTGGTGCTTCTGTGCGGGCACTATGAGGGAATTGATGAACGGGTATTGGAGGAGATTGTGACAGATTATGTGTCTATCGGTGATTATATACTGACAGGCGGCGAGCTTCCGGCCATGATCATGGTAGATGCGGTCTCCCGGCTGGTGCCCGGAGTCCTTCACAATGATGTGTCTGCAGAATTCGAGAGTTTTCAGGATAACCTGCTTGAGTATCCTCAATATTCCAGGCCGGAGGTCTGGCATGATAAACAGGTGCCGGGGATACTTCTGTCCGGCCATCATGCGAATATTGAAAAGTGGAGGCGTGAGCAGTCACTTATAAGGACGGCAAAGCTGAGGCCGGATTTGCTCAGGAAGGCAAGACTGACGGATGAGGAGAGAGCAAGATTTGGGTTGACAGACGGAGCCGATTAGGCTTTGGTTGACAGAGCCGGCAAATAAGCAGCGAAGAATGAAATCCGAACGTTACAGTTCGCTGGCAGGCCAGTGAACTGTAACATCAGGACAAAAATAAGGCAAAAATAAGAAGAATCCCCTTGTCAAGGAATGGCAAATATGATAGAATATAACACGTTGTGAAGAAGAGAGATGGTCCTCTGGTACAAAAGTATTAAGAACATCCAGAATATAAGGAGGTCACACAATGAACGATATCATTAAGAAGATTGAAGAAGAGCAGTTGAAGGAGAATGCGCCGCAGTTCCATGTTGGAGATACCGTGAAGGTATACGGTAAGATTAAGGAAGGAAACCGCGAGAGAATTCAGGTATTCGAGGGAACAGTCCTTAAGAGACAGGGAGGCGGATCAAGAGAGACATTTACCGTAAGAAAGAATTCTAACGGAATCGGTGTTGAGAAGACATGGCCGTTACACTCACCTAATGTTGAGAAGGTCGAAGTGGTAAGAAGAGGTAAGGTAAGAAGAGCGAAACTGTTCTATTTGAGAGACCGCGTTGGTAAGAAAGCGAAGGTAAAAGAGTTAGTAAAATAAGAAACAAAGATGAAGAGGACAAGTACATATTGTATGTTGTCCTTTTCTTGTATAAAAGATATTTTAGTTATAAGAGGAGCAGATGAGACGCAGACGAAAGAAACGTATATTTAATAGAATAAAGAAGAAAAAATTCGAATTTCACATAGATTGGGGACTTCTGGCTGCCATAGGGATGTGGATCTTTAAAGGAGGTATTGCATGCCTTCTGGCATTCGTATTCGTATGGTATTTTGGACAGCAGGTCAGTACGGTGGGAGACTCCATGAAACCGGTCCTAAGTAATGGAGACGTGGTTCTGGTAAACCGGATTCTGTATAATGCGACGGCTCCTAAGCGGGGAGATATTATAGTATTCAAGCCTAAGGGCAATGAGAATGTCCACTATTATACGAAGAGAATCATCGGACTGCCGGGAGAGAGTGTTGAGATTGTCGAGAACAGAATCTATATTGACGGGGAAAAGCTGGAAGAAGAATATGAGACGACAGATATCAGTGATGTGGGGATCGCGAATGAGAAGATAGAACTCGCGGGAGATGAGTATTTTGTACTGGGCGATAATCGGGCAAGCAGCGAGGACAGCCGCAATGCAGATGTCGGCAATGTGAAGAGAGAGTATATCTATGGGAAGGCATGGTTTGTAATTTCGCCGCGAAGGGATTTTGGATGGGTTAAGTAGATTTTATTGAAATTATAGATAAGGAGTAGAAGTATGCATTTTCAATGGTATCCAGGTCATATGACGAAGGCAAAGCGTATGATGCAGGAGAATATCAAACTGATCGATCTGGTAATCGAGCTTGTGGACGCAAGGATTCCTGTAAGCAGCCGGAATCCGGATATCGATGAGCTGGGCAGGAATAAAGCGAGGCTGATTCTGTTAAATAAAGCGGATCTTGCAGAGGACAGATGGAATGATGCCTGGGCAGAGTATTTCAAAAGTAAGGGATTTCTTGTGATGAAAGTGGATTCCAGGAAGAATAACGGGATGAAGCCGGTTCACACCATCATTAAGGAGGCATGCAAGGAGAAGATTGAAAGAGATCGTAAGAGGGGGATATTAAACCGCCCGGTCCGTGCGATGGTGGTGGGGATACCTAATGTCGGAAAGTCTACATTTATTAATTCTCTGGCGGGAAAAGCCTGTGCCAAAACCGGTAACAAGCCGGGGGTTACAAAAGGAAAGCAATGGATTCGCCTGAATAAGCAGGTAGAGCTTCTGGATACTCCGGGAATCCTGTGGCCGAAGTTTGAGGATCAGAGGGTTGGGCTAATGATGGCTTTTATCGGTTCTATGAAGGATGAGATCCTGAATACAGAAGAACTGGCTTTGGAGTTGATCCGGCTTTTGGAGACGCATTATCCGGGTGTACTTGGGGAGAAGTATCATATAGAGAGTGATCCGGATGTATATGTGATGCTTGGGCGGATTGCCGAAAGCAGACATTGCAGGCTTAAGGGAAATGAACTTGATACCGATAAGGCGGCAGTTCTTTTGCTGGATGATTTCCGGAATGGAAGATTGGGCAGACTGACACTGGAATATCCACAGGAGGTATGATAGAATTGGAAGTGGAAAAGGAGACAGCAGCAATGGCGGAAACGGACAGGAGAAATGAAGAAGAGAGAAGCATTTTCAGAGTCTTGGGCGGATGGATTATGTATATTGTGGTGATTGTCGGGCTGACCTATCTGATCATTACATTTGTGGGACAGAGGACCAGAGTCAGCGGTTCTTCCATGGAGACAACGCTGAGCGATGGGGATAACCTTATCGTCGACAAATTGTCATATCATTTTGTAGATCCCGGACGGTTTGATATTATTGTATTTCCTTATCGGTATGAGGAGAATACATACTACATCAAGCGGATTATAGGAATGCCGGGCGAGACGGTTCAGGTGATAGACGGATATGTCTATATCAATAATGAATTGCTGGAGAGCGACGTCTATGGTGCAGCGGTGATGGAATCGCCGGGGATTGCGGCACAGCCTGTAGTATTAGGAGAAGATGAGTATTTTGTACTTGGAGATAACAGGAACCACAGTTCCGACAGCCGTGACCCGAATGTGGGGATATTAAAGAGAGAGGATCTGATCGGAAGAGCGTGGGTCCGCATTTTTCCATTTGACAGAGTGGGTGTCATAAAGCATGAATAAGCGAGAAGAAGATCGGCTTAAGAGACAGCAGGAGAAGCTTGAGAAGGAGAGGACAAGGCTTGAGAAGATGCATACTTTTGAGAAAGAGTATGGCATGTGCAGGTATATCTGTGGAATTGACGAGGTAGGCAGGGGACCGCTTGCAGGGCCGGTTGTGGCAGGGGCGGTGATCCTGCCCAAAGACTGTGAGATTCTTTATCTGAATGATTCTAAGAAGCTGTCAGAGAAGAAGCGGAAAGCCCTCTATGAGGAGATCATGGAGAAGGCGGTCGCCGTGGGAATCGGGATGGCAGGTCCTAAGAGGATTGATGAGATCAACATACTTCAGGCAACTTATGAGGCGATGCGGATGGCCGTTGATAAGCTCGAAGTCCGTCCGGATGTGCTTTTAAATGATGCGGTTACGATTCCGGAGGTTATGATTCCGCAGGTGCCGATCATCAAAGGGGATGAGAAGAGCGTGTCCATTGCGGCGGCCAGCATTGTTGCCAAGGTTACCCGGGACCGCCTGATGGTGGAATATGACCAGGTAATTCCGGGATATGGGTTCACAAGGAATAAGGGATATGGAACAAAGGAGCACATCGCGGGTCTTAGAGAGCTTGGAGCGTCACCGATACACAGGATGACATTTATTAAGAAATTTGTGTAGAGTGACAGAGATGTGGATTCTATGGGACAGGACAAATTGGGCAGAGAACAGAACCGGCGTAAGACGGGATCAGAATATGAGCATAAGGCAGGAGAGTACTTAAAAGAACAGGGGTATGAGATTCTGGAATATAATTTTCGGTGCAGAACGGGCGAGATCGATATTATCGCAAGGGACGGGGAATATCTGGTCTTCTGTGAGGTAAAGTACCGTTCAGACCTAAGAAGCGGGCATCCGGCAGAGGCAGTTGACAGGAAGAAGCAGCAGTCTATCTCAAAGTGCGCGTTATACTATCTTGCACGCCATGGCCTGACAGAAGAGGCGTGCCGCTTTGACGTGGTGAGCTTTGAGGGAGATAAGGTGACATTGTATACCGATGCTTTTGACTATATAGGAGGATAAATGTATGGCGCTTGGGTTAAAATATAAGAATCAGGAGCATATATTTGATGAGAAGATCGTGGATGGGGTGCCATATCTGTCTTATCCGATGCTTGAGAGGACAGGAGTGGTAAAACATGGGTTTTCCACCAGACTTGGAGGAGTGAGTAAAGGGCATTGCGCGACGATGAATATCAGCACAACAAGGGGCGATGATCCCAAAGCGATAGAGGAGAACCAAAGAAGGATTGCGAAAGCCATCGGGGTTTGTGTGGAAGATATGACATACACGAATCAGACCCATACTACGAATGTTGCGGTGGTGGAGGCAAAGGACAGGGGGCGAAGTTTTCTTGAGACGGACGGAATGGTGACGAATGTGCCTGGGATCTGTCTTGTGACTTTTTATGCGGACTGCGTTCCCTTATTTTTTGTGGATCCAGAGCACCGGGCTATCGGGCTTAGCCATTCCGGCTGGCGCGGTACGGTCAATAAGATGGGGAAGGTCACGATAGAGCAGATGCAGAAGCAGTACGGGACTGACCCTGATAAGGTAGTTGCGGCCATTGGGCCGTCGATCTGCCGGGACTGTTATGAGGTAAGCGAAGAAGTGGTCGAACAATTCAGAGAGAATTTTGATGAGGTGTTGTGGCCGGAATTATTCTATAAGAAAGCGGATGGAAAGTATCAATTAGACCTTTGGAGGGCGAATGAGGCCGTGCTTATGGAAGCGGGAATCAGCAGAGAGAGAATGGCAGTAACCAATCTTTGTACACATTGTAATCCGGAGATATTGTTTTCTCATAGAAGCACCGGATTTCACAGAGGGAATCTCAGTGCATTTCTTGCGCTGAGGTGACAGGATATCCCGCTTTTAATACAGAAGGCTATTATGCGAAAGGAGGAATATTATGGTACCAATGCCGGCGGATGGGGGGACAACAACAGCAAGTGATGTTGCAGTGACAGCGGCGGTGGAAGTAAAAGAAGTGACGCAGGATACGGTGAAGGAAGTAAGCCGTCTGGCGCAGTATATACAGGATAGTATTCCTAAACTTGCAGGTTTTGGGGTGCGTGTCCTGATTGCTTTGGCAGTTTTTTTTGCCGGCAGAATTGTAATCCGGTGGATTCAGAAGGTGGTACGGCGCTCTCTGGAACGGTCGAACGCGGATAAGGGAGTCGTACAGTTTGTTGATTCCTTTCTGAAGGTCGGTCTGTATGCGCTTCTGATCTTCAGTATTGCGGCCAAATTCGGTGTAGATACGGCTTCTGTGGCGGCATTGGTCGCGTCCGGCGGTGTAGCTATCGGTCTGGCATTGCAGGGGAGTTTATCGAACTTTGCGGGCGGCGTTCTGATTCTGCTTTTGAAGCCCTTTGAAGTGGGGGATTATATTATCGAGGATACGAATAAGAATGAGGGAACAGTAAAGGAGATACAGATCTTCTATACGAAGCTCAGTACCATTGACAATAAGACGATCGTAATTCCCAACGGAATGCTGACGAACAGCAGCCTGACCAACGCGACGGCCAAGGATGAGAGGAGGCTGGACCTTAAGGTGTCCATATCCTATCAGGCGGATTTGAGGAAGGCGAAGGCGTTGGTGGAAGGGATACTCATGAATGACGTGTGTGTGATGAAGGATGAAGAGATCAATGTGTTCGTGGATGACCTGGCGGAAAGTGCAGTCATTCTCGGAGCGCGGGCGTGGGTGAAAAATGAAGTATTCTGGCCGACAAGATGGCGGATTTTAGAGACGATTAAGCTGACATTGGATGAGAACGGAATCGAGATTCCATATCCTCAGATGACGGTGCATGTGAAAGAAAACTAAGGAAAGTAATCCTTGACTTGAAGTCAACTCCAGGTTGTATAATTAGCTTGAGTATAGAAGGAGGAGGTAAATGAATGGAATACAGGGAATTAGGCAATACAGGCCTTAGGGTCAGTGAGATCGGAATGGGATGCGAAGGGTTTGTGGATCATGAAGGGGCTTATACAAAAGATCTGATGGATACGGCTGAGAGATATGGTGTGAATTACATCGACCTCTATATGCCCAATCCTGCGATCCGCCGCCTGATCGGTGAGGCGATGAAGGGAAGACGGGATAAATTCATCCTTCAGGGACATCTCTGCACGGTGTGGAAGGACGGACAGTATAAGCGGACCCGTGTTATAGAGGAGGTAAAGGAGGGCTTCGAAGACCTGCTTGGGAACCTGGGGACGGATTACATAGAGGTGGGAATGATCCACTATGTGGACTCCATGGAAGACTGGAATGTTGTCGTGGACGGACCGGTCATGGAATATGCAAAGGAGCTTAAGAAGATCGGGAGGATCCGTCACATAGGCCTTAGCAGCCATAATCCAAAGGTAGCGGCGGCAGCAGTAGAGAGCGGCCTGATCGAAGTATTGATGTTCAGTGTGAATCCTTGTTATGATCTGCAGCCGGCAGGAGAGAACTGTGAATCTCTGTGGGACGAGAAGAATTATGCGAAGGAACTTCTTAACATGGATCCGGACAGGGAAGCCCTGTATGAACTGTGCAGCCAGAGAGGCGTAGGGATTACGGTAATGAAAGCATACGGCGGCGGGGATCTTCTGGATGCTCAGTGGTCGCCGGCGGGGAAAGCCCTGACGCCATATCAGTGTCTGCATTATGCCCTGACACGTCCGGCGGTGGCGACGGTACTTGCCGGCGCGCATACGGTGGAAGAGTTAGAACAAAGCGCCGGGTATGCCGGGGCTTCAAAGGAGGAGAAGGATTATGCGGCGGCATTTGCCTCCTTCCCTAAGATCAGCTGGAAGGGACATTGCATGTACTGCGGGCACTGCGCTCCGTGTCCCAAGGGGATTGATGTGGCGACGGTGACGAAGTTTCTGAATCTTACGAAAGCGCAGGGTGAGGTGCCGGAGACGGTGAGAGAGCATTATGCCGTACTTGGACATACAGCTTCGGAGTGTGTGGGATGTAAGTCCTGTGAGAAGCGATGTCCGTTTGAAGTGCCGATTGTGGAGAATATGAAGGAGGCAGTGAGAGTATTTGGGAAATAAATCCTTAGATGCAAAAAGGCTCGAGGGACACGAAATAGTATAAGTGATAAAACAGACCGGACCCCTGAGAAGAAATTCTCTGGTATCCGGTCTGTATATTTTATTGCAGTAAATAAAAAAACTATCCAAATTATTTTCTTATAGTTCCTTACAGGAAGATATATTTCAGGATAAATAATACTGCCAGTACATACATCAGTACGCTGATTTTCTTCTCCTTAGCCTTCCCGGTAAGAAGATTCAGAACCACGTAGGAGATCACGCCCATGGAGATACCCTCGGAGATGCTGTAGAAGAACGGCATTGCCGCGATACAGATATAGCACGGGAGTGCCTCTGATATATCGTTAAAATCAATATTCACCACGTTGGTCAGCATATAGAAGCCGACTACGATCAACGCCGGAGCCGTCGCGAATGACGGGATCGCAAGGAAGATCGGAGAGAGGAACAGGGCTAGTCCGAAGAGAATAGCCGTCGTTACAGATGTAAGACCGGTTCTGCCGCCTTCCGTCACACCGGAAGCGCTCTCTACGAATGTCGTTGTGGTCGTTGTACCAAGCGCTGCACCGGCCGTTGTGGCGATCGCATCTGCCAGCAGCGCGCCTTTGATTCTTGGAAACTTGCCGTCTTCATCCAGCATATCAGCCTTGGAAGCCACGCCGATCAGCGTGCCGATCGTATCAAACATATCTACAAATAAAAATGCGAAAATCACCACGATGAAATTCAGTGAGAAGATTCCGCTAAACTGAAGCTTGCCGAAAACCGGAAGGATGCTTGGCACAGACAGTCCGTTGCTAAAATCCGGTAGAAGTCCGTAGAATCCAAGTTCCGGATTCGGAACATACAAGCCTGTAAGCTGGCAGATGATCCCAAGGATCCATGTGATCAGGATTCCCCATAAGATATTGCCCTTGATGTTCTTGATAACCAGAATCCCTGTAACGGCCACACCGATGACTGCAAGCAGAACGGTAATTCCCACATCATGGAAACCGGCCTCTACACCGTTTGCAAGATTGTATCCGTCGATGGAAAACAGTTCTACCAGGGTGGCACCGCTGATTACGATGTTCGCGTTCTGCAGCCCGATGAATGCGATGAACAGCCCGATGCCTACGCTGACCGCAGCCTTAAGGTTCAGCGGAATTGCGTTGAAGATGGCCTCACGCACATTAGTAAGGGACAGGATGATGAAGATGATTCCTTCCACGAATACTGCGGTGAGTGCAACCTGCCATTCGTATCCCATGCCGAGCACTACGGTGTAAGCAAAATATGCATTCAGTCCCATACCCGGAGCCAGTGCGAACGGGTAGTTCGCCAGAAATGCCATCAGAAGCGTACCGATGAAGGATGCAAGCGCTGTTGCCGTAAATACCGCACCCTGATCCATGCCGGTGGCTGCAAGAATGCTTGGATTCACGGCGAGGATATAGGCCATCGTCATGAAGGTTGTGATACCTGCAAGCACTTCTGTCCGGACATCTGTGTTGTTTTCTTTCAGTTTGAAGAGTTTTTCTAACATTTTTTCCTCCTTTTCTCTCATGCCGTAACTGATAACGATATCATTTTAGCAAAATAATGTCTTAAAGTAAAGTCTAATAAAAATAGTGGAACCAGTCAAAATCTGCATGATTCCCACTTTCAGTTCCGTTGGAGGTTGCATACATACCCATATAGGCGCCGGTAAATCCGCCGTTTACAGTAGAGCTTAAGAGTGCGGCGTCGAGACCCTCCATCGCACAGATCATCTCACGCTCTGAATATCCGTAATAAAAACTATAGGTAGTATCGTTGCTCTGGGCAGAGAGATAGATGCGTTCTGCGGGCTTCACAGGCAGTTCTTTTATGACAGAGCGGGTTCCGGATTCTGTCTTTGCAATGCGCAGAATGGTCTGTCCGTCTTTGCTGGCTTTGGTAAATATATAATTAAAGCGGTCATCCTGGAGCAGGACGATTCCGGCCTCTTCCGTATTACTTAAAGGAACAAATTCCATGGCAGTTTTGACCTGACAGAGCTTATGCTGCTGCCTTCGGCCAACGAAAGCGGGGGTCGTGATCTCTGAGATTGTATCCGGAAGCAGCTTAAGCCTTAGGAAACCCTTGCGCTCTGTGAGGGAATAGAAAGGCGTTACCGGAGGATGGATGGTATTCCAAATCATAGCCAGGTTGTCCGATTCGAAATCATCGTTAGGGTCGGCGAGGGGCACATAAGATGCCGGAAGTTCCGGAAGGCGTTCCTTGCGGTTGATCAGTCCGGTCTCATTAGCAAGTCTGAGCCACCCGTCCTCATCCCAGATCACAGGGGCCATGAAGGTTTCGCGTCCGAGATTGTAGTGAAAGTGTCCGCAGCCGTCCGTGGTGGACAGGGAAGAATCGTTCTGGTAGGGACGCACGGCGAGCAGCACCATCCACCATTCCCCCGTTGTCGTCTCTACGATATCTGCATGTCCGGTTACGGAGATGTCAGAGAGGGGTGAGAGGTGACGGTGAGTCACGATAGGATTCCTTGGGCAGATCTCATAGGTGCCGTCTATGGCGGTGCACCTTGCCATCATCACACTGTGGTTTATGAAGGTGCCGCCTTCTGCGACTATCAGGTAATAGTATCCGTCCTTTTTGTAAATGTGCGGTGCTTCCAGCCATTTATTCCGGGACTGATTCCCGTCCCATATAACATGGCGTTCGCCTTTAAACTGGAAAGTCTCAGGGTCCAGTTCACACAGGTAGATGCCGTGGTGTCCCTCAAAGAGCGCTTCCGGGCAGATGAAATTACCGGTGTACCACATGGAGCCGTCATCGTCAAAGAAAAGGCTGGAATCAATGCCGTCTGCGTGTTCTACGAAGACGGGATCGCTCCAGGGACCCGCCGGATTCCTGGCAGTGATGATGTAGTTGTCTCTCCTGGCCTCCCGTCCTTCTGATACAAAAGTATTGATAATATAAAAGGTCCCCTCGTGATACCGTATGGTAGGCGCCCATAATCCAAGCGACGTCTCACAGTTCTTGTAATCAAGCTGGCCGGGACGTTCGATTCCATGACCGATCTGTTCCCAGTGAATCAGGTCCCGGCTGTGGAAGACAGGAAGGCCCGGAAAATATACAAAAGATGAGGTTACCATGTAATAGTCTTCCCCGACTCTGCAGATCGACGGATCCGGATAGAAGCCGGAGAGCAGCGGGTTTTGGAATGTTTGTTTGATCATAGGAAATATCCTCCTCTAAGACAATATTTATATATGTCAAGTATAGCAGAAAAAAAGTGAGAAACAAGTTTTTTATTGAATCCGGGAATGAGGATGGGTATAATAAAGTTAAGCGCAAGAAAGGATTTATCACAGTGAAAGAGACAGAGGTCTAATCGCCGCTGTCTCTATAGCGCTTAAAGATCCGGTTCAGGCAGAAAGAACTTAAGAATGTAACCAGTGCAAAGCCAATAAGAATCCAGAATAACATGGCAAACTGCAGGATCTTAGTGTTGATTCCGAAGCTGACTGCCAGAGGGATTGCAACAATCAGGTACGCCGCGAGTACCCAGGGAAGATGTGAGATGATCATTACAAATGCATTTTTGGCGATCCTAAAAAAGGTGTTCTGGAACGTGGCAGTTAACGGGAACACGAACAGGAAATACATGCTGTACAGGATTCCAAGCACCCAGGTAATGACGGTGTAGATCTGAATCATATATCCGCCATTGACGGCCGCGGCGACAGTCAGAACATGGAGCTGGAAATACAAAAGCAGTTCAATCAGCCAGAATGCAGTTGCCTGCTTAAAATTGGCCGCAAAGTCTTTGAAATATCCTTGAAAAATATAGCCTTCTTCATTCCGGGCCATTTTCAGGGCAGTGGAATAAAGGGCGGTGACAGAAGCTCCGATGGTAAGAATCGGAAGACAGGTCAGAATAAATATAAAATTCAATAGGATCAGTTCTGTGAGCCGGTTCAGAACCCTGGAAAACCGGCTGTCATAATTCATAAAATTGAACTTCAAGTCAATTCCTCCTCTTCGTCTGTTCTAACAAATTGTACTGTTCCAGTATAACAGTTATAATAACAGGAGACAAGCAAAGAGGAGAATTTTACATAAAATCAGGTGATACCAAAGGTATAATGAATACAATATTAATAAAGGAAGAAGAAAATATGAGCGAACAGGAAATGCATAAGAGGCGCGTGCGGTATGCGGGAACGCATCCGAGAAATTATAAAGAAAAGTACAAAGAACTCCAACCGGAAAAATATGCGGATACGGTTTCGAAGGTGATCCGGAAAGGAAGTACTCCTGCGGGGATGCATCTGCCTGTCTGTGTGAAGGAGATCCTTGATTTCCTGCAGATCAAACCGGGACAGAAGGGGCTTGATGCGACACTGGGTTATGGAGGGCACACGCAGGAGATGCTTAGATGCCTGAAAGGAGAGGGGCATCTCTATGCGTTAGATGTTGATCCGATTGAATCTGCCAGGACGAAGGAGCGGTTGGAACGCCTGGGATACGGGGAAGATATTTTGACTGTGAGGCTTCAGAATTTTGCCGATATCGACCTTGTTTCCAGAGAGGCCGGAAAGTTTGATTTTGTACTGGCGGACTTGGGTGTGTCTTCCATGCAGATCGATAACCCTGACAGAGGATTTACTTATAAGGCGGATGGGCCGTTGGATCTGCGTATGAACCCGCAGAAGGGAATCCGTGCGGCAGAGCGTCTAAGGGAGATAACGCAGGAGGAACTGGCAGGGATGCTGACGGAGAATTCCGATGAGCCGTATGCCGATGAGATATCCAGGACGGTGATGCTGCATCTGAGGAAGGGAGATAAGATAGAGACAACACTGCAGTTGAAGAAAGCGGTCGAAGAGGCCCTTGCGTTTCTTCCGGCAGCCAGGCAAAAGGAGGCGGTGAAAAAGTCTTGTCAGAGAACCTTTCAGGCGCTTCGGATCGATGTGAACCGGGAATTTGAGGTGTTGTATGAGTTCCTTGAGAAACTGCCGGATGCGCTGGCACCGGGCGGCCGGGCAGCAATCCTTACTTTTCATTCGGGGGAGGATCGATTGGTGAAGAGATCTTTCAAGGAGATGAAAAGAGCAGGAATCTATCGGGAGATTTCCGAGGAAGTGATTCGGCCGTCGGCAGAAGAGTGCGCGAGAAATGGACGGGCACGGTCAACGAAGATGAGATGGGCAATTCGGGCGTGAATTACCAATCGTAAATGAAACATATGAAAAAATACGATTTATGTAGAAAATAATATTATAAAAAATACGATTTGTGTATAAATTATATTGTTAAAAAATGCGATTTATGTTATGGTACAGATGTTCAGAAGTTTGTTTGAAACAAAATCAGGAAGGAAAGTTATATCATGCGCAGGAAAGTATATGACCGTCTTCTACAATGGAAACAGATGAATGAAGGAAAATGTGCACTTCTGGTGCAGGGTGCCCGGCGCGTTGGAAAGAGTTATATCGTTGAAGCATTTGCAAAGAAAGAATACCGTTCATATATTTTGATAGATTTCAATATCGTTGATTCTCAGGTTAAAGATATGTTTGTTCATGATCTGAATGATATGGATACTTTTTTTCTGAAACTCACGACATTTTTTAACACAAAGCTTTTTGAGCGTCAGTCTCTTATTATTTTAGATGAGGTGCAGTTATTTCCAAGGGCCAGAAGTGCTATAAAATATCTCGTGGCTGATGGACGTTATGATTATATTGAAACAGGTTCCCTCATTTCAATCAGAGAAAATGTAAAAGATATACTGATTCCATCGGAGGAAGATCGCATTGATCTTTATCCGATGGATTTTGAAGAGTTCCTCTGGGCGATTGGAAATGAGACTATGATGGGGCTTATTCAGAACTGTTTTGAGAACAAAAAACCGCTTGGGCAGGCATTGCACAGAAAAGCGATGGATCTGTTCCGTCAGTATTTGATCGTAGGAGGGATGCCGCAGGCTGTGAAAGCGTATATATCCAGTCATGATTTTGATGAGGTAGACCATATTAAGCGAAGAATTTTGAATTTATACAGAGACGATATCCGTAAGCATGCCAGAGGATATGAGATGAAAGTTGAAGCAATTTATGATGAACTGCCCTCTCAATTAAAAAATCAAAACCGGCATTTTAAGTTGTCTTCTTTGAAAGAAGGCGCCAGATTTGATGAATATAGAGATGCGCTTTTCTGGTTGGCTGATGCTATGATTGTGAATAATTGTTATAATTCTACTGAGCCAAGTATCGGATTGAATCTGAACCGCGACCGTACTCTTCTGAAGTGTTACATGGGAGATACGGGACTGCTGATTAGCCATGCTTTTGACGAAAATGGTATCGTAAGCGAAGAGATATACAGAAAATTATTGCTGGACAAATTAGAAGTCAATATGGGAATGGTTCTGGAAAATATAGTTGCACAGATGTTGACTGCAGGTGGGCACAAGCTTTATTTTTATGCCAATTCTGCACGCAATGATGTAAAAGCCCGTATGGAAATTGATTTTTTGATCGCAAAAAATAAAATTACCAATCGGCATAATATTTCGCCGATTGAAGTAAAATCCGGTAAAAATTATACATTAACTTCTCTTAGAAAATTCAGAGGGAAATATGGGGAACAGATGCATATTCCTTATGTGCTTCATGCAGGGGATCTGAGGGAAGAAGATGGAATCGTATATTTGCCGCTCTATATGACGCCGTTTCTTTGAGAATTTCTTGAGATTTTCCTGGTATAATAATCCATATATGAATGCTATTGATATGCAGGAGATGAGAGATATGAAACAGACATTGCTGATTGTGGATGACGAACCGGGAATGGTCGGGATGATGAAGAGTTATTTTGCCGATATGTACAATGTGATGACGGCTTTGAGCGGGGAAGAGGCGGTTCAAAAGGCAGCGGGCAACCCGGATCTGATTCTTCTCGATATCAACATGCCGGGGATGGACGGCTTAACGGTCTGTGAACGGATTCGGAAGTATGTTGCCTGCCCGATTCTTTTTCTCACGGCAAGAGTGGAATCTGCCGATAAGGTCAGGGGATTTCAGGCCGGAGGGGATGACTACATTGTGAAGCCCTTTGATCTGGATGAGCTAGGGGCAAGAGTCGCTGCGCATCTTCGAAGGGAACAAAGACGGCAGGAGCATTCGGCAGTCCGGTTTTTTGGGGAGTTGACGGTTGATTATACAGGACGGACGGTTTCTGTGAATGGCGAACAGGTTTCCTTATCAAAAAGAGAATTCGACATACTGGAGCTGCTCTCCATGAATGCCGGACAGGTATTCGACCGGGAGCGGATCTATGAGATTGTGTGGGGAATTGACGGGGACGGGAGCAGCGATACGATTATGGAGCATATCCGGAAGATCAGGGCAAAGCTGGCAGTATATACACCGCACGGTTATATAGAGACGGTCTGGGGGTGCGGGTACCGGTGGAACGGCTGAGAGAGGCGCGGTTTAAGGAGATGAGATTTAAAAATATGAGGCTTAAGAATATGAGCCTGAAGAGATCGTTTTTTGTGCTGTCTGTTTGTTGTGTGGCAGTCTCTCTGATGTTAGTTATGCTGGTATTCTTCATCTGTAAAGGTATCCAGAGCCATTATCCGTCCGGCGGAATAATGATGGGAATGGGAGAAGAGCCAGTGAATCTGGTACAGCCTACATTAGAGCAGACCCGGTTCCTATGGATATTGGACGGTATTTGGCAGCTGGCATGTATTTTGTTTCCTGTCACCGGTCTTGGAATCGCCGGATTGCTGTTCTACCGGATCAAATTAAAGACGCCGATTGCCGTGCTCATGATGGGAACGGAGCGTATTCTGAGAAGAGATCTTAATTTTTCGGTCGCGGCGTCCTCGGAGGATGAGCTGGGGGAGCTGTGCCGGGCCTTTGAGCTGATGCGTGCGGAGCTTCTGCGGTCGAATCAGGAGCTGTGGGAGCAGGCAGAGGAGCGCAAGAGGCTGAATGCCGCATTTTCCCATGACCTGCGCAACCCGGTCACGATCCTTAAGGGGACAGTGAAGCTTCTGAAGGAAGGAAAACAGGATGAACAGGCGCTTGACAGGCTGGAGAGCTACACGCTTCGTATCGAGAATTATATCGAGACGATGAGCAGCATACAGAGGCTTGAGCAGATACCGGTCCGTCCGGGTAAATATGCATATTTCCGTCTGCGGGAAGAGATTGAAGATACAGTAAGGCTTCTTGCACAGGCATTACAGTACACGGTCGATGTGCCTTTGGAAGGGGAGGTACGGCTGGATCACGGAATATTCTTAAGTGTCCTGGAGAATCTGACGGGCAACGCGGCGCGTTTTGCAGAAAGCAGAATCAAGGTTCAGTTAAAAGAGGAAGATGGGTTCACTGTCCTATCCGTGTGGGACGACGGAACAGGATATCCTGCAGAACTAATCCAGAACGGTCCGAAACCCTTCGGGAAGATGAAAGAAGAGGCGTTACATTTTGGCATGGGACTGTATAGCTGCCAGCTCTTATGCAAGAAACATGACGGGATGTTAAAACTGGAAAACCTGGCTTGTGGCGGGGCATTGGCAAAAGCATATTTTCGGATGTAGAAATAACCTCTTTGGCTTTTTGAGTCATTTCGGGATGATCATTTAATATACCCCGCAGGATCACATTGGCATCAATTAGCAGCATGTTTTTCTGCCATTGCATTTGCGAACGCCTCCTTTTCTAAAGGTATCAATTCGGGGTTAGCGTATTCGTGGGCGATTCCAATGATAGAATCTACATCCTTTTCATCTGGAATGTAAATATTTTCAGATTGTTTTACAATATTATCTTGACGGATCCATATAGAGTAAATGAAATCATATAAGGATTCAAGTGCATGTTCCGGCATTTCCTGAAGTAAATTGATAGTTTTTTCTAAAGTTGACATAGACATTCCTCCCTTTGGGTTTTAATCTTATTATTTTTTCTTCTTAAGACGCTCCATTAATAAAGCTATTATTCGTTCATGAGTACATTTTATAAGTAATCCTTCAGAACCTTAGATCTGTAACTGGTTCCCCTTCTTCTGAGACCAACCAGTCATAATTGACGCTGTATTTCCTCTAAAGAATAGCACCGAAGAAAAGCAATGTCAATAAAGAAGCAGACAAAGGCTACAAAGGACACAAAATATATTGAAAAGGATTAAGACTAGAAAACCCGGCTTGCGGCGGGGCATTGGCAAAAGCATATTTTCGGATGTAAAATCTTGAGCATTTCTTGAGATTCATCGGCTACACTCTCCTTATAACAGATAAGGAGAGTGATTTTTATGCATATCGAAGCGAAGGAATTGTCTAAGATATACGGAAGCGGAGAGGGGAAGGTGACGGCACTTGACAGAGCCAGCCTTGAGATCGCGGCAGGTGATTTTATCTCTATCATGGGCCCGTCAGGAAGCGGGAAAAGCACGCTGCTGCACTTGTTATCCGGGCTTGACCATCCGACTTCGGGCAGATTAACCTACGGCGGAAGGGATATCTACAGCTTTAGTGACAAAGAGCTGTCGTCGTTTCGGCGTCAGTGTATCGGATTTGTATTTCAGCAGTTTAATCTTCTGCCGGTCCTGACTGCCAGGGAGAATATTATCATGCCGCTGCTGCTTGATAAGAAGCGGCCGGATGCGGCGTATTTTAAACAGCTTACGAAGCTTCTGGGTATCGAAGAGCGGTTGTCACATCTGCCGCACGGGCTGTCCGGCGGCCAGCAGCAGCGTGTCGCGATCGCGCGGGCGCTGATTGCACAGCCTGAGATCATATTTGCCGACGAGCCGACGGGAAATCTGGACACTAAGAGCGGCGGTGAAGTGATGGAAATGCTTGAGAGCATTCAAAAGGAGATGGGGAAGACCCTGGTGATCATCACCCATGACAGTCAAATCGCCAGACGTGCGGACCGGCAATTCATGATTGTGGACGGTGTTCTTACGGAGGTGAATGCATGATGAAGTCTTATCTGTCTCTGGCGTGGAAAGAAATAAAGGCACAGAAGGTAACCTCTGTTCTGATCCTGATTGCAATGATCCTGTCGTCGACTGCAACGACTGCAATGGGGCAGTCTATTGGTATCCTGCAAATTATGCGTATCGAACAGGCCGCAGGCCTGAACGGGAACCGCTATGCGACCTTCCATCAGCTGTCAAAGGAGCAGAATGAGAAGCTGCATTCGGATAAGCGCCTTAAAGATGTGGGGAGCCTGATCAATCTGGGTTCCGTAGAGCTTAAGGACAGCGGGCTTACCCTGCATCTCAGGGAGTTTCAAGGGGAAGCATTGAAAGCGTATCCGGATGTCGGGACAGTAGAAGAGGGGCGGCTGCCGCAGGGCAAGGGAGAGATTGCACTTTCAAGAGATGCCCTGAAATATCTGGGTGTTGATGATCGTCTGGGCGGGGTGGTCACCTTGCCTGTCAGCGTCCTGTTGATGAGAGACGACCGGCCTCCCTATGAATATACGGCTGATTTCGTTCTGACCGGTATTCTTAAGAATAATTATAAAGGATATGCAACCGGTACGATTGATGCTGTTGTGGGAGAAGGGACGGCGAAGGATCTGCTGCCCCGGCGTTATTTCCTCTATTCGACAGACTTTAAAACTGTCGGTACAGAGCAGTTCCAGTCTATTGTAGATGAGCTGGCGCTAAAGTTAGGGGTGCCAGAGGAGAATATCCAGTATAACTGGGTGTTGCTCAATGCGCTTGGTGTTGATTATGCAGACAAAGAGGGCGGGGAAAAGGATAAAGGATTTCCGTTCATGATGATGGCATGTGTTCTGGTTGGGGCGCTGATATTGCTGGCGGCAGGCCTGGTTATCTACAATATCCTTAAGGTGGCCGTGACCAGGCGGATGCGTGAATACGGAACTCTGCGTGCCATCGGAGGCGAGAGAGGGCAGATCTATGCGCTGGTGACGGTTCAGCTTTTGATTCTGTGCGGGATTGGGCTGCCCTTGGGCCTTGTGCTGGGAGTTTTGTCGGCCAAGGGTATACTGGCTGCCGCAACCGGTTTTTTGAGCCCGGATATATTTATGGCTGAAAGTACACAGGAATTAAATCAGGCGATTGCAGACAGCGGTGCGAATATTCTGCCGTTGATCTTAAGTGTGATGGTGACATTTTTGTTTGCCGTGATGGCGTCATTCCCTTCTGCACGGTATGCCGCCCGTGTATCGCCGGCGGAAGCCATGAGCGGAAGGAATATGAAGATCAGACGACGCAGCAGAAAGCAGAAGAGGATTCATAATTTTGAAGCATTTTATGCACGGCTGAATCTTAGACGGAACCTTGGACGAACGGTGATTACGATCGTTTCTATCGTGATGAGTATTACGGTTTTTGTGGCGCTTAAGAGCTTTAGCGGCCTGTTGGATGCCAGCCGGGATGTACAGAAAATGTATTCAGGTGATTATGCAGTGACGAATGAGGCGGCCAAAATGTCACAGGAAGCCGTAGCGCAGCTTAAAAATTACGAATTGGTGGCAGATCTTGCTACGACAAAATTAACATGCTATATGCAGGATGAGGAGGGGAATCTGCCGATAGATCTGGATATAGATCTTAAGCCAAGTGAGAATTTTCAGATTGCGGCAATCGACGAGTCGCGTCTGAGCAGTTATGTGCCAAAGCTTACTAAGAAAGATATAGAAGAGTTGAAGGGCAAAACGGCATGCCTTGTCATGAACCCGATCCCGTTCTCCTATCAGGGAGAGGAGATACCGCATACGAAGCTGCATCAAGATGAAGTGATCACGGTGAACGGCGTGAGCCTTCGAATCGCAGGAATCACAGAGAACCCGGTCTGTATCGGCAGCGGCGACTTCCTAAACGGCGTGCAGATAATCGTTACGGATTCACTCTATGATATGCTGACAGGAGATGACGGGTATTCGGAGGTTTATCCGACTCTGCATGAAGGCGCGGATGCAAAGACATTCGAGAAATGGCTGGATGAATGGTGTGCCGGAACCCCGGGGACTTATTGGCTGTCTTACCGGCAGGCAGATGCACAGATGGCTGAGAGCTTTGAACAGATCCGGCTCCTCTGCTGGGGACTGATTCTGTTTATCGGTCTGATCGGTATCTTGAACATCGTCAATACCGTTTACACGAATATTCACACCCGCATCGGCGAGATCGGAATGCAGAGGGCGGTTGGGATGAGTAAGCGGAGCCTTTACCTGACATTTCTGTGGGAGGGAGCCTATTACGGACTGATCGCAGCGGTACTGGGAGCGGGCTTGGGGTATATCTGTACGGTATTGATAGAAGCGGCCGTGACAGACGGAATCAGGCTTACTGATTTTCCGTTGATTCCGGTTCTTGAGGCGTCAGCGGTATCTGTGGCGGCATGCCTTGCAGCGACGGCGGTTCCGCTTGGAGCAATCGGGAAGATGAGTATTGTGGACTCTATTGAGACGGTGGAGTAGCGTTTTCGTTAGGTGCATTCTTGTTAGATACGTTCTTGTTTGATTAAGGGGCGGCAGCCCCTTTAAAATTACCCGACTGTACGGCCGGAGGCCGGAAAATTACCGGACGAGCCTGTCAAGCTCTTCCCTGCCGTGGCGGTACGGGAAGGTGCTCTCCTGATATAGATGATTGTAGAAATCGATCGCGGTCTGTTCTCGCTCCCTGGCAAGTTCTGCAGCTCTTGCGGTGTAGAAATTGGAATACATCTTTGACAATTTGTGCTTATATTCGTGGAAAAAAGAAGGTGTTATGTCATGTTCCCCGGTTGAGACCGAGCCGTCAGGCAGCAGAGAGTACAATGGCTTTGATACAGTGCCTGTGTAGACTAAAGTTCTTGCTATGCCTATCGCGCCGACAACATCCAGCTTGTCCGCATCAAACAAAATCTTCGCTTCCAGACTTTGAGCAGGAGTTTTCTGTCTGTAGCTGTGCGCAAGAATACAGAGTTTTACCTGTTCGGCAAAGAAGGTGTCAAATCCGTGTCCCGTTAAAAAGGAATATGCTTTTTCACTTCCAAGCAAAGCATGGGAGAGAGAAGGATTTTCAAACTGATCTTTCCGTCCGATATCGTGTAACAGGCAGGAGGTGATCAGAATATCATAATTTACGTTGCGTTCTGTCTTTGCGATTTCCAACGCGTTGTACAATACGCGGTAGATATGTTCTTTGTCGTGTGCACTGTCTTCCATGCATGTGAGCATGTAATTTTCAAGTAGTGTGTAAGTTTCTTTGTTCATAGGCAGTCTCCTTTACATCAAGAACTGTATTTTTCTGAAGCTTCGTAATTCCAAACATCAGGAGAATTCTTCCCGGATTTTTTCCCGTACAGATACAGACAGATACATGCCAGTATCAGGATGAAATCTGCAAACAGGGTTCCTTCAATACCAAAATCCACATGATAGGCAAAGCTGTTTTTTGCCGCGGCCGCATCCAGGCGGAAGACGGAGTAAGGAGATATCAGCCCGCTGTTGGGTAATCCAAACAGGATATTCTGTGTAAAATTCCATGCTGTGTGCATTGCCATGGCGCACCAGAGGCTGTCCATATAATACACCATGAAGGAGAACAGGACTCCTACGACAAATATATTCAGTACGGACAAAGCGGTCACGCCGTCATTTCCTAAATGCAGTATTGCAAAGAGAAGAGAACTTCCGATCACAGCGACTGCCGGGTGCCGGTAGCTTCGCCGCAGCCTCTGGTATAGAAAGCCTCTGCAGATCAGCTCCTCTGCCGAAGACTGGACAAAAACAGCCAGGAAGATGGTCACAAAGTATACCGGTTCAAAAGAATCATAGTATAGAATGATGTCCTTATGAAGCCATGCCATTAGGATGCAGATGCCGTTCAGGCCAAAGCCGATGAAAAAACCGATCAGGAGATTCTTTACGTTATTGCCGGAAGCTTTGCTGCCGACCGCCAGAAGGATCGGACGGTTTTTCCTTGTGAAGCGCATATACAGGATGGATATAACCCAGATTCCGATAAAACTTAGATACATGGTTATGGTGGTACTGACGTCATTACTCGTCATAAAAGGGATAAATCCTATCAGTGATCCTAATAATTGTCCCAGAAAAATAAGCAATGTCGTAAGGAAATACACGGCCAGAAGATTGTCAGACAGCTTACGTTTTGGTGAATGGGTTCCTGGCTTTTCATTCAGTTGATTCATTGTGAAGTCCTCCTTGATATATTGGTATAGTGTTTCCTTCGATTCCTGTGATCTGATTCTTCCTTATTCGTCGGTGATTTGCTGATTCATAATGAAATTGTACTATATACGGTTATTAAAAACAATATAAAGTTAAAGTCATCCTGGCGATTAAATAAAAGCTTGCCTTCGACAAGGGGCACAGATGCCCGAAAGTGCCGCTTTACACTATAATCAGCACTTGCTATAATGACAGTAGCAAAGTAATAATTAACGAAGAGGTTAAGGTGACAGATGTTATGATTCTTTATCATGCAAGTAAAGAAATCGTTGAATTTCCGGAAATACGTAAAACAAGGTATACGAAAGATTTTTCTTGGGGTTTCTATTGTACAAATAATTTTGAGCAGGCAAAAAGGTGGGCAAATCGGGGAGAAGGGAATTCGATTGTCAATTATTATTCATATGAACCCATCGGGAAATTGTCAATTCTGAAATTTGACCGGATGACGGATGAATGGTTAGATTTTATTGCGAGATGCAGAAGCGGCGAAACACATCAATATGATATTGTAGAAGGTCCTATGGCTGATGATACGATATGGAATTATGTAAATGATTTTCTGACAGGAAGGATAAATAGGAAACAGTTTTGGGTATTAGCGGAATTCAGATATCCAACGCACCAGATTAGTTTTCATACACTGTCGGCGCTGAATTGTTTAACTTTTGAAAGAGGTGAGATTGTTTATGACCAAAAAAGAAAGAAATGATTTTTTTTATGTATGTTCATTAATCGAATATATTGCACGTCAAACAAAAAATAGAAGAGGGGCCATTATAAAAGCATTGGGGAGAGAGGGAATTGAAAAGCAATTATATGATGCAGAAGTGAATCATTGTCTTTCTTTTGAACAAGTGAGTGATGAAATAGTGGAACAATATAGAATACCCAATGGAGAATTTGATACCATTTCAGACTGTGAATATACGATTCCAAGTTTTATGGATATTGGAAAATTATATAGTATTATGATTGAAGATTGTGCCGAACCGGGTAAAGAAACAGATGAATTAATGAAAATTTTTTCATCTTTTATCAGTGATAAAATATCAGATTTTCAAACAGATGTTTATTATCAAAATCCCAGCTATCTGGAGTGCTCTTATGAGGCAGGATATTTGTTGGATTAAAGTATGTGCAAATTAGGAGACAGCAAAATATAGGAAATGGAGATAATTCGGAGCTTAAGATAGATTGGCAACTGTCTGGCTCCGAATTTTTATCAGATATACTGCTTTTATAACAGATCAGATATTTTGATGGTTAGATTGTCGAATATATGGACTGATATTTCATCATCGAAGGAAAATTGCCCGGAATCTTCTTCACCTTCAAAAAAATAAATCTGAACAGTCCGTGTGACCGGGTTTACAATCCAATATTCCCGAACTCCGGCAGTGCGGTATTTGAACAGTTTAACACTGTAGTCCATCCACTGCGTTGATGGGGAGACAACTTCTATAATCCAATCAGGTGCCCCATTGCATCCTTTGTCCGGTTTTAAGCGGGAAATATCCTGCCTGATTTATTCTTGACAAATATATCGAGGTGTGATATATAATATATATCGAAGTGCAATGTAGCGTAATGCGATGTAGTGTAATGCGATACATCGTAGCTCATTGTATCGTAGTGCAGTACCAGGAAAGCAGGAAGGAGTGGGGAGATGCAGGAGAGGATCAAGAGAATATACGTGCCCATGACGGAAACCGGATTCTATATCTTATACTGCTTAAGAGAGGAGATGCATGGATATAACATCGGGCAGCGGGTCAGACAGATGACGGGCGGGGAGGTAACTATAAGCCCCGGTACCATGTATGGAACACTGTCTAAGATGGAGAAGGACGGGTTAATAAGGTTCGTCAGAGAAGAAGAGAAGAGGAAGCTGTATGTGATTACGGAGCTTGGCTGGGAGGTTCTGAATATAGAGCTTCGCCGGATTGAACGATTATACAGGAACAGTAAAGGAGAGTATGTATATGAATAGTAAAGTGTTATTCCGGTTTTGGACGATTACAGATTATGAAGAAGAAGAGCAGTTCTTAAGAGAACAACAACGTAAAGGCTGGAGGTTCCGAAAGTACTGGCTTCCGGGAATCTATTTTTTTGACAAATGCACTCCGCAAGATGTGGTGTACAGATTGGATTTTGGGCAGGCAGAGAAGGATAAGAAGATGGAATATCTGCTGTTATATCATGATTACGGATGGGAATACTTGTTTGACGTGAATGGATTCAGTTATTTCAGGAAGCCGGCAGGTGTAGAAGAAGAGGAGCTGGAGATATTCAGTGATAATGAATCCAGAATTGAGATGGTCAACAGGATATTCAAGTACAGGATGATACCGCTGCTTCTCGTATTTTTTCTATGCCTTGTCCCCCAGCTCTTTATGCAGTCTTTTAATTGGATTGAACGGGAAAGTGTGGATGCAAGGGTATTTACCATTATCTTTCTTGTACTGTTTTTCATGTATTTGTGTTTGTTTATCCATTGCGGGAAGAAGATAGCCAAGCTTAAGAGGAAGTATAAGAAGGAATGATATTTGTTACTGAGGAGTAATTTCCGGCTATCTACTTGACTTACGACAAGTAGATGATATAATATAGTTGGAGGTGCTAAGCCGAGATGGAAGATCAATTGATTTTGAAGAAGCAGGATTTTACTTATCTGACATGGGCAAAAATCCGGAATTCATCGGGAACGGCAGGTTCTTTCTTGAAGGCATATTCTGACCTGGGCAGAGATAAACTATACTACAAACTGTCTAACTATGATGCATTTCGTGGAATCATCGGGCATGAATGCGTGAATGAATTGATTGTAGATCGGCTGTTGACGCTTCTTGGCATTTCTCATTTGTCTTACCAGTTGATTCATGCGGATGTTCTGATTGACGGAAGAGAATATGAGACGTATTTATGTGCTTCCCGTGATTTTAAGCGGCCGGGAGAAAGCAAAATCGCGTTGGACGTATACTATCAGGCAGAGAGAAGAGAAAGAGAAAGTCCGCTGGATTTCTGCATCCGTTGTGGATGGGAAGAATATATCTATCAAATGTTGGTAGTGGATTTCCTGATATTGAATCGGGACAGACATGGTGCCAATATCGAGGTGCTGCGGAATAGGAAGAACAAAACACTCCGTCTTGCACCATTATTTGATCACGGCCTTTCACTCATCTTCAACTGTATGGAGGAAGAGGCGGTCAAGGCCGCTCATGTGATGGAGGATAAGCCCGTGCAGTCGTTCGTGGGGTCAAGATCTGCACAGGAGAATCTCAAGTTGATTCCGTCGGGCAGAGAACCGGTGCTTTGGCCGCTGCAAGAGTCGGACCGTGAGTTTATTTTTGAAGGACTGGATACGGTATTACCGCAGATGTGGAGTGATAAGATATGGGAGATGATTTGGAAAAGGTGGAATTATTATGAAGATTTTCGCAATCAGAGATGAGGAAGCATCTGTTCAAAAGGATCTTGCGTATCTTATGTACTATGAACAGGAAAAACAATTTTATATTGAGCTTCCGACGGATGCGGATGAGTGGGAAACGCCGCTTCTTTTATCCTCATTCGTAAAGCGGGGAGAGAAGACTGTAGGTGCATATTGGAGTAAGTTATGGGTTCAGCAGCGTATTGTGCCTACAGACAGACAGAATCTTGGGCAGGTCTTAAAGGTAAATGGACTTGATGAGTACGATGAATTTTCTCTTTTGATGCTGGCAAAGGGCCGGTGTGCGCAGGACAGTTACTATCTGGCGCCGATTTCCCCAAATGAGCTGCCGGAAGATTTTTCACAACGCTATAAAGAAAAAGTGGAGGATATCATTCCCTTGTCCGGCCATAGCCTGCTGGTATTTTTTCGGGATGGTCTTGCGCGCAAATGTAACGTGGAAGCGATTCTAAAGGGCAGGGCATTTTCAAGTCCTGTCTTAAAGGACGAGACGTTGTTTTGCAGTGTGAGCGTTCAAACCGGCGGATACGGCGTCTGCTGGGGAGAGAGTTTGACCATTGACGATCATACCTTATATGAATGCGGAAAAGTGGTTCCTCTTACTATGGATGATTTTAAACGATTTATTTCCTGCCGGATCGTGAACACGATGGAAGCCGCGGAATTACTGGAGTGTTCCAAACAGAATATTGAGGATCTGATCCGGAGAGATAAGCTTCATCCGGTAAAGATCAATGCAAGGAACAAGCTCTTTTTAAAAAGCGAGATCCTGCAGAGAAAATGGCAGTAGGCTAAAGCAGCCGTATCATATATTAACCGGCGTGGTCTTACCGCGCCGGTTTCATTGTAAAAAGGGAGCTCTTTTTACGGTTACTATTTGTATCTTTATTCGTATCTTTCGTCAATCACGCGTTTGGATTTCTTCTCACTTCTTGGAAGCAGTCCCAATTCTACAACCTTGACAAGAGGTGTGAATCCGATGCGGCTCTTGACCGTGCCGGCAATGCGTTTCGCAAGATCAAGGAAATCAACGCTTCCGTTTGTCTCAACATAGAGGCGCATAGTATCCCTGCCGTCCAGGTGTGAGATGCGGATCTGGTATTCGCTTGAGACCTCCGGGAACTCCTTAAGAATCTCTTCGATCTGGCTTGGGAACACATTGACACCTTTGATCTTCATCATATCGTCGGTTCTTCCCATAATGGTGTCCAGACGGGGATATTTGCTGCCGCATGGGCAGGTACCCGGGATGATGCGGGACAGATCATGAGTCCGGTAACGGATCAGAGGAGCGCCTTCTTTTACAAGAGTTGTGATCACAATCTCGCCAAGTTCTCCGTCTGGTACGGGTTTTAATGTAACCGGATCTATGATCTCGATATAGAGATAGTCATCCCAATAGTGCATTCCGGTGTCATAGCGGCAGTTAATGCCGATTCCGGGTCCGTAGACTTCGGTGAGTCCATAGATATCATAGAGCTCAATACCCAGTTCTGTCCGGATTCGCTGACGCATCTTCTCGCCCCATCGTTCAGATCCGATTACACCTTTCTTCAGATGAATCTTGTCTTTGATTCCCCGCTTTTCAATCTCTTCCGCAAGCAGGAGGGCGTAAGAGGAAGTTGCACAGATGACAGTGCTCTTCATATCCATCATCATCTGCAGCTGCTTATCGGTGTTGCCGGGACCCATGGGAATGACCATGGCGCCGAGCTTCTCGGCGCCGGCCTGGAAGCCGATTCCGGCAGTCCAAAGCCCGTATCCCGGTGTGATCTGGATGCGGTCCATGCTGGTGATGCCGGCCGTTTCGTAGCAGCGGGCGAACATGACCGCCCAGTCCTCCACATCCTTGGCGGTATACGGGATGATAACCGGAAGACCGGTAGTTCCGGATGAAGAGTGGATTCTTACGATGTCTTTTTCGGGGGCTGTCATGAGTCCCAGCGGATAAGCTTCTCTCAAATCATTTTTTTCAGAAAAGGGAAGCTTCTTAAAATCTTCCGGTGAGGATATGTCAGAGATACCGGCCTGCTCCAGTTTTTTGCCGTAGAAGCTTTTCGCTTTGATGAGTGCCTGTATCTGATGGTTAACCTGGTTGATCTGTAATTCTGATATCTGCATGTGTGTATCCTTTCTACTACAATATATTTATGGTATCTGATGTTCCCTGACATAAGCAAGTGCCCGGAAGTTAAGCTCGTGGAATCTCTCCGGCAGCCTGCTGCGGATGGCGTCTTTGATCTCGTCTTCATTAAGGCCCAGCGCACCGCTGTGGATTGCGGCGCCAAGGAGCAGGAGGTTGAGAACCTTAGGGGAACCGATCTTGCGGCAGGCGTGTTCCGTATCCACTACGAGGAGATTTGCTATGTGATCCTTAAGATATGTGATCATCTCGTCGCCGCTGTAGGGAGCGCCGGACAGAGTCGCCGTGACAGGCATGATGGCACGGCGGCTTACGATGACTTGCCCGTCGGGCCTTAAGTAAGGAAGCTGGCGGACGGCTTCTCCCGGTTCAAAGCCGATAATGATATCGGCAGTCCCTTTGGCGATCATAGGAGAATACAATCCTTCTCCCATGCGGATGTGGCTGAATACGCTGCCGCCCCGCTGTGCCATGCCGATCGTCTCGGCGCTCATGACAGGGATATCCTTTTTCATGGCGGCAGCAGCGATCAGTTTGGAGGCGAGAACCGTCCCCTGTCCGCCGACGCCGCATAATACGATATTTTTATTCATGACCGTTTCCCCCTTTCGAAGCTTTTGTATCATGGGAAATATTGTCTTCTGTGTTGGCAGGGCGGATTGCGTCCGTAGGGCAGAGCTGGCTGCACAGGCCGCATCCGGTACAGAGAGAATCATCGATACATACAGAATCATTCTCGATCACCAGCGCAGGACATCCAAGCTCACGGATACATCTCCTGCAATTGATGCATTTTCCTGAATCGACGGTCATATTGCGGGATGGTTTGGTGACGGCGATACAGGGTGATCTGAAGATGATCGCCTTGACACCTGGTTTATCAGCCGTCTGTCTTACACAGGCGACAGACGCTTCATGGTTAAGCGGGTCTACGGTCTCTACTGTCTTAAGGCCGATTCCGCGAAGAACGGCTTCGATATCGATCTGATCTGTTACGTTGCCCATCATAGTACGTCCGGTGCCGGGGTGAGGCTGATGGCCAGTCATGGCGGTGGTGGAATTATCCAGTATGACAAGAGTCATATCCGCCTGATTGTATACGGCATTTACTACGCCTGGGATCGCGGATGCGAAGAAGGTAGAATCTCCCACAAATGCGAAACAGACGGTATCCGGTTCCATGTGTCCGACACCCTGTGCGATTCCAAGGCCGGCGCCCATGCACAGACAGGTATCCACCATATCAAGAGGCATGGCATTTCCAAGTGTATAGCAGCCGATATCTCCGCAGAAAATGGTCTTCCTGCCCTTCATGGCTGTCTTGACTGCGTAGAAGGAAGCCCGGTGTGGACATCCTGCGCAGAGTACCGGCGGACGCACCGGAAGAACAGGGGGAACGTCAGACCGACAGTCTGTGCCGGGTGTGCCTTTCGGGTCATGGTACAGGGCAGAGGTTGACTGCGGATTTTCTGATTGATATCCGGTAAAATCCAGGATATTCTGTCGGACGCTGTCCTGTGTATTTTCCCCGGCATTTGGCACATGGTGCGTCAGCTTCCCGTAGATTTTTGCCGGAAGATGGTATTTCCCGCACAGGTAAGTCAGTTCCCGTTCGATGACAGGATCAAGCTCCTCTATACAGAGAACCTCGTCCAGTCCGTCCAGGAATTCGAGGGCAAGCTTCTCCGGGAAAGGGTGGGGCGTGGCAATTTTGAGAAGGCGAAGCGGCCCGGTCTGTTCCAATGTTTCCATGGCATATGTAAAACTGATACCGCCGGATGCGATTCCCTGCCGTTTCTCCTGCAGTTTGTGATTCGTGATGTCTTTCTGGCATTTTGAAATGCTTTCTTCTGAAAGAGCAGAATTTGTACCGGATACACGGTCCGTCTTATAGAAAATATGATTCCGTTCGTAGGCAGAGAAATCATCAGCCAGCCTGACATTACGCTCTTCGATCAGCTTGTGGTTCTGATAAGAGAGCCGCGGGAAAATTACCCATTTAGAGCTGTCCTTTATGAATCCTTCCGGATGATGTACCGCATACTCCGCCGTATCCTTTACGGTGACGGATGCATACCCGTGGCATACCCGGGTAGTGGGGCGGAAGAAGACAGGAGTGCCGTATTTCTCAGAGTATGTGAAGGCCTCCTGTATCATCTCGTATGCTTCCTGCGCGGAAGTGGGATCGAAACAGGGCAGTTTGGAGAATGCGGCGTAATGCCTTGTATCCTGCTCGGTCTGTGAAGATATCGGTCCCGGGTCATCGGCTGCAAGGACAATCATGCCGCCTTTGACCCCGATATATGCAAGGCTCATCAGCGGATCGGATGCGACGTTAAGTCCCACCTGTTTCATGGTTACAAGACTGCGTGCACCGGTATAAGCAGCTCCGGCGGCAACCTCCAGAGCGGATTTTTCATTGACGGACCATTCAACATAGGTGTTGTCTGTCCTGTGCTTTGCCACTGTTTCCAGCACTTCGGAGGAAGGAGTCCCGGGATAACCGGACACCAGATTCACTCCGGCGGCAATCGCGCCCATGGCAATGGCTTCGTTGCCCATTAAGAATTCTTTGTGCATAATCTCACCTCATTTGTGTCGTTTCTGTCAATTCTATCATGATTCATAATAATAGACATCCTTGCGGTAAAAGTCAAGGTTTCTATTCACGTGATCGTGCATAAGAATGAAGATTTTATAGATAATTTGTTTTGTAAGTAGTATAATCAAAAGTAGGTGCGAGAGAATTAAAGGAAAGGTATATAGAAATGAAAACAGTTTGCAGAGTGTGCATGCATCAGTGTAATCTGGAACCCGGACAGACAGGTATCTGTAAAGCACGGAAGAATGAAGAGGGGAGAATCGTCTGCGTCAATTATGGCCAGATCACGTCCATGGCGCTGGACCCGATCGAGAAAAAGCCGCTTCGGATGTTCAGGCCTCAAAGTCTGATTTTGTCTGTCGGAAGCTTCGGATGTAATCTGAGCTGCCCGTTCTGCCAGAACCATGAGATATCCATGGCATCGATGAGGCAGACCAGGGAAAGCAGGGCCTTGAAGGGACAGGTAGATACGGTGTATGTTTCACCAAAGGAACTGACGCAAAAGGCATTGGAGTACAGAGAAGCGGGCAATGTTGGAGTTGCATTTACCTACAATGAGCCATTGGTCGGCTGGGAGTATGTGCGCGATACGGCAAAGCGCGTGAAGGGTGCCGGTATGGTTAATGTGATGGTTACGAACGGGGCGGCTTCCTGTGAGGTGCAAGAGGAGCTGCTTCCTTTTATAGATGCCATGAATATTGATCTGAAGGCGTTTCGTAAGGCGACTTATCGAAAGCTTGGCGGAGACCTTGATATGGTCAGGGAATTCATCGTGCGGGCAGCAACAGCCTGTCATGTGGAGCTGACGACCCTGATCGTTCCGGGAATGAACGATGATGTGAAGGAGATGGAGGAGGAAGCAGAGTGGATCGCTTCTGTGGAGGATAAAACAGGAAGGAAGATTCCTCTGCATGTTACGCGCTTTTTCCCCAGGTATCGCATGATGGATGAGCAGGCGACGGATGTGCGACAGGTATACCGTCTTGCAGAGACGGCCGGAAGGTACTTAGAGCATGTGTTTGTGGGAAATTGTTGATGAAGCCTATGCAGAAAAATCAAAAGATGATATTATAATTGGGAAGGAAAAACAGGATTGTAAAGCAGATGAAAGTCATTTAAGAGGTCAGACTATGATTACAGGAGCATTTATGGTACCTCATCCGCCGCTTATCATACCGGAGATCGGCAGAGGTGAGGAGAAGAAGATACAGAATACGATTGACGCATATCATGAGATCGGAGGACGGATCGGCGCCCTTAAGCCGGATACGATTGTGCTGATCTCACCGCATCAGATTATGTATGCGGATTATTTCCATATCTCGCCGGGACGGGGCGCGAAGGGAGACTTCGGGCAGGACAGGTGAGGATGGAGGTCACCTATGATACGGAATTCGTGGAGAATCTTGGAAGGCTTTCAGAGGCGGGCGGGATTCCTGCCGGTACCCTTGGCGAGCGTGACAGGCGGCTGGACCACGGAACTATGGTGCCGCTTTATTTTGTGAATCAGTATTGGCAGGAATATAAGCTGGTAAGGATCGGATTATCGGGGCTTTCTCTTACGGAGCATTATGAGCTTGGATTGCGGATTAAGGAGGCGGCAGAGACGCTTGGACGTAATGTTGTGGTGATTGCCAGCGGTGATTTGTCGCACAGGCTTACGCCGACGGGGCCTTATGGGTATAAGGAAGAAGGACCGGAATATGACAGGCGTATCATGGAAGTGATGAGCAGCGGTGATTTTGAGAAGCTTTTGGAGTTTTCGGAAGATTTCTGTGAGAAGGCGGGAGAGTGCGGACATCGTTCCTTTGTCATGATGGCGGGGGCCCTGGATCGGACCGCGGTAAGGGCAGAGCGTTTGTCTTATGAGGGACCCTTTGGGGTCGGTTATGGAATCTGCTCCTATGAGACTGGCGAAAGAGACCTGACAAGGAATCTGAAAGACCGGTACGAGGAGAAGGAGAAGAAACGGATCATGGATCAGAGGGCAAAGGAAGATGCTTATGTACAGCTTGCAAGAAAGACGATAGAAGAGTATGTCCGCACCGGAAGGAAGATCGGGGTACCACAGAAGCTTCCCGGAGAGATGTATGTAAGCAGGGCAGGAGTGTTTGTCTCTATCAAGAAGGCAGGGAGACTTCGGGGCTGTATCGGTACGATTCAGGCGGTGCATGCGTCTGTGGCAGAAGAGATCATTGAGAATGCAGTCAGTGCGTCCACGAAGGATCCCAGATTTTCTCCGATAGAGCCTAGGGAACTGGACCAACTGTCGATCAGTGTGGATGTGCTGGGAGATACGGAAGGCATTGATTCACCGGATCAGTTGGATGTGAAGCGGTACGGCGTGATCGTGACGAAGGGATATCGCCGGGGGCTGCTGCTGCCGAATCTTCCTGGGGTGGATACGGTTGACGAGCAGATTGCGATCGCGAAACAGAAGGCAGGGATCGGGGAACAGGAAGAAGTACGGTTGGAAAGGTTTGAGGTGATCCGGCATTTCTAGCCGGTGATTTTTAAAGGAGTCGAGGTTTAATGGGTAAGACATTTAATACCGATGGATACTGCGATCCGAGGCTGCATTATATGGTCAATCTGGATACCCGGTTAAGAGAGATCAAGGCAATGGTAGATGCCGGAAAGTACTTTACCATTAACAGGGCAAGACAGTATGGGAAGACAACGATTCTGATGGCTTTGACGGATTACCTGAAAGCAGAATATGAGGTCATAAGCCTGGATTTTCAGGGATTAAGCTTCGCTGATTTTGAATCGGAGTACAGTTTTGCCGCCGCATTTTCCAGACAGATACTTTTATATACAGAACATATACCGGCTGAAGTGGAGGAAGAGCTTAGGCAATATTCAGCGGGAAAAGCAGAAGGGGTGACATTGTCAAGACTGTTTACCTTGCTGTCGGAATTATGCAGGAAATCGAAGAGAAAGATGGTCATGATTATTGATGAAGTGGATTCTGCATCGAATAACCAGGTGTTTGCAGATTTTCTTGCTCAGCTTCGGTTTTACTATCTGAGAAGAGAGAGAACACCGGCTTTTCAATCGGTGATTCTTGCCGGAGTCTATGATGTGCGCAGTGTGCGAGGCAAGATTCGGCCGGACGAAGACCATATGGAGAACAGTCCTTGGAACATTGCGGCGGATTTCCTTGTGGATATGAGCTTTTCACCGAATGATATTAAGGGGATGTTAAAAGAGTATGAAACGGACCATCACACGGGTATGGAATTGAACCTGATTGCAGATATGATCCATGAATACACTTTTGGGTATCCGTACCTGGTGTCCCGGTTCTGCAGCTATCTTGATGAGAAGGTCCCGGGGACGCAAAGATTTCCGGATCAGAGCAGTGCATGGACAAAAGCCGGGTTTTATGAAGCTGAAAGGATGATTGTAAAGGAAGATAACACGCTGTATCAGTCCCTTATAAGAAAGATAGAACTTTATCCAGAACTTCGATCAATATTGTATGAACTATTATTTACCGGGAAACCGATTCCATACAATGCGACAAGCAGTTACATGAAGACTGCGGCCATGTTTGGAATTATTCGAAATGAAAATGACACAGCGGTTATTTCCAATCGGATCTTTGAATCGGTACTGTATAATTATTTCATAACAGAGGAATTTTCTGTAAGCAGAATGTATCGTATGGGTGTACAGGAGAGAAACCAGTTTATTGTCGGAGGACATCTTGATATTCGGAAGGTGCTTGAAAAATTTGTGGAAACATTCTCCGATCTGTATGGAGATAAAGATGATACGTTTCTTGAAGATGTCGGCAGGCGTTATTTTATTCTCTTTTTGAAGCCTATTATAAATGGGATCGGAAATTACAGTGTGGAGTCAAGAACCAGAAACAATGAACGCATGGATCTTGTCATTTATTACAAGGGGGAGCAGAATGTGATCGAGCTTAAGATTTGGCGGGGAAATGCCTATAATGAGCGTGGTGAAGAACAGTTATCCAATTATTTGGAATATTTTCATCTGACGAAAGGATATATGCTGAGTTTTAATTTTAATAAGAAGAAGGAGATCGGAGTAAAGGAGATTAAGGTGGGGAATAAGACGCTGATCGAGGCAGTAGTCTGAGGCGAAGAAAACGAATCAAGGACCAGGAATCTAAAAAGGTGATTCCTGGTTTTTTGATTATCAGGTTTTCGTTACAGTTCGCTGGCAGGCCAGTGAACTGTAGCCACTACCTTATGTTCCTGAAACTATATCACAGGAATCTTCTATTGTTCTTCCTGCAAAAAAGTATATAATTATTATTAAGATATCGAATAATAAGACATCATAAGCTTGAATCATACAGACTTGGGAGGCAGAATATGAGAATAAAAGGGAAGATAGCAATTTGGTTCTGGATTATGTTCGCAGGGATGGAGGTTTTGATGCTCTACAGCTTTTTTGTACCATCGGACGAAGGGGGAGATATTGGCCTGCAGGTAATTGTGGCATTCGTATTTCTTGTCTGGAATATCGTATTCCTGCCGATGCTGGTGAAAAATTACGTAGAGATTGACGGCGAAAAGCTGGTACTGGTATTAGGCCTTTGCAGAACCACTATGGAGATCGGGGAGATTAAAGAAGTATATAAGACACATAATCCGATCGCATCCGGGGCATTGTCATTAGACAGGGTGATGATAAGGGGGAGAAGGCAGGAGATGCTGATCTCCGTATGTGACAAGGAATTGCTGTTCCGGGAATTGAAGCGGATCAACCCCGCAATCCGGATCGGACGGTAGGAGAGTATGAGATGTATCAGATAGCCATATGTGATGACGATGTCAGAATGCGCCGGTTCTTACGTCAGACAGTTTCTGAATCCGGGATATCCTGCAGGGTAGAAGAATTTGCAAGCGGGGCAGATCTTCTTCGGAATTACGGGGAATATGATATCCTGTTCCTGGATATTGATATGCCGGGAGGAAATGGAATTGAAGTGGCGGAAAGGATTCGAAGGGCGGACCGGAGGGTGAAGATCATCTACGTTACGGGATATCAGGAGTATATGGGCCTATCCTTTATAGTGCATCCCTTTGCTTTTCTTCTAAAGCCGGTGCAAAAAGAAGAGATTATCCGGCAGATGAAAGAGGCGCTCGTCTACGGCGGGGAAGAAGAGAAAGGGATTCCCGTCAGAGTCCGGACGACGGAAGGGATCGAAGAGATCGTGATATCCGAACTCTATTATCTGGAATATCAGAACCGGAAGCTTCGGTTTGTCTTGAAGCACCGGGAGGTTATGGTGCGGGGGAAGATAACGGAATACTTGGAAAGGCTTGGCCCCTATGGTTTTGCTGCTCCGCACAAGAGCTTTATCGTCAACCTGTATCATGTAAAAGCAATTCGAGGGTATGAGATCATTATGATGAATGAAGACAGAATTCCGCTGTCGCAGAAGCGGTCCGTGGAATTCAGGGCAGCGCTTGGGAAGTATCAGGCAGACAGGCTGTATATTTAAGGAACTGTAAGAAAATAATTTGGCAGAATTATTTTCCTGTAGCTCCTAAAGGAGGGAAGATGCCGTGAGCTGGGTAGAATCGGCGATGTGGTTCAACATTCTTGTGATGGCAGAGACGGTGGCGCTCACTTTGTGTACCTGGTTTTTCATGAGCCGGACAGAACAAAATCTGAATACAAAGAAGAGATATCGTTTTGGAATGTTTTTTCTTTATTGGGCAGGATTAGCGGGAATTACCTTTGGACTGAATGACAGCAGTTATACGAATCTGGTTCTGCCGGTTTTCATGGAGCTGATGACGGCGGCGGCAGGATGCGGTCTGTATAACCGCAGGAGAATCTATCGGTTTTATTATTTCCTGTACCCGGTGTCGGTACTTGTCGCCCAGATCTTTATCGGCTATCTGATGATGGGATTTATCTCCGCACGGTGGGGTCTGGCTGTCTTCGATTACTATCTGATGGATGTGACGCTTATTGTCAGAATGCTGACGGAGATTCTTCTGACAGGGGTATGGCTGGTTCTTCTGAACCGGAGAAAATACGAGGATGTGAAGGGCTTTCGGTTTGCGGGCCTGTTTCTGCCTCCGGCAGTCAGTGTGTTTATCATATTTTCCCTGATTTATATCGGGGATGTGTTCATGCAGATGTACGGGGCGTTTCTTATTATATTGGACATCTTCTTCCTGGTTGTGATGAATCTCTATATCTGGTTTTTATTCTCCTACCAGTCCAGGAATAAGAAGCTGGAAGAAGAGCTTGGGCTTATGAGAAAGCAAAGCAAGATGCAGTATCAGTATTATGAGATGGTGGAGCAGCAGTATCAGTCTTCCCGCAAGATGATTCACGATATGAGGAACCACCTTCAGGCGATCGAGGCGCTTGAAAGACAGGATGCGGCGCAGGGAAAGGAATATATGAAAGATATGCATAAGATGCTGGATTCTCTCTCGATTGTGAATTATACGGACAGCCGGATGCTGAACATTATCTTAAATGATAAGGCGAAGGCGGCGCAGAGCAAAGGGATAGAGATGGATATTAAGATTGGGCCGGTCAGCCTTAAGCATATCAGGGATATGGATATCACGACAATATTTGCCAATCTGCTGGATAACGCATTGGAAGCGGCAGAACAGTCGGAAGGAAATGGCTTTATCAGGCTGCGGATGGATGTGTTTCATAATTTCGTGGTGATGAAGCTTCAGAATTCTATGAAGCAGGATATCGGGACGGCAGATCTTAAGCAGAAGCGGGAGGGGAAGGATGAGAAGGAGCACATGGGAATCGGGCTTGAGAATGTGCGCCATACACTGGAAAAATATGGCGGCGGCATACTGACAGAGATGACAGGAGATGTATTCGCCATAAATATAACTATACCGGAAAAGGATATGGAGTAAAGGAGCAGGGGGATTATGAGAAAGAGAAGAATGATAAGAAAGAGAAGAATCATAGGGATGCTTGTGCTGACAGGCATGCTGGCGGGTGTGTTGACAGGATGTGCGGGAAGACAGAAGCTTTCGGACGGATTCGACGAGGCGGAGGTAAAGGCAGAAGCAAAAGAAGTGATTGAGATCCTCAATGACGGAGATGTAGATACACTTGTGGATGACAGATGGAATGCGATGCTTAAGAGCGTTTTGGACAAGGATATGGTGAAGGCGCAGGTGCTGCCTGTCATTGAAGAGCTTGGCGCATTCGAAGGCTTTGATAAGGAAGCGGTGACCGGCAGCAAGGACCCGGATACGGAGCAGGAATACGCGGTCGCTGTGATAGTGGCAGAGTATGAGAAACGAAAGGCGCAGTTCACCATTTCATTTGACGAGGAGATGAAGGTGGGCGGCTTCTATATTAAATAGCAATCAGGCAGCGGCAGTCTGCCGGGGAGGTGAGCGATGGATATCTGGGCAAAAACTTGTATGGGAATGAGCATATTTTTCTGGCTGATGGCGCTTCTGTTTGTCGTATTGAAGGGGAAGGCGGCAATATTGATCTCAGGGTTCAATACGATGCCAAAAGAACAAAGGAAGCGGTATGATACGGAGAAGATGAGCCGGGATCAGAGAAACCTCTTTGCGCTGTGGGCGGTGATCACAGGTGCAGGCGGGTTTTTGTCGCATCTGACATCTTCTCGAAATGTGGCTGCCATAGCAGTCGTCATATGGGGGATCGCGTTCTTACGGGAGGTGCATCTGGACGAAGAGAAGGCGTTTGGAAAATACAGAATTAAGTGAGGAGGGTCAACTTATGTTTTGGTTTTCTTTTTTCTTTGCGGTTTTGACACCAATCCTGATATTTTTGATCGGTCTGCTCTGGAAGAAGCATCCGCCAAAGGAGATTAACGGGGGATATGGATACCGCACGTCGATGTCGATGAAGAATCAGGATACCTGGGACTATGCACATAAGTGTGTGGCGGATCTGTGGTATAGATGGGGAGGCGCAGCCTTGGCAATCTCTGCTGCAGTCATGCTTCTGTTCCGAAAAGGTGATCATGAGAAAGTGCTGCTCTGCGTGACGGCGGTTCAGATTGTTTTCTTTTGTCTCAGTATTGTCCCGGTGGAGCGGGCGCTTCGGAAGAGGTTCGATAAGAATGGTATTCGCAGAAATATGTAAAAAGAAAAAGAAATAAGAAATAAAATAGAATATTGCAAAAATCTTTCCCGGAAGATATAATAATTATAACTACCCTCTCTTGTCAGGAGAGGGTAAGAGTTTCTAAAAGGAGCTCTCTAAAAACTTGAATAAAAGGGGTATATAAGGAAAGGAGAGGGGAGTATGAAGCGGATTGTTTCTTATCTGTTGGCAGTGGTACTGATTCTTGCGCCGTGTATGAATATCAATGCGACAGGATTGGAGAATGTGGACCAGGCACAGAATAACGATTTGGCGGCGGGCCAGCCGCAAACGGGCGCGGCAGATTCAGATGACCGGCAGAGTACGGGAGGCCGGCCGACCGGGGAAGACCAGCAGGGATCCCAGACGGATGGCGTGCTTTTGGACGGCGGGACGCTGACAGAAGGAGAGGAAGGAGTCAGCCTCACCGGTGAAGAAGGCGGACAGGAACCGGCCGATCTGGATAAAGGGCAGATAGACGTGTATATCGCTCAGACTTTAGAGTGGGGGGAGCCGGTGACCTTTACGGTTATCTTAAGCGGACCGGGTGTTCAGTCCGGGAAGAGAGAGATTACATTGCCGTCAGAAGGAATCAGGGAAGTACAGGATGGAGTTACTTTCGATAATCTGACAAGGGGGCTCTATGTGCTGGAGGTATCAGCGCCCGGATTTGCCGATTACAGACAGCAGATCAATGTAGAAGGATGGACGTATAAGGTGAGTCTTGCAACCGGGCTTATGGGCGGATACGATTATGCCGCAGGGGGAAAGCATCCGGGCGTGGTTCTGATCGGTGATGTCACCGGTGACGGAGTCGTTACAGAAGAGGATGAGACGAAGCTTATTGATCTGATCGATCAGGAAAAGGAGCCGAAGGATCATCCGCTGGCAGACCTTAACAGGGACGGGAGGATTGACCTTACAGATCTGGATTATTTTGTCCAGGGATATAAGGTGGACCAGGATACGCTGTCTTATGTGGAACAGCATGTGCCGTCGTCTGCGATCACACAGAGTGCAGGTGATAAGACGCTTGTAAAGGGATCCCTGGCAGATATGTCCAAAGGTGAGGGATCCGTGGCTCTGACACGGGAGGACGGGGCGAAGATCTCCGATACTGCCCCGGTGACGATGACGTTTGATATTGACGGGGATAATTTTAAGACAGGCGGGATCGTGATCGATTCGAAGGAGGACAATCCGATTGATACCGCTTCTGTCGATATTATCTATACAGACGAGACGGAAGGCGAAGACGGGAATCCGATAAAAACGGACCATGAGATCACGGTGCCTGTTGTACCGGCGGGGATCGAGCCGCTGCTTACGGCAGAAGAGGTGACTGTGACGCAGGACGGATTCGGTAAGATCATGATCAATCTTGGCAGTCAGATTGCGGTGAAGAAGGTTACGATCAAGATCACGGGAATGAAGAACAATAATAACCTTGCAGAGATTGCCAAGGTAGAATTCGTGAATGATATGGAGGAGCGGATTCCTGAGCCGCAAAGAGACATTCCGGAGGGACTTGCCGCAGAGGTTGGAAATAAGAAGTTTACTGTGACCTGGAATGCATGTGTGAATGTCACGGGATATGAGGTGATGATCGAGAATGCGGACGGAGAACAGGAGGTAATCGCCGCGAGGGGGAATACGCTGGCTGTCAGCTCATTTAAGCAGGATAAGCTTATCAACGGCAAGGAGTACAAGGTTCGTGTGCAGTCTGTGAACGGTGCATGGAGAAGCGGATATTGCAGCCCGATCGGGGTGGTCCCCAGGGTAGATAAGGTACCGGATGCTCCGGATAATCTAAGGACAGAGGGAAAATACCGCGCGATAGACGCATCCTGGAAACTGATGGAGGATACGGATTCTTATAATCTCTATTACAGAGAAAGCGGGACGAAGGAATATACCAGGATAGAAGGAATTACCGTAAACAAACATACGATACCGGACCTTAAGGATAAGACGGGCTATGAGATATATGTGACGGGCGTGAATGATATAGGAGAGAGTAAGCCGTCCCTTACGTCTAAGGCTGTGACTACAGATCAGAATCCGGCTGCAATGCCGAAGTATAAACTGATCAACATGGCAGATCCGGGCAAAGTAAGTGAACATATCACCAGTGCAGTAATCGGAACGGGTGAGATGCAGGACAGCCCGTTGGATACGGAAGCCGGGATGGCATGGGGAACGGTAGACAATAATGGGTCTTCTCATTATGTCTTTAATACCTGGGACGGCGGAGGGTTTAATACTCTGACTCTCAAACACGGATTTACCTATGAGTTTGACCAGGCCTATGAGATTGACCGGATCGCTTTGCAGGAAGTGACGCCTCAGAGTCCGAACTACGGCTATGTGCAGGTCAGATACTGGGATGAGAACGGCAGTGTCTATATGCTTCCAAGGATGGGAATCCTAAGAAAGGTGGATTCCGAGAACAGGCCTTACTATCTGATTAAGCTTCCGGAACCGATCAAGGCTAAGAAGCTTCAGTTCGGGCTTGCGCGCGTTGTTGCATCCGGTACGATTTCCGTGTCGGAGGTGTGCTTCTATCATTACGATTCGATAGAGAGAGATATTATGGCGCTTTATGAGGATGATCTTCATACGGTGCTCAGAAGTGATGTGAATCAATCAGTTATTGATGCTCTGAGGAAACGGATCAATACTCCTGACCCGGTGAGCAAAGAATATCATCCGGATAAGGAATATCTGGAGCGGGAATTGAAGACCGCGGAGGATATACTGAATTCCAAACAGCTTACGGAGACTGTGGGTATCTATAATACCATCACAACCAAGGATGTGGGACGGGGATTCGGCGGATTGAATGCATGGCAGCCTCTTGGAGTTACGGCGGCAGCAGGCGAGGAGATTACGGTCTATGTCGGACATAACACGAAGAAGACCGGCGATACGACTAATCTGCAGCTTGTAAGTACTCAGTACCATTCGGAATCAGGTTCTATGTTCCGGGTGGTGACGGCACTTAAGATCGGAAGAAATGATATTACGGTTCCGAAGCTCTGGTCCGTCGATGCGGAATCTGGAGGAGCGCTGTATGTACAGTATACAGGCAGCAATGCCAATGACCGTTATGCGGTCCGCGTGAACGGCGGAGTGGAGGTTCCAAAACTTGATCTGTATAAGATCAGTGATGTGAATGAGCGCCTTGCAAGGGCCGAAGCGTATATCACGAAGCTGGATGCTTATGTAGGCAATATTCAGGCGCTGCATAACGAGGTACATAAGAATTCTAAGAATTCATCGGTAAAGTATGATTATAAGGCGGCGGACTGTATCCTGGGAGCATCCGACATTATGCTGGATACAATGATGCTGTCCCTTCCGGCACAGCAGATTCTTGCCGGAGTTGGAGACGGAAGCACACAGGCCAGGGCCCGGAAGCTTGTGACCTCTATGGATGCCATGGAAGGTATGATGGGACTGTTCTATCAGCATAAGGGCCTGAATGATAACGCGGCAGAGGCGAAGGACAAGATTCCTGTGAATCATCTGAACATCCGTTACCAGAGGATGTTTGCCGGAGCTTTCATGTATGCTTCCGGCAATCATATCGGTATCGAGTGGGGATCAGCGCCGGGAATGATGACCGGAGTTCCGGTACAGTCTGATGCCGCCGGCAGATATCAAAGCGGCAGGTATTTTGGCTGGGGAATCGCCCATGAGATCGGTCACTGCATTAACCAGGGAACCTATGCGGTCGCAGAGATCACCAATAATTATTTTGCGGTGCTCGCACAGGCGCATGACGATAATAGTACCGTACGTTTTGATTATAATAAAGTGTATGAGAAGGTCACATCCGGCACAAAGGGCCGGGCATCCAATGTATTTACGCAGCTTGGCATGTACTGGCAGCTTCATCTGGCATATGATGCCGGGTTCAATTATAAGACGTATTCGGATTACACAGAGCAGCTTAATAACCTGTTCTTTGCAAGGGTGGATACTTATTCCCGGACTCCGGCGAAGGCACCGGCACCGGGAGGTGTGGCGCTTGCACTGTCAGGAGATAAGGATCAGGATCTGATGCGATTAGCCTGCGGGGCGGCTCAGAAGAATATTCTTGACTTTTTCGTACGCTGGGGTATGACTCCAAATCAGGATACCGTTAGCTATGCGGATCAGTTCCCGGCAGAGACAAGGGCAATCTATTACGGGGACGATAATTCCCGTGTATTCCGGCTGGCAGGTGCGGGAAGTTCACTTGGCACGGCCGGGACGGCAGAAGCAGTCGGCGACAGTACGGCAGCCGTTATTCATGCGGGTGCGGCAAATCAGGTGGACATTACACTGAGTTCTAAGAATATCAATGCGGCGGATGTCCAGGGATATGAGATTGTGCGCTGTACAACTTCGAATGGGAAGGTTGAGAGAGAGGTTGCAGGATTTACGACCGGAGACCGGTTTACTGATGTTGTGACGACGATGAACAACCGTGTGGTGACCTATGAGGTTACGCTGATCGACAAGTATCTGAACCGCTCTGCGGTGAAGACACTGCCGCCGCTTAAGATTAAACATGAGGGCGAGATCGACAAGACATACTGGACGGCCAGCACCAAAGATATGTCTGCTACGAATGTAGGCGCGGCAGGAAACGGAACGGATGACGATCCATGTGCGCCGGAGGCAGAAGCGCCGATCATGAAAGCAATTGATAATAAGAGCGACACGGTATATACCGGAACGGCAGGCGTCAATGCGGAAGTCCTGATAGAATTTAACCAGCCGACCAGAGTTGCCGGATTGAAGTATACGGCAGGCAGCGGCAATCCGATCAAGGATTACAGCGTCTATGTGAAGAATGACGCGGACGGTACGTGGACAGAAGCCGCTTCGGGATCATTCGGAGCATCGGGAACTGTGTATTTTGCGAAAGCGGGTACCAAGAATAATATTGCGTTGTATCAGACGACAGCGATGAAGCTTGCAATTAAGAACCAGAAGGGAAGAGAGATTGCAATCACAGAGTTGGATGTATTTGGTGCGACGGGTGATAATGTGGAGTTCAGAAGCACTGAAGGCGGAACAACGGCGATCGGTAAGTTGGCGAATGAGTTCAAGTACGGGCAGAAGGATACGGATGTGATTCCGGCAGGCTCTATTGTATTTACCGGAACTTACAAAGGTAATCCGGCGTATAATGTGGTGCTGCTTTATGACCAGAATGGCAATATTGTCGGCGGTACGGGCAGTGACGGCTCTTTGAATGCGGAGCAGGTTATACTTGCGGATGTACCGGAGTCGGGGCCGATTCAGGATACCTATGACGGAACATGGATCTACTGGATCAGGCCGGATCAGGCGGATCTTGCAAGCCTTAAACAGGTGCGGGCGGAGCTGTACCGTGTGGATAATGCTTTGACCCTTGAAGGACAGAGACTGGTCAGCGATACCGTATTCGAGACTGTACCGCCGTCGCTTCCGGGCATAGAGCTTGGCGGCAAAAATCAATAGCGATAAAAGGAGTAGAACATGAAGAAATATATATTAAGTATAGGTATGATTATGGCAGTGTTCGCATTTATCGCAATGCTGCCACTTAGGGCATCCGCTGCTTCGTCAGCGTTCGATGTGACTGAGAATGAAGAAGGGAATGAAGCTTTCGTGAAGCTGACCCTTCCCAGGGCTTCACAGGAAGGAATTACCACGGTTTCGGTCAGCCTTGCCGTGGATATAGAGGATGCGTCTGTGAATGCAGATAATATTCAGCCTGCAGTTGATTTTACGGAATGGGTCGAAGGAAATACCAAAGTACATACCTGCCGCACCCATGAGGGACCAGTGCTGAATATCTATATAGCGGGAACGACACCGCTCTTTACGGCAGCCGAAGGCATAGATACACTGGATATAGGAAATGTGTATGTGACGAATACGATTGACGGAAGCCATGTGCCGTTCGTGATTAATGTTGAAAAAAGCGAGCTTAAAGTAGTCCGGGGAGATACCGCAGTGCCGGTTACGGAAGAGGATTTTCTGGGTTATGGAAGCGAGCCTGATAATCCGGGCGGATCATCAGGTAACAGACCGGATAATCAACCGGGTCTGACACCGGAGATTGAGGCAATCAGGGCGGAACTTCAGGCCCTGATCGAGAGGGCTGAGACGATTCCGGCAGAGGACCGGACAGAAGATCTGCAAAGAGCTATCGATGAGGCGAAGAGGGTTCTGAATGATCCTAACGCAACGTCTGAGGAATTGCAGGCGGCGCTTACCAACCTGGAGAATGCGCTGGCCCTCTTCGAGACTAACCAGAATTCCGGGAATAACAGTTCTGATACCGGGAAAGATGCGGCTGCTGAAAACCGGCAGCAGAACGGCACCAGGATTCAGGGAGTTAAGACCCAGGATACGAATCCGACTGCGGCCTATGCGATAGCAGCAGCGCTGTGTATGGCTGTGCTGGGAGTGAATATCCGCTGCCGGCGCAGAAGCGGACGTTTATAAAATATGTTTTAAATAATCTGCCCCGGGGCGGGCTTGAAGATCAGGCGGACAGTCTGTATTCGAGCCTGTCTCCGGGGCGGATGGCATCTTGTACAGGAAAAACAGACGGCTGAAAGATTATTGGCGGAAGGTATAGATTTGACAGAGGCGTGCATACTATTTAGCAGAGAGACTTGTCTTGCTGAAAGGAGCGCGTGGAATGATGAAAGAATTAAAACTGGATCTTTTGCCGGGGAATCTGTACGCCGCCAAGAAGAGAGAAGAGATGCAAAAGAGTAAGGGAAAGGATAAGCAGGAACAGATGAATATTGTGAAACTTACAGAAGTGTCGGTTAAAATTGGGAAACCAGATAAAAGGGGAACCTATGAAGACATTTGACGAACTGTACCATGAACTTCTGAAGAGAAAGATGGCAGATGATGAATCACTGCCAAAAGAGTACGATCCAAAACATCTGGACTGCCTGCTGCATCCTGAGAAATATGCGGCGGTTCTTAATGTGGAGGAATGTGAGCAGTGCGCTTATGACAGGGCGTGTAAGAACAGCTGCATTTTCGATGCGATTGAATGGTCGAAGGAGGGGAAGCTTGAGATTAATCTTTCGCTTTGTACCGGATGTGAAGCGTGTATAGAAGCCTGTCGAAGCGGGCGGCTTTCTGCCAGCAGGGATGTGCTTCCGGCCATGAAAGCGGTACGGGAAGCGAAGGGACCGGTCTATATGATGGCTGCTCCTGCGTTTCTGGGGCAGTTTGGCGAAGCAGTGACACCAGGTAAGCTTCGGACGGCTTTTAAAGCCCTGGGATTTACCGGGATGGTAGAGGTTGCATTATTTGCAGATATCCTGACACTTAAGGAAGCATTGGAGTTCGATGAGCATGTGAAGCAGAAAGGAGATTACCAGTTGACCAGCTGCTGCTGTCCGGTATGGATTGCCATGATCCGGAAGATTTATCATGAACTGATGCCGCATGTTCCGGGGGCTGTATCGCCGATGATTGCGTGCGGACGTATGATTAAAAGGATTCATCCGGATGCACTTACGGTATTTGCAGGACCTTGTCTGGCAAAAAAGCAGGAGGCGAGAGAACCGGATATAGCAGATGCAGTGGATTATGTGCTGACTTTTCAGGAAGTGAAGGATATATTTGAGGCGGCAGATATCCATCCGGAAGAGTTGGAAGATGCTTCGAAGGACCATGCATCAAGGGCAGGGCGGCTCTATGCGAGAACTGGGGGAGTAAGCACTGCGGTATCTGAGATGGTGGAACAACTGCGGCCGGACCGTACGATTCGTGTCCGTCCGGAACAGGCAGACGGGACGAAAGCGTGTATGGAGATGATCAAGAGGATCAAAGAAGGCAGGACGGATGCGAATTTTTTCGAAGGAATGGGGTGCGTCGGCGGATGTGTCGGAGGGCCCAAAGCAATCCTTGACAGGGAAGAAGGAGAAGCGTATGTGGATGCCTACGGCAAAGGCGCCAGATACCGGACGCCGCTTGAAAATCCCTATGTGCGGGAGGTGCTTAAGGAACTGGGGCTTTGTACCGTAGAAGATATTCTTAAAGATAACGGCATGCTTACGAGAAACTTCTGATTGGATTTTGCCGGAAAATAAGAGTAGATTTGGGCGTGCAGTTTATGGTATGATAGGTGAGCGGCCGCATCGGACGGCCGCAGAGGACCAAACGACGATGAAAGGATAATAAAAAGCAATGCAATATTATCTTGCCCCGCTGGAGGGTATTACTACATGGATTTTCCGAAGAGCATATCATGACTGCTTCCTGCCCATGGACAAGTATTTTATTCCGTTTTTGTCGCCTCATACGAAGAGGGGATTTAACGCGAAGGAGACCGCAGAGATTGCTCCTGAGAATAACGAGGGGATGCGGACGATTCCTCAGATTCTTACAAACAGGGCAGGAGATTTTCTTAGGACGGCCGAGAAGCTTACATATTATGGGTATGATGAGATTAACCTGAATCTGGGCTGTCCGTCTAAGACGGTAGTTTCCAAGGGAAGGGGAGCCGGATTTCTGGCGGATCCGGAAGGAGTTGACCGGTTCTTAGATGAGATATATGCGGGAACGAAGATGAAGATATCGATTAAAACCAGGATTGGAGTAACGGATCCGGAAGAATTTGCAAAACTTCTCGAGATCTATAACCAGTATCCGGTAGAAGAACTGATCATTCACCCCAGGGTTCAGAAGGATTTTTATAAAAATAAGCCGAATCTTGAGGTATTTGAAGAGGCGGCAAGGAACGGCCGAATGTCTCTGTGTTATAACGGGGATATCTGTTCAGAGGAATATGCAAAGTCGATCAGAGAGAGATTCCCGCGGACGGAAGCGTGTATGATCGGAAGAGGGATCATAGGGAATCCCGGGCTTCTTGGGGAGATCAAAGGCCGGGGACCGGCTGAGGCGGCAGTGCTTAAGAAGTTCCATGACCAGATATATGAGGAGTACCAAAGAACCGGCATGGGGGATAAGAATGTATTGTTCAAGATGAAAGAAATCTGGGGTTATCTTGGCAGTTCTTTCCCTGATTGTAAGAAGCTGCTAAAGCAGATCAGGAAGGCTGAAAAGCTGGACAGATATGAGGAGGCGGTGGCAGGCTGCTTTGAGTAATATTTTTTGTCTTTACTTTTCTTACGGTTTGCAATATAATAGAAAAAAATTTAATATACAGGAATTTTAAGGAGGAATCCCTTTGGAGAACTTGAATCATATTATTGCGGGTAATCTGAGAGAAATCAGGAAGCGTAAGGAATTGAGTCTGGAACAGGTATCATCCATTACTTCTATCAGCAAGAGTATGTTAAGCCAATTGGAGCGAGGGGAAGTCAACCCCACGATTTCGACAGTATATAAGCTGTCCCTTGGCTTGAAGGTTCCGGTAACTGCATTTACGGCGAACAGGCCCAAGCCCTTCTCTAAGACGGGAAAGTCTAAGGTGACGCCGCTTGTAGGCGATGAAGGAAAGTACCGTCTTTATCCGATCTTTGAATTCAGAGAGGGACAGGATTTTGAGATCTTTGACCTGGAATTCGATGAAGGGGGCAGGATGCAGGGAAATCGGCAGATGAGTGGAACCAGGGAATTTATTACTGTTTATTCCGGAGAACTGACGTTGAGTTTCGACGACAGGGAGTATGTGTTAAGAGCAGGGGAATCAGCTTCCTATAATGCTTTTGACGAATATGTATATAAGAATACAGGGATGGGGATGGTGGCTGCATGTGTTGTGGTTCATTATCCTGAGTAGTTTATGATCCCAATTTGGAAAGGAGAGATCGCGGCATGGAGGATCAAAAGCAGCGTGTATATGACGCGCTTGACAAGTTAAAAATCAAATATGAGGTTGTGGAGCATGAACCAGTGTATACCATGGAGGACATGGACAGGCTGGGACTCCCGGAAAAGGGAACCCTGTGCAAGAATCTGTTTTTGAGAGATTCCAAGGGGAAGAGACATTTTCTTGTAACCTGTGAGGAGGATAAGAAAGTAGATCTTAAGGCTCTTGGCAGACAGCTTGGAGGCGGAAACTTAAGTTTTGCTTCCGAGGACCGCCTGGAGAAATATCTGGGGCTTAAGCAGGGAAGCGTGACTCCTTTTGGCCTGATGAACGATACAGACCATGCGGTAGAATTTTTCATTGATAAGGATCTCAGCAGATGTAAGAGCCTTGGAATCCATCCGCTTGAGAATACAGCGACGGTGTTCTTATCTTTCAAAGATCTGGATAAGTTCCTCTGGGATCTTGACGTGGATGTGGTGAAGATAAAATTATAGAAAGATACTCTGACAGGCCTTAAGCGGCAGTAAAATTTAATACTTTTTTTATTGCATGTTCCATAATTGAGAAGTAGAATAAGTTAAGTATACAGTAGTATTCAGGATCGGACAGTACATTGACCCTGGATTTGGATGAAAGAGAGGACGAATATGGAACAGCGATATCAGCAGGTGCCGCCTTTGACACCAGAAAGCTATGGAAAGAGGATCTGGCATATATGGGGGCCGATTGTGATAAAGTGGGCAGTGGCGATCGGAGTCAGTATGATCGCGGCAGGGGTATTCACCATGATGTTTATGGTGGCTAATCAGGATGCCGCTGCGTCTGCCATGCAGAGTGAAGAACAGATGATGAATCTGTATGATAAGATTATGGATCAGTATATGGGATTTTCGACCCTGATCGAGGGTGTGGCGGCATTGATTACCATTCCTGTCATGTTGTTTCTCTTCCACCGAGATCGTGTGAAGGAGAGGCTTGCGGGATTCATACCCAATAAGAAAGCGCCGCTTTGGAAATATTCGGCAGGACTTCTCATGGCTCTTGCCTTGAGTCTGGGACTTAACAATTTGATTCTCATTGGGAATTTGTCGAATATGAGTGAGTCCTATCAGGCGACGATGGAAGCATTCTATTCATCTCCGCTTCTGGAGCAGATCATTGTGCTGGCGGTTCTTGTACCTGTGAACGAAGAAATGGTCTTTCGCGGACTGCTCTATCGGCGGCTGCGTGAACGGGGAACATATATGCAGGCGGCATTATATTCAGCTTTGGTGTTTGGACTGATGCATATGAATCTGGTACAGATGATCTATGGTTTTATACTGGGGATGATGCTGGCTTATCTCTATGAGAAGTATGGCTCTGTCAAGGCTCCTGTTGCGGCACATATTGTGATGAATCTTTTGTCGGTGCTGGCGACAGAGTTTGGCCTTCTGGACTGGCTGATAGAAGACCAGATGCGTATCGGGATCGTGACGGTGGCGTGTGCATTTGTCGCGTCGACGATGTTCGTACTGGTTCAGAGGATCGAAGAAAAGCCGGATATACCTGGTACGTCGAGGGAGAATGAGAACCTGGCGTCCGCATATGACAATAAGAAATAAAAGAAGACCGATAATTGCATATTGCAAATCAAAAGAGAAGATCTGGCACGGCAGAAAGTGTCAGATCTTTTTTCATAATACGGTTTATTGTCGAATTATCTGACAATAATTGAAAAATTTGTTATTTACAAATCAGATAAAAAGTAGTATAGTAAGAAAAACTAAAGAAAGGGTTGGATGTATGAGCAAGCAGATTGTAAACAATCGGGCGGGTTTGTATCGTCCGCAGTTTGAACATGACAACTGTGGAATTGGCGCGATTGTTAATATTAAAGGGCGAAAGAGCCATAGTACGGTGGCGGATGCCTTGAAGATTGTAGAGAATTTAGAACATAGAGCCGGCAAGGATGCCGAGGGTAAGACAGGCGATGGAGTTGGAATCTTATTACAGATTTCACACAGGTTTTTCTCCAAAGTCTGTGGATCTCTCGGCATCTTTTTAGGTTCAGAGAGAGATTACGGAGTGGGGATGTTTTTCTTCCCCCAGGATGAACTTAAGAAGAATCAGGCGAAGAAGATATTTGAAGTGATCGTTAGGAAAGAAGGCATGGATTTTCTGGGGTGGAGAGAGGTTCCGGTAAAGCCGGAAGTCTTAGGAAGCCGGGCTTTGGAATGTATGCCGTGTATTATGCAGGGATTTATCAGGCGTCCTGATAAGATCGCGCAGGGGATTGATTTTGACAGGCGTCTCTATGTTGTACGCCGGATCTTTGAACAGAGCAGTGACGATACCTATGTGGCGTCCTTATCCAGCCGGACGATTGCGTATAAGGGGATGTTCCTGGTCGGCCAGCTCAGATCCTTTTTTGAAGATCTGCAGGATGGGGATTATGAATCAGCAATCGCGCTGGTGCATTCCCGGTTCAGTACGAATACCAATCCGAGCTGGGAGAGGGCGCATCCTAACCGCTTTATTGTACATAACGGAGAGATCAATACAATCCGTGGAAATGTGGATAAGATGCGGGCCAGGGAGGAGAATATGGAATCCGAACATCTGAAAGGTGAACTGCATAAGGTTCTTCCCGCCATTAACAGTTCCGGTTCGGACTCAGCCATGCTTGACAATGCCATTGAGTTTATGGTCATGAGCGGGATGGAGCTGCCGCTTGCGGTGATGATCGCCATACCGGAACCCTGGGCGAATACGAAGAAAATGTCCCAGAAGAAAAGGGATTTCTATCAGTATTATGCGACGATGATGGAACCCTGGGACGGTCCGGCCTCTATTCTGTTCAGTGACGGCGACTGTATGGGAGCAGTCCTTGACAGAAATGGGCTGCGTCCTTCCAGATATTATATTACAGATGATGATACTCTGATTCTTTCGTCAGAAGTCGGAGTTCTTGACATCGATCCGGCGAAGATACTGGTAAAAGAACGCCTTCATCCGGGAAAGATGCTTCTGGTAGATACGGTTAAGGGGAAAGTGATCGATGACGATGAACTCAAAGACATGTATGCCGGCAGGCAGCCTTACGGCGAATGGCTTGACAGCAATCTGATCGAGCTTCGTAACTTAAAGATACCAAACCAGAAGGTACCGTCTTATACGGCAGAAGAATGTAAAAGGCTTCAGAAGGCATTTGGCTATTCTTATGAAGAAGTAAAGACTTCGATCCTGACGATGGCGATGAATGGAACAGAAGGGACCGCGGCTATGGGGATTGACGCTCCTCTGTCTGTGCTGTCGGATAAGCATCATGATCTTTTTGGATATTTTAAGCAGCTCTTCGCGCAGGTTACGAATCCGCCCATCGACGCGATCCGCGAAGAGGTCGTCACATCCACGACGGTTTATATCGGGGCAGACGGCAACCTTCTGGAAGAAAAAGAAGAGAACTGCAAGATGCTTAAGGTGGATAATCCGATCCTTACCAACACGGACCTTCTGAAGATTAAGAACATGAAGAAGGAAGGCTTCAAGGCAGCTGAGATTCCGATTGTATATTACAAGAATTCCGGACTTGAGAAGGCCATCGATTATCTGTTCATCGAGGTGGACCGGGCAATCAGAGAGGGCGCCAATATCCTGATCCTGTCTGACCGGGGAGTGGATGAATATCACGTTGCCATGCCGTCGCTTCTGGCGCTGTCCGGCCTGCAGCAGCATCTGGTGCGGACGAAGAAGAGGACGTCTGTGGCAATCATCCTGGAAACAGGGGAGCCAAGAGAGGTGCATCATTTTGCCACATTGCTTGGGTACGGTGCATGTGCGATTAATCCTTACCTTGCCCATGAATCCATTCGGCTGCTGATCGATACGGATATGTTGAAGAAGGATTACTATGCAGCGGTGGACGACTACAATCATGCGGTGATTGGCGGTATCGTGAAGATTGCATCGAAGATGGGAATCTCAACAATCCAGTCTTACCAGGGGGCGAAGATCTTTGAGGCGATCGGGCTAAAGGAAGAATTTATCCAGAAATATTTTACCGATACGGTCAGCCGGATAGGCGGTATCGGAATCGAAGAACTCTCGGAGGACTATGTTGCCCGCCATTCCCAGGCCTTTGATCCGCTGGGACTTGAAGTAGATCTGACTCTTGACAGTATCGGCCGTCATAAGTCGAAGAGCGGAGGGGAGAAGCACCTCTATAATCCGCAGACCATCCACATGCTTCAGCAGTCTACCAGACGGGGAGACTATGAGATGTTTAAGAAGTATACAGAGATGGTAAATGCAGAGGGAGAGGCAATCAATCTCCGCGGGCAGCTTGAGTTTAACTATCCCAGAAAGGGAATTCCGATTGAGGAAGTGGAGAGTGTGGACTCCATTGTGACCCGGTTCAAGACGGGGGCTATGTCCTATGGCTCTATCTCTAAGGAAGCCCATGAGACGCTGGCGATCGCCATGAACCAGCTGCACGGGAAGTCTAACAGCGGCGAGGGCGGCGAAGAGATCGACCGCCTGGACAGTAACAGATGTTCGGCGATCAAGCAGGTCGCCTCCGGAAGGTTTGGCGTGACCAGCAGATATCTGGTGAGCGCCAAGGAGATACAGATTAAGATGGCACAGGGGGCGAAGCCAGGTGAGGGCGGACATCTTCCGGGAGGAAAAGTGTACCCATGGATTGCCAGTACCCGCCACTCTACGCCCGGAGTCAGCCTGATCTCCCCGCCGCCTCATCACGACATCTACTCTATAGAGGATCTGGCACAGTTGATCTATGACTGCAAGAATGCCAACAAGGATGCCAGAATATCGGTGAAGCTGGTATCAGAAGCAGGAGTCGGAACGGTTGCCGCAGGTGTAGCGAAGGCCGGAGCCGGCCTGATCCTGATCTCCGGCTATGACGGAGGAACCGGAGCCGCGCCCAGAAGTTCGATCCATAATGCGGGGCTTCCATGGGAGCTTGGGCTTGCGGAGACCCATCAGACCCTGATACAGAACGGACTGCGGGAGCGTGTGCGGATCGAGACGGACGGTAAGCTGATGAGCGGGCGGGATGTAGCGATCGCGGCGATTTTAGGAGCAGAAGAATTCGGTTTTGCAACGGCTCCGCTGGTAACCATGGGCTGTGTGATGATGCGCGTGTGTAATCTGGATACCTGTCCGGTAGGAGTTGCAACACAGAATCCGGAACTCAGAAAGCGTTTTACCGGGAAGCCGGAGTATGTGGTGAACTTTATGCGTTTTATGGCGGAGAACCTGCGTGAATATATGGCGAAGCTTGGGGTGCGTACCGTCGATGAGCTGGTTGGGCGCACAGATCTTCTGCGGGTGAAGGAGCAGGCCGCATCCAAACGCGCGGCGAGCTTAGATCTCAGCCAGATCCTTTACAATCCTTATGAAGGCAGCAAGACGCGAGTAACATTTAACCCCAAGAAGGTATATGACTTTGAACTGGAGAAGACTCTGGACGAGAGGCTACTGGTGAAAGAATTGCTTCCGGCCCTCAAGAAAGGACAGAAGAGAAGCATAGAGGTGGATGTATCGAATACGGACCGTACCTTTGGGACGATCTTTGGGTCAGAGATCACGAGACGATATCCCGAAGGGCTTCCCGAGGACAGCTATGTGGTAAAATGCACCGGTGCGGGAGGACAGTCGTACGGGGCATTTATCCCCGGGGGACTGACGCTGGAGCTTACGGGTGACAGCAACGATTACTTTGGCAAAGGGCTTTCCGGCGGCAAATTGATCGTCTATCCGCCTAAAGGCGTGAAGTACCGGCATGATGAGAATATTATTATAGGAAATGTTGCACTCTATGGCGCCACCAGCGGCAAGGCATTCATAGGCGGCGTCGCAGGCGAACGGTTCGCAGTGCGTAACTCGGGTGCGACGGCAGTGGTAGAAGGCGTGGGAGACCACGGATGCGAATACATGACCGGAGGACGTGTGGCTGTCCTTGGGAAAACGGGCAAGAACTTTGCGGCAGGTATGAGCGGCGGAGTTGCATATGTCCTGGACCTGGACAGCGACCTGTATATGAATGTGAATAAGCAGATGGTCAATATCGAGCGTGTGACGTCCAAATTCGATGTCAATGAGCTGAAGAATATGATCGAAGAGCATGTGGCTTACACGAATTCCGAGATCGGGAAAGAGATTCTCAAGCACTATACGGAGTATCTGCCGAAGTTTAAGAAGATTATCCCTGTGGATTATGAACGGATGCTGACGACGATCCTTCAGCTGGAGGAACAGGGAATGAGCAGCGAGCAGGCAAAGACGGAGGCATTTTATGCCATCAAGGGTCAGAGATAGGAGGTGTAAAAATGGGAAAAGCAACAGGATTTATGGATTATGACAGACAGGATAAGGCGGCGGAAGCGCCGAAGATGAGGATCAGACATTTTTATGAATTCCATACACCTCTGTCAAAGGAAGAGCAGGAGCGCCAGGGGGCAAGATGTATGGCCTGCGGAGTTCCCTTCTGTCAGGCCGGACAGATGATCATGGGAATGGCAAGCGGCTGCCCGCTCCACAATCTGGTCCCGGAGTGGAACGACCTGATCTATCGGGGAAACTGGGAGGAAGCTTACTTAAGGCTTAAGAAGACGAATAACTTTCCGGAATTTACATCCAGGGTATGTCCGGCACTCTGCGAGGCGGCATGTACCTGTAATCTGAACGGAGACGCGGTCTCGACCAAGGCAAATGAATACGGGATTATTGAGAATGCCTATGAGAATGGATATGCGGCGGCAAGGCCGGTAAAGGTGCGTACCGGCAAGAAGGTAGCGGTCATTGGTTCCGGTCCGTCGGGACTTGCGGCGGCGGATATGCTGAACAGAAGAGGACACAGCGTGACCGTATTCGAACGTGAGGATAAGGCCGGAGGGCTTCTTCGGTACGGAATTCCGAATATGAAGCTTGAGAAGCAGATTATCGACCGTAAGTTAAAAATTATGGAAGAAGAAGGGATTACCTTTGTAACCGGATGTGATGTGGGGAAGGAGAAGAAGGCGGCAGATCTTATGAAAGAATTTGACCGTACCGTGCTCTGCTGCGGGGCCTCGAATCCCAGGGATATCAAGGTGCCGGGGAGGGATGCCAAAGGAATTTATTTTGCCGTTGATTTTCTGAAGTCAACAACAAAGGCACTCTGGGCGAACCAGATGCAGTTAAAAGACGGGGATTATATTTCTGCAAAGGGGAAACGTGTGATGGTGATCGGAGGAGGCGATACGGGAAATGACTGTGTGGGCACGTCCATGCGCCACGGGGCAAAATCAATTCTGCAGCTTGAGATGATGCCCAAGGCACCGGATCAGAGACTGGAATCGAATCCGTGGCCGGAATGGCCCAGAGTCTGCAAGACGGATTATGGCCAGGAGGAGGCGGCCGCAGTCTTTGGAAAGGATCCACGAGTCTATCAGACGACCGTCAAAGAGTTTCAGAAAGATAAAGCAGGGAATGTCAGAAAGGCAGTCCTCGTGAAGTTAGAGCCAAAGAAGGATGAGAAGACAGGCCGCATGATGATGGCGGAGATCGCAGGAAGCGAATATACGGTCGAGGTGGATCTGGTGCTGATCGCCGCTGGTTTCTTAGGAAGTGAGAATTATGTGACCAAAGCATTTGGAGTCGCGGTCAATGAGCGGACGAATGTTGCGACAGCAGCCGGAGAGTACGCCACGAATGTGCCGGGTATCTTCGCGGCAGGAGATATGCACAGAGGCCAGTCCCTGGTGGTGTGGGCGATCCGGGAAGGCCGGGAAGCAGCGCGGGAAGTAGATATCAGCCTGATGGGTTATACGAACATGAATATACAGTGAGATTCCTTGGCAGACTGTCTGCCGGCGGGGTGCGAAAGACGGGCAAAAAATGTTCCGTTTTTTGCGCCCTTTTTCGCACTTCATTTTTTCTTAAGAGTTTATTTGTTACAAAATTATTAAAAAATATTGCAAAAATTTGTGGGGTGGGGTATAATTGTTTCCAGATGTAGGGGTAGCTATGTCGAATGAGGGATAAAGGGTATAAAAAATAATAAAAGGATGATTTGACTATGAAGAGATTTGGAGCAAGAATATTGGCGGCGGCAGTCGCCGGTTCGTTAATTGTAACACCAGCAATGGCAGCACCGTCAATCAATGATCTGAAGGAGGATAAGGCCGAGAAGCAGAGTGAAGTTAATTCACTGCAAAAAGAACTGACGGATATTATGATGAAGCTTGGTGATCTGGAAGAAGGCCTGATTAAGAAGGGGGAAGAGATTACACAGGCGGAAGCGGATCTGACAGTTGCAGAGGAGAAGGAAAAAGAACAGTATGAAGCGATGAAGCTTCGTATTAAATATATGTATGAAGAGGGCAGTTCAACGGCTTTGGAATCGTTGGTGTCAGCCGAAGATTTTACGGATCTTGTGAATAAGGCTGAGTATGTCCAGAAGGTACATAAGTATGACCGGGACCAGTTACAGGAGTATGTGGAGACGAAGCAGGAGATTGCTGATCTGAAGACTACTCTTGAGGAAGATCAGAAGGCGATGGAGGGTCTGCAGGTCGAATATGAAGCAAAGGAGACTCAGTTAAACGATACGATCGAGTCGAAGCGGGCCGAAGTTGCAGACTTGGATGCACAGATACAGGCAGCTGCGGAGGCGGCTGCAAGAGCAGCCGAGGAACAGAGACGCCGTGAAGAGGAAGCACGCCGGGCGGCAGAGAACAACAATACTTCCGGTAACCAGGGCAATAACAGCGGCAGCAGCAGTAACACTAATAATAGCAGTAATGATAATGGAGCTGCAGACAGCGGCAGCAGCAATAATGTGTCTAATGATAATGCTTCCGCATCTTTGGGGAATACTGGAAGCAGTGTGGAAAGTGCCGGAAACAATACAGGAAATGCCAATACCGGGAGCAGTAATACAGGAAGTACCGAAAGTACCGGAAGCAGCAGTACCGGAAGCGGCCTTGATTATGCGGGATCCGGGGACAGCTCTGTTGCACAGACAATTGTCAATGCTGCTTATAGTCAATTAGGGGTTCCTTATGTCTGGGGCGGTACGTCACCTGGAAGCGGTCTTGACTGTTCAGGACTTACCCAGTATTGTCACAGAGTGGCAGGAATCAGCATAGGCCGTACCTCAGAGGTTCAGGGAGGAGGCGGAAAGGCGGTCAGCAATCCGCAGCCGGGAGACCTGGTATGTTACGGGAGCCATATCGGAATCTACATTGGTGGGGGACAGATGATCCATGCGCCGCATACAGGCGATGTGGTGAGAGTTGCCAGTGTATACGGTTCTCCCTGGTACAGACGTTATTGGTAGGAGATCTACCTGATATGGGGAGGCGGATCACAGGTATCCTGATTGGTCTGCTGGATATGGAAGGGGTAGAATATTAAGAGATTGGCAGGAATGTATATGAGAAGATGGAAAAGTGCTTTGTTAGTGACAGCGCTGACGTTCGGGCTGGCTGCGACGCCTGTCTATGCAGACCCGACCGTAGATAAATTGAAGAAAGATAAAGAGGCGGCCCAGAGTGAAGTGAATTCTCTGCAGCAGGAATTGACGGAGCTGGTATCAAAGATCAGCGAACTTGAGGGTGACCTGATCAATAAGGGCCAGGAGATTACACAGGCGGAGATTGATCTTGATGCGGCAAAGGAGCAGGAAGAAGAACAGTATAATGCAATGAAGCTTCGGATCAAGTTTATGTATGAAGAGGGCGATGCGAGTGTGATCGAGACGCTGTTTTCGGCAGAGAATTTTTCAGACCTGGTAAATAAAGCAGAGTATGTCCAGAATGTACACTCTTACGACAGGAAGATGCTGGAAGAATATGTGAAGATCAAACAGCAGGTTCAGGATCTTAAGACCACACTTGAGACGGAATTAAAGAATCTGGAGGCGCTGCAGACAGAGTTTGAAGCACAGAAGGACAAACTGGATTATACGATAGAAAGTAAAAAGGACGAGATATCGAATTTAGACGAGCAGCTTCAGATCGCGGTACAGAAGGCGGCTGAGGAGCAGAGACGCCGGGAGGAAGAAGAGCGCAGACGCCGGGAAGAAGAGGAACGGCAGGCTGCAGCAAGACAGACAGCAGCGTCGCCGAACAACAATCGTCCGGCGGCAAGTAATCCGGAGAGTACAGTAAGTCCGGCCGGTACATCGAGCGCCGGAAGTCCGGCAAGCTCCGGAGGCACAACGAGTTCCGGCACATCCGGTGGTTCTGTGAGCAAAGGAAATACAGCAACGGCACAGGCAATCGTGAATGCCGCGTACAGCCAGCTGGGGGTTCCGTATGTTTGGGGCGGCTCTACACCAGGCGTAGGTCTTGACTGTTCAGGCTTGGTGCAGTATTGTCATGCTGTAGCGGGAATTTCCCTGCCGCATTATTCTGAGTCACAGTATGCCGGAGGTACCAAGGTTTCGAATCCGGAACCGGGAGATATCTGCTGGAAACCGGGACATGTAGGGATATATATCGGCGGAGGCCAGATGATTGAAGCACAGCAGACCGGAACGAATATTATGATCAGTCCGGTGCGTGCACAGGGATTTGTCAGATATTGGTAGATATAAGGAAAAAGCCTTGCATTTGCAAGGCTTTTGTGCTATCATAAACAAGTCGCAAAAATCACGCATTTGTTTGCCCAAGATGGTGCCAAAGCTTGATTTCAAGCCGGTTTCGAGGACTTACACATATGCGGAAGCAAAAAACCAAGATGGAGGAAGAAAACATGAGCGTTATTTCAATGAAGCAACTTTTAGAAGCAGGTGTTCATTTTGGACATCAGACAAGAAGATGGAACCCTAAGATGGCTCCTTACATTTACACAGAGAGGAACGGTATCTACATTATTGATCTGCAGAAATCTGTAGGTAAGGTAGACGAGGCATATCAGGCAGTATCTGATATTGCGGCAGAGGGCGGAACAGTCTTGTTTGTAGGAACCAAGAAGCAGGCACAGGATGCGATTAAAACAGAAGCTGAGCGCTGCGGTATGTTCTATGTGAATGAGAGATGGCTTGGAGGTATGCTGACAAACTTCAAGACAATCAAGAGCAGAGTTGCACGTTTGAAAGAGATTGAAAGAATGTCTGAAGACGGGACTTTTGATGTATTGCCGAAGAAGGAAGTTATCCAGTTAAAGAAAGAATGGGAAAAGTTAGAGAGAAACTTGGGCGGAATCAAAGAGATGAAGCAGCTTCCGGATGCAATCTTCGTAGTTGATCCTAAGAAAGAGAGAATCTGTGTACAGGAAGCACATACACTTGGAATTCCGTTGATCGGAATCGCGGATACAAACTGTGATCCGGAAGAATTGGATTATGTGATCCCGGGTAATGATGATGCGATCCGTGCAGTGAAGCTGATCGTATCAAAGATGGCTGATGCTGTTGTCGAGGCAAACCAGGGCATGACCGGTGAAGACGGCGCGTACGAAGAAGACACAGCCGGGGAAGAGTACGCAGAAGAAGCAGACGAGTAGATAGATCTATAATCCAGATGTTGATCAGAATTAGGAGGAGATAGAGATGGCAATTACAGCTGGTATGGTAAAAGAGTTAAGAGAGATGACAGGTGCAGGTATGATGGACTGCAAGAAAGCGCTGACTGAGACGGACGGTGATTTTGACAAGGCTATCGAGTTCCTTCGTGAGAAGGGTCTTGCTACTGCTCAGAAGAAGGCCGGAAGGATTGCAGCAGAAGGTATTGTAGCTACTACTATTAAGGAAGATAATAAGGTGGCTGCGATCGTAGAAGTGAATGCAGAGACGGATTTCGTTGCAAAGAATGAAGTGTTCCAGACATATGTTAAGGAAGTTGTGGAGCAGGCTGCCGATACAACTGCCGCAGATATCGAGGCATTCAAGGCAGAGCCATGGGCGCTTGATACTTCTATGACCGTTCAGGACAAGTTAGCTGCCATGATCGCAAAGATCGGTGAGAATATGAACATCAGAAGATTCGAGAAGATCGTGTCTGAGGATGGTATTGTAGTATCTTATATCCATGCAGGCGGCAAGATCGGCGTACTGGTTGAGGCTAAGACAGATAACAATTCTGATGCGGTAAAAGAGGCGCTTAAGAATGTGGCTATGCAGATTGCAGCTCTGAGCCCGAAGTATGTGTCTACGGATGAAGTACCGGAGGATTATAAAGAGCACGAGAAAGAGATCCTGATAGCTCAGGCGAAGAATGATCCTAAGAATGCGAATAAGCCGGAGAATATCATTGAGAAGATGATCAGCGGGCGTCTTAACAAAGAGCTTAAGGAAGTCTGCCTGTTAGAGCAGGAGTATGTAAAGGCTGAGAATAAGGAGACGGTTGCAAAGTATCTGGAGATGGTTTCCAAGGAAGTTGGCTCGGAGGTTACTTTGAAGAGATTTGTTCGTTTTGAGACGGGCGAGGGTCTTGAGAAGAAGAATGAGGATTTTGCGGCTGAGGTTGCGGCGCAGATTGAAGGAAACTAATAAGAAAAGTTTCCAATCAAAATTCCTTGAAAACATAGGAAAATCAAGCATTACAGCGTATTTTGTGGATATAAAGAGAGTATCATAAACTATCGTAAATTATCGCAAAATATCACGACAATTTTGGTAAAGATTTGGTAAAGATTTTGGTAAAGGATTTTACCAAAGTCATTCATGAAAAGTTTGCTTGTTTATTCATTAAATGAAAGAGATAAGGCATCTAAAAGTTATAGAAAGGTTTTGGAATATATTTGTTCCAAAACCTTTCTATTAAGTTATCAATATATATTCTTGAGTAAGATTATTGAAGTTGAATATTTCAAACAAAATTCAGATTAAAACATATGGTCTAATTTCATTATAATAATTATTCATTATCAGATGAGGTATATTGGATTTAAGGAAAATTGACAAGTATAATAAATCGTAAGATTGAGGATATTTATATTTTTCACAGCTTTCTTAATTTAAGTATTCAAAGCAATTGACATATTTTGGAAGAGTGCTATACTAAAATCAGTATTGTGAGGGGATTTTGCATTACAAGGGGTTATTTTCAAATATAAATTTGAAGGGAGAACGAGAGAATGCAAAAATGGAAGTGCAGGTTAAGACGAGGAATGGCACTGGCTCTAGCTGCAATGGTAATTGGCGGTGGGACAAGTATCATGACAATACCGGTGTCGGCGGAAAATGAGACAGTAAATACGGTAGAGAAGAAAGAACAAGTTGATTTTCATTTTCCAGAATCTAAGGTAAGAGTTGTTGAAAAATGTCCAGATTTTGTAGTAGCGGCAGAAGGTGCAGCAGAAGGAAGTACGGTAACTTATACATGTAATCCGTCTTATGTGGCAACAGTAGATAATAACGGAAAAGTACATGTTTTGCAGGAAGGTGTTACTGTGATTACGGCCACCGCTTCTGAAACTGATGAGTATAAATCAAAAGAAATCTCTTACGAATTGGATGTTCTTGGCTATTGTCCATCTGATGCAGAGGTGGCAATTACTAAGCCTGGTCAAGATCAAATTCCTATTGATGATCCCGCATCTATAATAGACAAATGGAAACCAGAAGATTTTGAAGTAATAGATTTAAAACAATATATAAAAAGTATTCCAGTTGATGAATATAAAACTATAATTCATGAGGCTAAAAAAACGATAGAGTCTTTGCCTTTAATGCATTTGGATAAAGAATGGTCAGTAGAAGAACAGGAGAATTTATATAGTTTAAATGTATGTGAGTTAAAAAAAATCATGTTTGATGACATAGATCAGCAAATAGAAACAGATGAATTTAAAAGTCTTATTGTACATTTTACATTATCAAATATACCAGAAAATAAAAAAGTTGTTAGCGCACCTGTTATTTATGATGTGAACTTAATGGAAAAACACGAGGACGGAACTCAAGAAGTAGCAACGGAGGATTTCCCTAAAGAAGGAATTAAGATCACTGTACCTTATCCAGAAGGAACGAACAGACATAAGCATGATTTTGTTGTATGTCATATGTTTACACATGAAATGAATGGAAGAAAATCTGGAGATATGGAGTTTCCTAAAGTGATAAAAGGAGAGAATGGAATTACTTTTACAGTAACAGGATTATCTCCTATTGCTATAACATGCGTAGAAGCAAAATCAGAAGAAGATCAGACAGATGATGAAAAGAAAGTTCCTCAAGTAGTAGGGGATACATTTGTATGGGAAAATGGAGAAGTAAAAATCCCAGTAGATTTTGGTGGCTACACTGCCGAAGATATAGGTGTTTCAGTTGATATCAATAACGGATCGAGAATGTTAGCTCCAACTTTAGAAGATAATAATATAGTAATTTCTGTTTTTGATTTTTGGCGTGAAGAACTGGAGAGAGGTCATTCTTTCTCAAAGAAAGGAGATTACGCAGCAGAAGTAAGTTTCCGTACAAGGTCAGATTACAATGAGATCAACACAAATAAGATTACAATAAAAGTTCCTGCTGATGAAACTAGTCAGATATGGAATGCGAATCAAAAAACAGCAAAGTTTGATGGAACTCAGGATGTTACATTCACATTTGCAAATGGAACAGATTTTTACGCTTTACAATCAATCAGTGATATAGAATTCTTTGCATGGAAATACTTAGAAATTAATGGTGAACGATGCCATAATTTTTCAGTAGGAGAAGACTCATATACATATGATATGAATGCAGGAACCCTGACACTTAGCAAAGAAGCTATCGAATATGGAATCCGAGAAAGTGCAAAATTGTGGGTGAAATCAGGAGAAGATATTGCAAATTATCCTAAAGAAATTATCATCAATGCAACTGCAGAATCAAAATCAGGGAAAAGTGTATATTATCTCAGTAGTATATCAGTTAAAAATCCAGAAACAGGATTTATAGGTACAGATGGAGCATGGAAGATTGATATCACCGATAATGATTTGAATTTGGAAGATCTTGAGGATAAGAATTCAGAGTTCAGTGTTAGTTCCGACCAAATTACTGTGTCAGAGGAAACTGGTTCAGTGATAGAGAGTAAAATAAAAAATGCTTACGCAGAACAACTGACTGGGTTAGAGGATAATTATACAATATTTTCAAAATTGAATTTGACACCCCAGGATAGTTCTCAGGTACAGCAGGAAGTAAAGGATGGATTCCAGGCTCAATTGGGAAGTAAAGAAAACATAGGGCAATTTTATGATATTAACATATCGGCATATGTATTACAAAATGGTTCAAAGGTGACAGGGCTAGAAAATATCTCTGTCAATAAATTAGACCAGAAGATTACCATTAATCTCCAGATACCAGAAATCCTTCGTAAAGGTGGACGTACTTATAAGATTCTTCATTACAATAGTGAAACAAAGAATGCGGAAGTATTGAGTTCAAAAGTAAAAGACTGGATTATCTCATTTGATACGGATTCATTCTCACCATATGCGTTAGCATATAGCGACAGAACATCCTCATCTGGGACAAATAAACCAATTTTCTCTGATATAAATGATAATGGTAATGGAAATCAAAGTAATCAAGGAAACCAAGAAAATCAGGGAAATCAAAATCAACCTAATAACACTAATCAGTCAAATAACTCTGGTAATCAATCAAAAGATCAGAATATACAGAATAACTCAAATACTACAAGAGTTACAGCACCTAAAACAGCAGACAATAATTTAATGATTGTTTATTTGATAATGATGCTTTGTTCTATTTGTGTATTAGTAGGAGTTAGAAAATACAGATATTGCAAATAGATTTTGCAAACCGTAAAAAAATAGGGTAGAAGAGAATAAATCTCAACTACCCTATAATTATATTGTAAGCGAGGAATCTGAGGACGGATTCACAACCATAAAAAAGTAGGATATACTACCTCCATAACCAGGATCCGTATACTATCTGTCATGAATCTTTTTAAAACAGTATTCTTATATTTTAGTCTCACCCTGTACAGGGAATCTATTACAAAGATCGAAATATCTTAGGTATGACGGATGCCTTGGAGAAATGGAGGAACTATCATATCATGAAACAACGCAGATCAGATCTGGAATGGCAGGAATTAATCCAGGAATGCAATTCCAGCGGACTCTCTATTAAGGATTGGTGTGCTGAGAAAGAAATCCCTGCCAATACTTTTTATTACCATGTACGAAGATTTCGTAAAGAAAAGGAATCCCCATCGCAGCCTGTTACGAAAAATTCCGGATTAGTTACAGAGGTTGTCCCCCTTATGTTCACGGATGAGAGGTTAACCGCCCAGGAGCCTGGAGACGGGTCACTGACTGTGTCTCGCGGCCTCATGCTTCATTGTCGTAACATCCATGTCTCAATTCCAGAACAGACCTCCTTACCTTTGATCTGCAATGTCATAAAAGCATTGCAGGACTTGTGTTAGGCGAGCTGTCGGGCGTGGCAAAAATCTACCTTGTAACGGGCTTATTCTCACGATATTTTTATCCTCATCTTTTTGATACATCCCCTATTTATAAGCTATTTAGCTCAAAAGCATGAGGATAAAAATATTTGTGCGATAATGAAATCACTATAAATTTTTGAAAGGATGGTGATTTCATGGATTACCAAACAACTGTTGACGCAGTAATGTCTCTATTAAAAGAAAAGAAAGTATGTTCCAGCAGCCGGCGGTCTCATAAAGATTGCTATGATTCCTTGGAGGAATTCTTAAATCAGACAGGACAGGAATATTCAGAAAAAGCAAGAGATGAATGGTTTTCACTTATTAAAAGTGAATATCCAAGCCAAAGATATGAGGTCTGGAAACAGTATATCTTTCAATTGGAAGAAATGGCAGAAACCGACACGATATCTGACCGGTATTTATATCTCAACCGTTCACATTACCATAAACTCCCGGACACATTGAGGGATGAATTGGACAGTTATCTTGACGATTGCAGCAATAAATACACTGCCCGGACTTTGGAATACACACGCATCATCTGTTCAGAAGCCCTTTTACTGCTTTTTGATCAGGGTATAACTACTGTCAGGGAGATTACCTATCAGACTATTATTGATCTAATGGAAACAGACCGGACTTGTTCGGTCAGAACAAAAATGCTTATTCTCAGGTATACTGCCGCGATGCTGCGGTTCTGTTCCGAAAAAGGATTGTGCCGGGCCGAATTCAGCCTTCTGCTTGACAGGAAGATATACCCCCATGTTGGCATCCTTCATTCTTTTTCTGAAGAAAACCAGGCTATTATTGAGAAAAACCGTTATAAAAGCCATGACTTCCCAGCGGATGAATATCAGGAGACCGTGGAACCTTTTATAGAAACACTTCAAAAACATGGATATATAGGGACAACCTTATATTTGGCAAGGCATTCCCTGACTGCACTTTATCTGTTTCTGGATATCCATGGGTTGGGATATCATCCCGGGATTATGTGGGCATGGTTTTCTGAGGTCAGGAAAAACCTTGGAAGTTCATGGCTGCACTGGCGCAGGATATTGAAGTCTTATGAGGAATACACAGTTTATGGAGATATCATCCTGGAAGGAAAATACAGATATATTCCCACTTCCCTTGAATTGCTTCCGGATTGGTGCCGACAGGCTGTGGAATTATTTTTGAGCAAAAGAGACGGGAATTCTGGTCTCCTGGAACAATCAGGACTTACCAGTATCCCTGCATCCGCTTCTGTCGTTTCCTGCTTGGACAAGGCTGTGATAGTTTTCAGCTGCTTTCCCCGGAAGTTATAAAAGAATTCGCCCATCAGGAGCAGCATTCAACCTTTCAAGGGCGCTCCGGGTATTTTGTAGTTATACGGAAATTCCTCCAGTTTCTTGGGGAAAAAGGATATACGGTTCATACCGCTTTGCAGCATTGTCTTTTGTCGGGAAGTGCCCCAGTGGAAAAACTGGTGGATGTATTATCGGATGGACAGCTCAAAAAGATTGATGAATTCCGGGCATCACACCGGGAACCGATCGAACTGAGGGATACGGCGATAGTCATGCTCGGATTAAAAATGGGATTCCGGGCATCCGATGTCCTGAATCTGAAATTCCGGGATATCAACTGGAAAAAACGTGAGATATCTATTATTATGGATAAGACCAAAACACAGATCACACTGCCAATGCCTGTTGATGTTGGAAATGCGGTCTATGCATATCTTTGTAATGGCAGGCCCGCGTCCAATGACCAGCATATTTTTATCCGAACGAAAGCACCTTATGGAAAGCTGACTGGAAAAGTCTGTACAAAAGCTCTTTACCGGATCCTTCCGGAAAGAGAATCCGTCAAAGGCGGCGGCTTTCATGTAACGCGCCGGACATTCGCAACAAACCTGCTGAGGAACCGGGCAGGAATTGATACGGTGATGGATGCCCTTGGTCATCGGGATCCTACAAGTGTCATGAAATATCTTCTCCTGGATGAGGAAAGAAGCAAAAGCTGTGCCTTATCTCTGGCTGATGCCGGGATTCTCATGAAGGGAGGCCTGGCATGAAGATAGCAGGATATGAATATCAGAGTTGTTTCGGTCCATACATCCAACAGTTTTTGCGGGAAAAAAGAGAAGCAGGATTCATCTATGAGTCTGAAGAATGGCTCCTGAAGCATTTTGATGCTTTTTGTTTTCAAAAAGGGATCTCCCAGCCGTTTCTCAGCAAAGAACTTGTTACAGAATGGGGGACATTGAAAGAAAAGGAAGAAACGGTTACCTGCTCCAAACGGATGTCCGTCCTCCGTCGGTTTGGATTTTATATGATATCGCTTGGGAAGGAGGCTTATATTCCCAAGCATTTTTATAAAAGCGTTAAAAGAGTAGTACATATCCTTTCGGATGACGAGATCGTGTCCGTTTTTAAGGTGGTCGATGAATATATACCGTCAATGTCTTATGAAGCCTTCCATCGGCTTGCAGAAGAATATAAGGTGATTTTTCGTCTGCTTTACTGCTGCGGCCTTCGTATCTCGGAAGTCCGCAATCTCCATACGGATGATGTAGACCTGGATCATGGAAGACTCAGGATCATGCAGTCAAAAGGGCGAAAAGACCGTATGGTTTATCTATCAGAAGATCTTACGGAGTTACTGAGGGAGTATGCTTCTAAGCTATCTGCAGTCTTTCGCTGCCAGTCGGTCTGGTTCTTTCCAGCCAAGAATCCAAAGCAGCAGCTTAGCAATGTAACAATCGATAAAAGATTTCGTGACAGCTGGGCAAAAACTCCGTTTGCCAAAAACTGCGACCGGAAGCCGACTGTCCATTGCCTCCGCCATAGTTTTGTCGTGAAGCGGATGAATCTCTGGATGGAAGAAGGGGTTTCCCTGAAAGAAATGCTGCCATTTTTAAGTAAATTTCTTGGCCATACAAGCCCGGAAGAGACGCTGTATTATTATCATCAGGTCGATTCCGCGTTCCGCATCATACGCAGCCTTGACAAAACCTCTGCAAAAGTAATCCCGGAGGTGACCATAGATGAGTAAGAAAAAAAGCAAAGAGAAACTGTTTTTCTCAAAAACACTGGACTTTCTGGATCATTATCTGCCGGAGCAGGCCATGAAAAGCACCAACACGATTGAAACATACAGAGATGCATTGACGATATTCAGAAAATATATCTCGGATACTCTCCGGCTGTCTATCCGGACATTCTATTTTGAAGACTGCACCCATGATCTTTTGTTAGAATTCCTGCACCACCTGCATGAAAGAGGAAATGCTGAGACAACCTGTAATAACAGGCTTGCTGCCATCCGGGCCTATCTGTGGTATGCCGCGGGTAAGGATATCTCACTGCAGTCAGTTGCGCTGACAGCTTCACATGTCCCCTTTCTTAAAGTGCCAAAGCGGATACGGGAGATCATAGAGGAAGAAGATCTGGCGGCATTATTATCAGCGCCAGCAGGTACAAAAATCGGGAAACGTGACAGGATGATACTGGTCCTCCTGTATGATTCAGCTGTCAGGGTATCAGAATTGTTATCCCTTGATGTACAGTCTGTCAATCTGGAAGCAGCCATTCCTTATATCAGAGTCTGTGGAAAAGGCGATAAGGAGCGGATTATTGCACTTACTGACATGACGGCAGATCATTTGAAAGAATATATGAAGGTTTACCATCCCGAAAAAGAAGCCTGTGCACCATTAATCTATACGGTTATAAAAGGCAGTCGGGATCGGATGTCAGTGGGGAATATTGAGCGGATTGTAAAAAAATATGCGGAACAGATACGTCCAGAGCATCCGAATCTCCCCAAAAGCTGCTATCCGCATATGGTCCGGAGGACAAAATCGACAAACATGTACCGGGATGGGGCAGAATTGGAATTAATATCAAGAATACTTGGACATTCATCAACAGAAACAACCAAGCTGTATGCTATCCCATCCATCGAAATGATGCGGAATGTAATGGAAACAGGAAGACTATCAACGGATGAGATACCCCAATGGCCAGATGATGAGGCGGAATTTGCCGGACAATGCGGATTACGTTAAAAAGTTATCCTCATCTTTTCACGGAAAAGCCGCGCAAATGCGCTGTTTCTTAAAAAGATGAGGATAAAAATATCGTGAGAATAAGCCCGTTTACCCTCATATAAGGGTAAACGGGCTATACCGATATGCGCAAGAGCATAGATGGCCTGATGTCCATTGTCCGGGACACTTATGAAATGGATCCATTTTCCAATTCTTTATATTTATTCTGCGGGCGCAGATGTGACAGGCTGAAAGCACTTCATTATGACAAGGATGGCTTTTGCCTTTATTATAAGCGTCTCCAGAATGGAAGGTACCAGTGGCCCCGAAATGCTTCTGAAGTCCGTGCCCTGTCACGCCAGGAATATCGATGGCTTCTGGAAGGTCTGGCCATCGATCAGCCTAAAGCCATCCGCCCCAGGCAGGGCGGGAAGCAGTTCTGACTTTGTGCAAAACGTAGAAATTTTATAAAAAAGAGGCACAGGGATGCGCTTCCTGAACGGAGCTCTTTCTGCCCTCATGCCAGCGGTTCCCATTGCCAAATCCGGGGCTGAGACAAGACAGATATACGTTTTGGGACACCCCCCATTTTAAAGCCCCATAAAAGGATGGAAACATGCAGGAGGCCCCGTCAATTTAACGGTGCCGCAAGCAGCACAGTTCGCATATCCGCGCCATTTATGCTATAATAGATGGCAGATAAAAACAGGGGGCGTGCAGAACATGGAACAGCCATCTTTTACCGTACAACATGACACTAAAGAAACTGTAACGGAGATTCCGGTTACGCAAGCATCCTCCTGGGATGATCTGTTTTTGATCTGCAGGCAGCAGAATGAGCTGATCCGGGAGCTGCGCAATACGGTCGCCAATCTTTCGGAATCGGTGGCTTACCTTACACGCAAACTGTACGGAAGCTCCCGTGAAAAACTTCCGATCAGCGATCAGCGGTCAGCTTGACCTCTTTGGGAATATGGCTGATGCCGATGGAACCACGCCAGAATCCTCAACCCCTGTTCCGGAGGAAATCCTTCCTTTAGAAGAGAACTCTGGGAAAAAGGGTGGCAAAGGCCGATCCAAAAGGAAAGACCTGTTTTCTGATGTTGAAACAGAAAAAGAAGTGATCCCTTTGCCAGAAGAACAGAAGGTCTGTGAATACTGTGGGGCACAGATGGAATTCCCTGGAGAAGAATTTGTCCGGGAAGAATTCCAGATAAAGCCTATGGAGATCAAACGGGTCCAGTATTATAGCGAAACCTGGGTCTGCAGCAGATGCCAGGAGGAAGATGATGTGTTTAGCTGTGTAAAATCAGAAGCCCCAAAGCCGTTGATCAGCCACAGCATGGCATCCCCTTCCGCAGTTGCATATGTCATATACCAGAGGTTCCTGAATTCTATGCCTTTTTATCGTATCGAACAGGACTTCCGCAGGATTAGTGCGCCTATTGGGAGGGAAACACTGGCCAGCTGGGTGATCACGTGTGCCCTTACTTTCCTGGAGCCGCTTTTCTGCCTGTTATTTCTGGAACAGAAGCAGAGGGAGATTCTGCACGGGGATGAAACACCATGCCAGGTTCTGCACGAAAAGGATCGGGAAGCGACTGCGAAATCTTATATCTGGCTGATTGTAACAGGAGACGACGGACTTGCACCTGTCATCACATATCATTATTCCCCTTCAAGAGGACATGAAGTTCCGGAAGGGCTGCTTGGAGATTTCAAGGGCTATTTCCATACAGATAAATACGATGGATACAATTGCTTGGAAGATCATGTGATCCGCTGCCTTTGCTGGGCACATGGCCGGCGCAAATGGTATGACGCGATCCCGGCTTCCTTAAAATCCAGGGATCGCAGCAAGATAAAGGATCTTAA
>ERZ808044.227-NODE-227-length-76815-cov-8.377623_pt1 | contig 76815 bp, 64 predicted proteins | sample MGYA00380195_ERZ808044 | MGnify/ENA primary metagenome ERZ808044 (study PRJEB31490, sample SAMN06133423) | mouse gut metagenome | isolation source: Z7_2 | host: mice | place: China: Chengdu | collected 2015-05 ...
CGTTCCAGGTAATAATCGTAGCAACTGACAAGTCCTGCCTGTGACAGCTTTTCTTTTGAGATTGCCCTTACCACACATGTTTTCGTCACTATCCATTGGTAGCGGTCTCCGCAGTATGCCGTCACTCTTGCAAGGTCTTTTCCTATCCCGAGTTTCTGCAATCCCCATTGTCTCTTTTTCGGTACTTTCCATTGTTTCCAGACTATTACCCTCAGCCGTGTACGCAAATGGGCGTCTATGTCATTCATTGCCGTTTTCATTGAGCCTAATGCAAAGTAGTTTATCCACCCTCTGATTACCCAGTTGAGCTTCTCCACCCTTTCCGCAAATGCCATTGACTGCTTTCTGCTTGTCAGTCCCTTTAGTGTCCTCTTGAATTTCTCCACGGAATCTTTATGCGGTCTGCATTTCCATTCCTTTGATTTTGGATCTTTATAAAATCCAAATCCTAGATATTTGAGTTTCCCCGGCCTCGTGATATGCGTCTTTTCTGCATTTACTTTTAGTCCAAGTTTCCTCTCTATCCATTCTGTTATGGAATACATCACCCGTTTGGCGCTTGCTTCGCTTCTGACTGCTATGATACAGTCATCTGCGTACCTCACGAATCGCAGTCCCCGCTTCTCCAGCTCCTTGTCCAGTTCATTCAGCATGATGTTTGACAGCAGCGGCGACAGATTCCCGCCTTGCGGCGTTCCCCTGTCTGTTTTTTCATGTCTGCCCTGTACCATCACTCCTGCTTTCAGATATTTTCGTATCAATGATTCCGTGTCTCCGTCATTTATGATGTTGTGTACCAGGCTCATCAGTTTGTCCTGTGGCACATTATCAAAGAATTTCTCCAAGTCAATGTCCACTATCCACTCATATCCCTCGTTTAAGAATACAAGCATTTCCCTGACTGCCATTTCACAACTTCTGTTTGGGCGGAATCCGTAACTGCTATCCGAAAACAGCGGTTCACACTTCGGACTTATTACCTGTGCTATCGCCTGCTGGATTACCCTGTCCATGACAGTCGGTATCCCGAGTTTCCTTTTGCTTCCGTTCGGTTTGGGTATTTCTACCCGTCTGACTGGTTGGGGGGTGTAACTTCTTTTCCTAATCTGCTCTCTGATACTGTCCCAGTTCTCGCGGATATATCCGTCAAGTTCCTCTATCTCCATGCCGTCCACACCACCTACGCCTTTGTTGGCGCAGACTTTCTTATACGCTTCGTTCATGTTTCTTTTGTCCAGTATCTTCTCCAGCAACTCCGACATACTTTGTGTGCTTCGCTCCTTTCCGCTCCCTGCGGTCACTCCTATGTTGTGCGTTTACGGTTCATTTACGTTTCTCCTACATCCGCTGTCAGATATCCACAGGTACATACATTCGTCTGCACGGTTACATTGTTCAGCCCTTCGGCTTTCACCTACTATGGCTTCTGCTGACTTCTCACAGTTCGTTGTTACTACGGCAAATGAATCCGCCTGTGAGACCTCACGGGATAAGTCCATGTTCTTTCCTCGTCTACCCTCCCGATTTACGCCTATGGGTTACGGCTACCTTTAGGGCTTCATTGTCTTTAGTCAACTTACCCGCCATAAACGCCTTGTTATCAGGTTCCTGTTCGTAGGGCTACGATTTCGCTATCCCTTCTTCTCGCCTGCATCTCACGATACAAACCTTGGGATTCGCTATGAAGTTCGTCGGTAGCTACGCCTCAGTGGACTTTCACCACAGAACATAGGCATGCCCGTCATACTAAAAAATCCCGGAGTCTTTACTCCAGGATTTAAGTAGTCTGTTCTATTGTTCCTTTGCCATATTCACAAAGCGCGTCAGTTCCGGTTTCCACCCAAGATTTACAGTTCCGATGGGGCCATTTCTCTGCTTTGCAATGATGACCTCTGCTACATTGGGAGTCTCGGAATCTTTATTATAATAATCGTCACGGTACAAAAACATTACCACATCCGCGTCCTGTTCAATCGCACCAGATTCACGGAGGTCAGAAAGCATGGGCCTGTGATCCGTGCGGGTCTCACAGGCGCGGGAAAGCTGGGACAAAGCGATAACCGGAGCGTTTAACTCGCGGGCCAGTGCTTTTAAAGAACGGGAAATTTCCGAAATTTCCTGTTGGCGGTTATCGTTGTTCCTGGCACTCCCAGTCATCAGTTGAAGATAATCAATCATCACCAGATCAAGTCCGTACTCCAGCTTGATCTTTCTGCACTTGGACCGCAGTTCCATAATGGAAATACCAGGGGTATCATCTATAATCAGTTTAGAATTTCCTATGGTGCCGATTCCTTCCACAACCGCATCCCAGTCAGCATCTGTTAAAGTACCAGTACGAAGCTTCTGGGAATCCACATTGGATTCCATAGCTAGCATACGATTTACCAGCTGTTCCTTGGACATCTCCAAACTAAAAATCAGGCAGGTGTTCTGACGACGCACCCCAACATAATCCGCAATGTTTAAAACAAAAGCTGTCTTACCCATGGATGGGCGGGCTGCAATAAGAATCAGATCAGATGGCTGAAGTCCTGATGTTCTGTAATCCAGATCAATAAATCCTGTGGCAATCCCCGTCACTGTGGATTTTGAGCGGGTTGCCTGTTCAATTTTGTCCAGTACATTTAACGCCACCTGCCGGATGGGAACAAAATCCCCTCCATTTCGGCTCTGGAGCAGATTAAAAATCTGTTTTTCCGTATCTCCCAGAATAGTATCCAGATTTTCTTTTCCGGCATAGCAGGAATTGGCGATATCTTCATTTATTTTAATAAGGCGGCGCATAACCGCCTTTTCATGGACAATCGTAGCATAAGAACGAACATTGACAGAGGTCGGAACCATTGCCATAATATCCCGGACAAAATCCAGACTGCACACCTCCGGCGGCACGTCTTTTTCCTTCAATCTGTCCTGAAGAGTCACCAGATCCACCGGTTTTCCCTCATTGAACAGTTCCACCATGGTCTCAAACATGACACCATACTGGCGCTGATAAAATTCATCCGCCGCAACGATTTCTGATGCGGCAATGATCGCCTCCCTGTTCATCAGCATAGATCCAATAACAGATTGCTCCGCCTCTATGCTGTGTGGGAGCACCCGCTTTACTAATGCTTCTTCCATGTTTCCTCCAGAGCACATACCTCATTGCTGAAAGCGATTTAAAACAGGCATATGCTTGTTGTGTTCACAGGGCCCTGTAAACAGTAATCATACGTTTTCTAGGCCTCCACAACCTTGACTCTCAGCTTTGCCGTCACATCCTTATGAAGTTTAATCGGTACCTCAAAGCTTCCCAGGCTTTTAATCGGCTCTGGCAACACCATCTTTTTCTTATCGATATCCAGTTTTAACTGTTCGGCCGCTGCTTTCGCAATCTCTTTTGTGGAAACAGAGCCAAAGGTTCTTCCGCCTTCTCCGGCCTTGATGGAAACCGTCACAGACATCTCATCAATCTTTGCCGCCAGTTCCCTGGCCTCTGCAAGCTGCCCGGCGGCAACTTTGGCCTCATTGGCTTTTTTTAGCTTCAAATCGTTCAGGTTCTTTGGAGTAGCCTCCACGCCAAGCTTTTTAGGCAAAATAAAGTTCCTGGCATATCCGTCATTTACCTTCACAAGCTGCCCCTTTTTTCCGAGCGCCTTTACATCCTCTAATAATACAACTTCCATAGTTAAATTTCTCCCTTCTCTTTCATTTCCCGGATAATTTCCTTAATTTTCTCTTTTGCCTCCTCAACTGTAACGCCAGAAAGCTGTGCACCTGCGATGGTCCTGTGGCCGCCGCCGCCCATCTTCTCCATCATGACCTGTACATTAACCTCATCAATGGAGCGGGCACTCACATAAATTTTTCCTTCATAAGCAGTCAGTACGATTGATGCCTTAATTCCCACAATATTAAGCAGCTCATTAGCCGCCTGGGCTCCCACAACCGTAGGACTTTCCACGCCCTCTGACGGGCAGATGCTGATGGCGAAATCGCCCTCAAACACCTCAGCCTGGCGGACCGCTTCCGCCCTTGCTTTATAATCTTCCATTTTATCCCTGAGCATCTTCCGGATTCTGGTCACATCGGCACCGTTTCGTCTCAGAAATGCGGCCGCTTCAAAGGTCCTGACACCCGCCTGATTTTTAAAGTTATTGGTGTCAATCACAATTCCGGCATACATGGCCTCGGCTTCAGCAGATTTTATCCGAATGCTGTCAGCCACATACTGTAAAATCTCCGCCACCAGCTCGCAGGCCGAGGAAGCATAGGGTTCCACATAGGATAATGTAGCATTGGAAATAATCTCGCTGGACTGTCTGTGATGGTCTATAACAACTATTGTCTTAACCAGCTTAAGCAGCTGTGGTTCTTCCGTGTAACTTGGACGGTTCACATCCACCACCACCAGCGCTGTACTGGCATCGGCAATCTCTGCTGCCTCCTCACCGTTCAGGAACAGATCCTCCGGATAATCGCTGCTGTTTACAAAACGGTCCATCATGGGCCGGACAGACGATGTAACCTCATTTATAACAATATTAGCCTTTTTATTGAGAGCAACTGCAATCCGGTACATGCCAATGGCCGAACCGAAAGAATCAATATCCCCGATTTTATGACCCATAATGAGAAGCCGGTCCTTGGTCTCAAGAAGCTCCCGCAGGGCATGCGCTTTCACACGGGCCTTCACGCGGGTAGTTTTTTCCAGCTGCTGTGATTTTCCTCCATAATACTGAATCCTTTCGCCGTTCTTTACGACAGCCTGGTCGCCGCCGCGGCCCAATGCCATATCAATAGCCTGCCTTGCATACTCATAATTCTGAATATAGGTTTCGCCGTTAATTCCGATACCGATACTTAAGGTTACTGCCATCTCGTTTCCGATATTGACTGTCTTGACCTCCTCCAGCAGGCTGAACCGCTCCGCCTCCAGACGCGGCATGTACTTCTGTTTGATGGCAAAAAAGTATTTGTCCTTTTCCAGTTTCTTCACAATACCATTGATGCCTGAAATATATTTACTTATTTTACGATCAATGAGCGCTACCAAAAGAGAACGCCGCACCTCTTCCACGCTCTCCAATGCCTCATCATAATTATCCAGATAAATAAGCCCTGCCACCATTTTCTGGTCTGTGATCGCCTGGATATAAGCATGAATTTCTGTCTCGTCGTACAAATAAACAGCAAAAAGCTCCTGAACTGCGTCCTTCTCGTCCGTCCTCTCCAGGATATCCCCGTCTGGCCGGATCATGACCCGCTTTACCACAATCCGGTACCTGGCTTCCCCATAAGGGCTGTGAAATTCTCCGGCGGATTCCATTTTCTTTAAATCTTCTGCTGTAATTCCCTCGAAAAGATTCGTCAGGTTTTTCTTCGCGCCCTTCTCATCTTTAATCACCGCGGCAAATGCACGGTTCGTCCATAAAATCCGGCCATCCATATCGGCAATCCCAAATGGCAGGTCCATAGATGAGAGCAGCTGTTTCTGGCTCCAGCTATAATCAGCGGCAAAGGAAACAATGCCAGTCATAATCCGCTTTTTCCCATACCAGAACAGCAATCCTGCACAGGTAATATACAGGGCAGTAAACAGCACCATAACTGCTCCGGCATTTTTTGATACCAAAAATACTGCCCCATTGGCGCAAAAAACCAAAATTGAAAGCACCAGCGGCCATTGCAGATATTTTTGCAGCAAATTTTTGACCCTTTTATCTTCCTTCATTTTTCTCTCCTATTTTCACAGACAATTCCCGGATATGGAACGTTTTCAAATGTAGCTATGGCGACATTATACCATGTCTTCGACATGCTATGCTCCGCAGGATGTGCACGATTCGCTAAAGTATTTGTCCGTCCTTCGGACGGACGCGAATCGGCACTGATATAATGTCTGGCGACATTATATCATAATCTGGCCTGTTTGTAAATTTTTATGTCCCGGAAACCGGGAACTCTGGTAACAGTTCAGTTTTGGTCACTGCTGCACTTCTGCCAGATTCTGTCTCAGCACCTGATCCAGGATACCGAAATCCACCGGTTTTGCAATATGTCCGTTCATGCCGGCTTCCATGGAATTCTTTACGTCACTGGCAAGCGCATTGGCCGATACCGCATAGATCGGAAGGTGCCTGACATCGCTCCTGTCCATGTTCCGGATTCGGCGCACAGCTTCATATCCGTCCATAACAGGCATCTGGATGTCCATAAATATGAGATCGTAATATCCGTCGGCACTTGCCTCCACCATCCTTACTGCCTGTTGTCCGTTCTCCGCTTTCTCAATCTCAACGCCTGTACCGATGATCATTTCTTCCAGAATCTCCATGTTCAACTCATTATCCTCTACCAGCAGAACGCGTTTTCCTGTATAGTCCGGCTCATCCGCCGCTTCCGGCGCAGACGTTTCGTCTTGCGGCATATTCAAAACCGCGTCCCGGCATTCCAGGTGAAAATCCGCCGTAAATACAGACCCTTTCCCCGGCGTACTTTCTACTGAAATCTCTCCTCCCATCAAATCCAAAAGATTTCTGGTGATCGCAAGCCCGACTCCTGCGCCGGATATTTTGCTTGCCGTTGTATTTCTGGCCCGCTCAAAGGGCAGAAACAACCGCTCCATAAATTCCGGCTCTATCCCGATTCCTGTATCCGTGCAGCGAAAACGATACATTCCATAACCATTCTGCTTTTCCTGTATCTGCCTAAGCTCCAAAGATACCTTCCCGCCGGAAGGCGTATACATAACAGCATTCCTGATGATATTAAGCAAAATCTGACAAATACGCGCGGGATCCCCCATTACAATCTCGTTTGAGAGCAGAACCGGCGCTGTCTCCAGAACCACTCCGGCTTCCTTTGCCCGGTCTTTCATAATATCAACAGCCTCCTGAAACACCCCGGCAAGGGAAATCTCCTTTTCCTGCAGGATAAGCTTTCCATGCTCAATCTGTGACATATCTAATATGTCGCTTACCAGACTTAACAGGTGCATTCCTGAGATGGAAATTTTATCCAGGCAGGCTCCGACTTTGTCGGAACAGGAAAGATTCTCTTTCGCAATTGCCGTCATCCCCATAATCGCGTTTAAAGGCGTTCGGATATCATGTGACATATCCATCAGGAACCGTGTTTTCGCCTCATTTGCCACATCCGCCGCACGCAATGCTTCTGTAAGTTCTTTTGTATGTACTTCACTTTCATGCATCTTAGACTTATAAAATATGATAAAAACCATAATAATACCGGCAGACACAATGCCCGAAAAAACCATGGTCCTCCTTAAAACAGCAGCAGCCTGTTCCATAATAATATGTTCCGGAACAATAGAAATCAGAAGCCAGTCTGAATCCGCCCTCAGCGGTTCATAGCAATAGACCATCCCTTTATGATCATAAACAAACCTTGCCCACCCTGTTTTCAATTCATATACGCTGTTTCTGAACAACTCTATCTTTTCTGTTTCGTTTTCCTCCTCTGAAATCATGTCAAAAATATTGTAGACTGTCTTATTGCTGTTTTTATGCCCGGGACGAACCATAATATTTCCGTTTCGATTAACAAGATAAGAAAATCCCATATTGTTGTAAAAAGACAGTGTAAATTGCCGGGCAATTTTTTTCGATTGATACTCCTTCACCAGATAAGCCTCTGTTCCGTCTGCAAAACTTTCTCTGACATAGATATTGAACACATTTTCACCAGTCACACTACAAATATGAGAATCTATGATACCACGCTCCAGGCCGTGTTCTTTCAGAAAGGAGTCCACAACCTGATCGGCTTCACTTTCACCGCTTTTGTCTTCCTTCCCGCATAAGTAGAATATCACATCCGGCTCAATTGCTTCGTACAACGCAGGCACAGCTTCCGGCATTTCAGACTCCTTTGCCCTCTGCCAGAGCCGGTCTAACGTCTGAAAATCCATTTCCAGCTGGATATTCAAAGCATTTGCTCCCTGATGGGTACTTTCCGTGATTGTCCGTATAGAATTTATCCAGAGCTGGTCATTTACCCCGTTGACAAACCGCCAGGTTGCTATAATAAATACCAGCAGCAGCAATATGCCGATTGAAAAAAACTTTTTGTTCTTCATCAACATATCCCCCCTTTTAATCAGGACTCTGCATTACCTGTTCATCCATCTGTTCCATCAGGTCGGTGATATCTATCCCTGACAGTAAACCTTTTGAGATATCCGCAGTTATCTCCCATATGGGCGATTTCATATGACTGTCCGAGCCGATGACCGGTATACTGGTATGGTAACTGTCTACGATCTCCTGAATTTCCGAGAGAGAAGGCTGAAAATCATCCTGAAGCGGACTGAAGGATGATTGATTGTCTGCAAATCTCCCAATATTTTCTTCCTGCAAAAAATAATTGACAAAATCTTTTGCGAACTCCTGATTGTTTCCCATTGCAGACACACTGAGACGGACATCCGGATTAATGACAAGTACAGCTCCATCCTCCAAAACCGGATATGGCACCACTGTAAATTCAAAATCAGGCTCCATGCCCTTTACTCTGCCGGCCGCCCATACGCCTGTCAGCATAAAAGGAGACCCGCCCTGTACAAATTGTTCTAAATCATCCGAGGTCTTCTCCGTTTCTAATGCCCTGGCAGCATCAATATACCCCCTGTCACAAAAATCCTTTGCAAGTGCAAATCCATCTTCAAGATAAAAACTCAGCTTTTGAGTACCGCTGTTGACTTTGTCAAAAGCCTCTGTCTGTCTTCCTTCCGCATAAAGAGGATAAAAACCTTTTGCAATCGCCAGGGTTTTTATGGAAATATCATTGTTGGAAATAATCGGGGTGATTCCCTCAGAAACAAAGTAGTCACATACGCTTTCCCATTCGCCGAGGCTTGCCGGTACGGATTGCCCGTGCTGTTTGAGCAAATCCAGATTGCAGTACATACCAAAAGCCGATACGGTTGTAGGCACCCAGTAAATTCCTCCGTCCGGCGACTGCATCTGGCTGAGCATACTTTCGGAAAAATCATTCTGCTCCACCAGATCCGTCAAATCCGCAAGACTGCCATGGTGAGAAAACAAAAGCCCGGTATCATGATTGATCATAAAAACATCATCCAGACGTCCCGCATTCTCCCTGCTTACCAGAGCGCTGTAATAGTCGGCTCCTTTTATGCTTTCATAAGATATGCTGATATCCGGATTCATTTCCATATACTCAGTGAGGATATCCTCAATCACTTCCACGTTTGCCGGTTCATATTTATTGCCAAAGAATAAAAGCCTGTGACTGGCTTCATCCGGCACCTCATAATTAACCACTTCGTTTTTTGTCCCACAGCCTGTCAGGGCCAATAAAACTGCTGATATTCCAATAACCAGATGCCTGTGTTTTCCCATCATGAATCCTCCCGTAAAACGTCACTTTCTATCCTCTTATCGTGTAACATTATCAAAGCCGTCACGGATGAAGCGCGCTGTTCTTCCGTCCCTCTTCTAACGCCCTGTTGCAGGCTTCGTCAATCGCCTTCGCACATTCCTGCGGCGTCACCGATCCGGCAAGCAGGTTGTGGATATTTGGCCAGAACACGCTGCGGACAGACGTATCGCTCCCCTGCCAGTTGGGGCTGTTGTTCATAAAGTCTACGACATTTACCTGATTGTCCATAAACTCACTCAGCATGACGATCTTATCCTGCCAGCGCCCGGACACAGATCTGCATGCCGGCAGGTTTCCGGCAGACAGATCCATCCACCGGGGCGTATCGTAGATATATTTGATAAACGCTTTTGCTGCCGCAAGCTTCGCCTCATCTCCGTTGTCGAAGACCTCGAATCCCGTTACAAAGGAAGTTGCGTTGCCGCCCGGAAAATTCACGAATCCATAATCGTCGATATTGTCATACAGGATGATGTTGGCGTTATTATATAAGAACACAGCCAGCTTTCCGCTGCCGAACAGGTCGCTGTAATCCACAAGTTCCAGGTTTTCCGGATGGGGAGGATACCAGCCCCTGCCGATGCCGTTCTGAAGCCACGCAAGCGCTTCCACTGTCTTTTCATCTTCGCAGTTAAAGTTTCCGTTTTCATCAAAAATTCCGCCTCCAAAGGCGCGCATCATGGTCATAATGTGGGTGTCTCCCTGGTTGTTTTTCCCGTACATCATCATCGGATAGCATCCGTCGGGAAGCTTATCGGCAAGCTGGTCTAAAACCGTGTTCCATTCCTCCATGCTCCAGGTCTGGATGGTGCGGTCCACATTGGCATATTCCTCCAGCCCGCACGCGGCGAACAGGCTTTTATTATAAATCAGGACGTTCTGCATACTTAAATAGGGCATCATATAGGTTTTTCCGTCCGTCATGCTCATTTTCCACAAAGCCTCATCCACATCCGCCCGCAGTTCGTCGGAGATGATATCGTCCAACGGAACAACCCTGCCCGAATGCAGATAGGACGCCATATTAAAATACCCTTCGTAAAGGATGTCAGCGGCGTCATCCGTATCAAATTTATCAGAAATTGCCTGAATCTCGTTTATATATTCAAATGTCTGCACCTGAATCGTCACGTCAGCATCCTCATACTGTGCGGCAAAAGCTTCCCCCGCCGCTTTCAGGAAGTCTTCCGCCACATCCATTTCCGGATCGGCAACGGCATTCATCGCCAGGGGCGGCGCTTTAATAATCAGTGTCACATCCTCTTTCTTCGCGGTTTTACCGGAACTGCATCCCGCAAGAGTACCCATGCACATGGCTGATGCCAGCAGAATCACAAGCAGCTTCTTTTTCATTCATCAATTCCTCCGTTATTACCAGTTTTTCCTTCCCTGTTTAATCTTTTTCAGCATCGCATTGACATTGATCGGTTTTGTCAGGAAGTCGTCCATGCCGCTCGATAACGCCTGCTCCCTGTCCTCCTGAAAGCTGTTCGCAGTACAGGCATAAATCAAAACGGTCTTTGCGTCCTCTCTGTCCAGAGCGCGAATCGTTCCTGCCGCCGTGCACCCGTCCATGACCGGCATCTGCATATCCATCAGGATAATGTCGAACTCCCCGGGCGCGGACTCTTCAAAAAGATGAACCGCTTCCTCACCGTTCCTGGCATATGCAGTCTCAAATCCCTCCATCTTCAAAATTTCCAAAAGCACCTCAGCGTTCAGCTCCACATCCTCCGCTACCAGGATCTTGAGCGAACGTCCCGTTTCTTCTCCGTGATTCAAATTTGTGTTATCTTCATTTTCACCGGTTTCCTGCAGGCTGTCCGGTATTTCATCCACCAGGGCGGACGGTATCGCCACCGTAAAGACGCTGCCCGCCCCCAGTTCGCTTTCCACGGAAATCTTTCCGCCCATGGCGTCGGTCAGCAGCTTGCTGATTGTCATACCAAGTCCCGTACCCTTGACTCCGGCCGAAACGTTATTTTTTTCCTGACTGAAAGAATCAAAAATTTTCCCGAGATATTCCTTTGAGATTCCGATCCCCGTATCCGCACACTGATAGGTGGTGACCACATGAGCGCCGTCCGTCTTTTTCTGTCGGACAGACACGGTAATGGAGCCGCCCGCAGGCGTAAACTTTGCCGCGTTTCCGATGATATTCATTAAAATCTGCTTGGTTCTGACCGCATCGCCCATCACACAGGGCACAGAAACGTCCTTTTCCATAATCAGCTTCACACCGCGGTTCTCAATATTGTCTTTCTGCATGGCGCAGACCTCGTCCACCAAATCATTTACAAGGAATGGTTCGCATGCCAGATCGATCTTGTCTGCCTGCAGCTTCGAGAGATCCAGAATGTCATTGACCAGAGACAACAGGTAATGCGCCGTACTGTCAGACTTATGAAGCCAATCCCTGATCTGTTCTTTCTGGCCGTCATCATTGATATGCACTGTGATCAGATGGTTTAAGCCGATCAGGCCATTTAAGGGCGTGCGGATTTCGTGGCTCATGTTGGAGAGGAACTCTTTCTGGTAGCGCGCCCGCTCCGTTGCCCGTATCACCTTTCTCTGGTTCACCATCATCAGCAGAATCATCACGCCGACAACCGCCATGCAGCCGATCAGCATACCCGTACTCATTGCGATGAAATCTCCTAACTGTTCGTTAAACACTTCCTCGTCGACCAACATGACAAAATACAACGGAAGATCATCGTCAAACGGAATCAGGTAAAAAAACTTCCTGTCCCCCTGATAGACATGGTAAAATCCAAACGTTTCCCTGTTTTTTATTTTCTCTGCGATTTCCTCATTTGTCAGCTCCGAGCTGTCCGCATCAGCGATATGGCGATACAGATTGTTTGTGCTGTTTAAGTAGATATCTTTATTATTGTCGATGATATAATTACCATCCATATCGATCAGAGTGCTGTACCCGCGCCCTGTCCCATTTTCCTCCCTGAAATTTTCGATCACCATGCGGTCCTGTATCAGCGTAATGTCGCTGATACCGATCAGAGCGAGCATTTTTTCCCCCTGCACCTCGTAATCCGTAAGCCGGATGCCGTACAAAAGGCTCTCCCTGGCGATAAATCCACCGCTGATCTTATCGTCGAAGCGTACAAACACCCTCTCTTCCCCATTCTCAAAATAGGGGAGGATATTCATGTTTCTGCCCAGAATGTCGCTGCCGGGAGTGAATGTGACGTAGGTATTCGTATAAACGGTTCCATCTTCCGCGAGGAGATAAATTGCGCGGAATCTGCTTGTGGCGCACTCTAAGTTCATCCGCTCCTCCACTTCCTCGATCGTCCGGCAGTCATAGCTTACAAAGCGGTCGGAAACTGCCGCAAGATCCTCCCAGCAGATGTCAATATAACTCCTGATCATTGCCTTATCATGCTCTGCCAGCTCATTGATGGCATTGATAATATTGTTCGATACCGAACGGTTCATCTGCCCCGTAAAAAAGAACGTAATCAGACAGACAACGGCCACCGTGGCGGCAATCGCCGGCACATAAAAAATAAGACGACTTTTGTGCTTCTTCAATATCCCCACTCCTGTTACAAAAATGCTGTGAAAAACGCTGTTCTTTCGGTTTCCGATGGTCTCAGGCCCCTCGTATCCCTCCCGGTCCGCCGGTTCTCCATAAAGCAGATTCTGAATTAGCTGATTTCTATGTCTGCCTGACATGCAAAAAGGATGTTGTTCTGCGCCTTCAATGCAGACAGCATCCTTTTTTCACAACTTATATATCCGTTTATGCTCTCTCCATTTCCCCGAATGCCAGAATGGTACAGCCCCAGACAGATGGCAGAATGCAAAAATCAGTCATCGTTTTCCTGGCTTTCGGTGACAGTGAAAGTAAATCTCTTTCTTGCCATTTCATCGCTCGCCAGATACTCGTCATAAGTTGTAATCTTATCTACCAGCTGTCCGTTGATGATTTCCATAATACGATTTGCTGTGGTCTCCACCACCTGATGGTCACGGGAAGAGAAAATCATCACACCAGGGAATTTCTTCATTCCATTGTTTAATGCAGTGATGGATTCCATGTCCAGATGGTCCGTAGGTTCGTCAAACATCAGAACATTGGCGCCGGAAATCATCATCTTGGATAGCATACAGCGTACTCTCTCGCCTCCGGAAAGAACCTTAACCTTCTTTACACCGTCCTCGCCGGCAAAGAGCATTCTTCCCAGGAAGCCGCGGACATAGGTCACATCCTTTTCCGGAGAATACTGGGTCAGCCAGTCCACGATAGTATCGTCATTTTCAAACTCTGCACTGTTATCTTTGGGGAAATAGGCCTGTGTCGTAGTCAGTCCCCATTTGTAGTTGCCGGAATCCGGCTCCATTTCTCCTGAAAGGATCTTAAACAGTGTGGTCTTTGCAAGCTCATTGGGGCCGACCAGCGCCACCTTGTCCTCACGTCCCAGGGTAAAGGAAACATTATCTAAAACCTTCACACCATCAATGGTCTTGGTGAGATTTTCCACTGTAAGCACTTCATTTCCGATCTCACGGAATGGACGAAAGTCAATATACGGATATTTCCTGCTGGACGGCTTAATCTCATCCAGCTCGATTTTTTCCAGCGCTCTCTTTCTGGATGTGGCCTGCCTGGACTTGGAGGCGTTGGCGGAGAATCTCTGGATGAATTCCTGTAACTCCTTGATCTTCTCCTCCTTCTTTCTGTTTGCTTCCTTCATCTGCCTGATCATAAGCTGACTGGATTCAAACCAGAAATCATAGTTGCCCGCATAAAGCTGAATCTTTCCATAGTCAATATCCGCAATCTGGGTACACACTTTATTTAAAAAATAGCGGTCATGGGATACTACAATGACTGTATTCTCAAAATTAATCAGGAACTCTTCCAGCCATGCAATGGCATCCAGATCCAGATGGTTCGTGGGCTCGTCCAGAAGAAGAATGTCAGGATTTCCAAACAGCGCCTGAGCCAAAAGCACCTTAACCTTCAAGGAGCCTGTAAGTTCTTTCATCTGTTTGTAGTGGAATTCTGTATCCACCCCAAGTCCGTTCAGAAGATTTTCCGCATCGGACTCCGCCTCCCATCCGTTCATAGAGGCGAATTCACCTTCCAGCTCAGCGGCCCTGATACCATCCTCATCGGTAAAATCTTCCTTCATATAAATTGCGTCCTTTTCCTTCATAATGTCGTACAGACGCTGATTTCCCATGATTACTGTATCCAGAACAGTAAACTCGTCATATTTAAAGTGGTCCTGCTGTAAAAAAGAAAGACGCTGTCCGGGTGTAATGGCAATCTCACCACTTGTCGGCTCCAGCTTACCGGAAAGAATCTTTAAAAACGTAGATTTTCCGGCACCATTGGCACCAATCAGGCCATAACAGTTTCCTTCTGTAAATTTGATGTTTACATCCTCAAATAATGCTTTCTTTCCGACGCGGAGCGTCACATTATTGGCACTAATCATTTTCTCAAATCTCCTTCCGCTGAAAAGAGGGGGCAAATTGTCCCCTCATCAGTTACGCTCTTATTCTATTAGGAATTCCTTGATTTTGCAAGGTTTTTTCCAAATATTTTTGTTTTTCAGCCCATCCGGGAATTTTCCCTGATTTATGGTAACAGTTCAGCCTTCCCGGAATCTTCATAAAGCGGATGCCACAGGCTTCTTGTCCGCGGTACGCGGGCAAGAAAATGCAGGGCTGAAGTGTTACGATTTATGAGCTCCGGAGCGGTCCTGTATAACACAGGAAAAGCTATTGAAAAAGACCGCCCCTTATGGGACGGTCCTCTCATTTTGTCTCATCTGAATATTACAGCTTAACTACATTAACAGCACGAAGCTTCTTGCTGTTCTTCGGATCCTGCTCTGTATCGAAAGTAACCTTCTGGCCCTCTTCCAGAGTCTTAAAGCCCTCGCCAACAATTGCAGAGAAATGTACAAATACATCATCACCGCCATTGTCGTTGGAAATAAATCCGTAACCTTTCTCAGAATTGAACCACTTAACTGTACCGTTGTTCATTTTGGTACCTCCATAATAAAATATTTTGTTCCGCATTGCCGCCCTTCAATAAATCCCCCTACATCTCTGTCGGTCCTTTATCAAGAAAACTCACATGAATTTGTAATTCATTTTAACGTGCAAATGACTTACAAAATTGCATGTGAGTTCAATAGTGCATCGGAATTAATTTAACAATAGCACACTTTTCTCTGCATGTCAATCGTAATTTTCCCTAAAATCTGCCGAAAATATCAACCAGCCATGCCAGACGTTCCGCATGTCCTTTATTCAGCTCACCGGGCTTCATTCTCCAGCGCCAGTTTCTCCCAACAGTTCCCGGCGTGTTCATTCTGGCCCAGTTATCCAGCTTTAAAACATCCTGGGCCTGGAAAATCACCACACTGGCCACTGAAGCGTAAGAAGTAAACATGACACGGTCCACTATTTCATGCTGATGGGCAACTCCCAGATAATCGACAATATACTGCAGCTCCCACCACTGACGAGCCTCTGGTTTGAAATACCCAACCAATGTCTCGTTATCATGGGTCCCGCCATAAACCACAGTATTGGGAGAATACATATGGGGAAGATGTTCGTTGAAACGATCACCGCTGAAAGCAAATTCAATGATTTTCATTCCCGGATATCCCGTGTCCTCCAGGAGCTTTTTTACCTCCGGAACAGAAATTCCCAAATCCTCAGCTATAATTTTTGTATCTCCAATAACCATATCAATCGCATCCGTAAGTTTCTTTCCTGGTCCCTTCATCCACTCGCCGATTTTTCCGTCCTCGGCTCCGGCCGGAATTGTATAATACTGCACCACACCGATGAAATGGTCAATGCGGACCACATCATAAAGTCTCGCAGAAGCCCTCATACGCTCCTTCCACCAGGCAAAATCAGTCTTTTCCTGCATATCCCAGCGATATAAGGGGTTCCCCCAAAGCTGTCCGGTCTCGCTGAAGGCATCCGGCGGCACACCGGCTACTTTAATGGGCGTCAGATTTTCCTCATCAAGAAGAAACAGCTCCGGATGCGTCCACACATCCGAACTGTCCAGTGCCACATAAATGGGAATATCTCCAATAATAGAAATCCCCTGTTCATTGGCATAAGCCCGCAGCTTCTTCCACTGCTGGAAAAATTTATATTGGAGGAATTTCCAAAATTCAATTTCGTCTTTTAGCTCCTCCTTATATTTTTCCACTGCCTCTTTCTTTCTAAAGCGGATATCCTCCGGCCATGCCAGCCATTCCTCGTTGTTAAAATGGATTTTTAAAGCCATATAAAAGGCATAATCATTGAGCCAGTACCAGCTCTCCATGCAGAATTTTTCGTATCCCTCTTCCTCTTTAAATTCGCTGCGGGCATATGCTTTTTTCAGGAGCGGGAAACGGTACCAGAACACTGCATCATAGGCAACCTGCGTCTCATCTTCTCCCCAGTAGCAGGCATTAATCTCATCCTGGGTTAAAAGTTCTTCTTGTACCAGAGTATCCAGATCAATAAAATACGGATTCCCTGCAAAAGCAGAAAAAGACTGATAAGGGCTGTCCCCCTGGCTGGTGGGGCCAACCGGAAGCACCTGCCAGTATTTCTGGCGGGCCTGTTTTAAAAAATCAACAAAATCATAAGCTGCTTTCCCAAAAGTACCGATACCGTAAGGAGACGGCAGGCTGGAAACCGGCATCAAAATTCCGGCACCGCGTTCTAACATGGTTTTCATACTATCCAGTCCTTTCGTATGCAAATTCGTAACTGTTCCATATGCTCACAGTTACACAGATTTTCCTTTATCATATCATAAAAGGCTCCATTTGAAAAGTGCCGCAGATTTCTCTGCGGCACGGAATGTAACAGTTCAGCCTTGTATCTTCTTGCCCGCGTACCGCGGACAAGAAGCCCCGGGCGTCCGCCCTATGAAGATTCAGAGCAAAAAATGTTTATGAAAACAAGTTTTCAACACGTTTTTTGCTCTGAATCTTCGCACGGCTGAACTGTTACCATTTTTTAACGGTTTTTCCTGATTCTCTCGTCGTTCTCTAAAACTTTCTTTGCAATTGTGATAAAATGGAGCTTGAAATTATCTTCTGTATCGTTTACATCCAGACCTGTGTTGATCTTAACCTGGGTCAGACTGTTTCTTACCTCGTCTTCGGTCATTCCAAGCTGTCCTGCAGTAAGGGCAATGTCCTCTTTACATTTATAATATTTAGAAAGAACACGTTTTTCTGTCTCGCCAAGCTGCCTTAAAACAGTTCTGGTCAGCCGGTCTCCAAAATTTACAACCATCTGATTGATGCTGCTGTAAATCTCCATACCCATATATTCCAGAATCACGCGGTCCTTTTTGAAAATCTCTCCGGCCTTTACCGCATCCTGAGCATTATTGTAGGTGTGCTTAATTCCTTTAATTCCGCCTTCAATAGTACCGATACCAACACGGATTTTTCTGTCTGCATGAATCTTTTCCACTTCCTGAAGCGCGGTTTCTTTCACATGGGCCAGAATCTCCCGCATTTCCACCTTATCGTGGGTAACTAATATTACACACACGCCGGAATCACAGGTAATAATCTGCTTACCGCCAACCTTTCTGTTGATTTCAGAAAGTTCGATTACAGCTTCTGCTGCCTTCGTCAGTTTTTCTCTGTCCTCCACCTTTACATTCATGTCAGACGGGTACTGGAAAGAAACTGCCATGAACATATCCATATCCACGTCAAATCCAAGCTGTCTTCCAAACTGCTTCACCAGCTCCTCATCCTCATAATAACCAATTACGATGTCGTTAAAGTAAGCCGATAATGTGATATCCGTTGTGTTTTTATTCATAAAATCTTCACCCCTCAAAACGATTCCTACAACAAGAAAGCCTTATTATATATAGTTTCTTAAGATTTGTCAATAGTCTGGTTAAGTCTTTCACACTCTCAATGTAACAGTTCGTGACAGTTAAGATAGCCTGAACTGTTACTCCCCAATTTCCAATGGGGACATTCTTATGGCTATTGGTCCTCGTATACGATATCCCCGTTGCAAATAGTATATTTTACACGCCCATAAAGTTTTGTTCCAATAAATGGAGTATTATGTGCTTTTGACGCAATTTCCTCTTCGGTCACAACCCAGCTTTCGTTTTCATCGAAAATTACAAGATCCGCGTCTGCCCCTTCGTCAATGTAGCCCTTATCGAAATGATACAGCCTTGCGGGATTCAGGCTCATTTTTTCCATTAACTGAACCATGGTTAGGTGCCCTTTCCGCACTAACTTCGTCACAGCCAGGCCAAGGGCAGTCTCCAGACCGATGATGCCGCTGGGAGCTTTCCACATAGGCTCCACAGCTTTTTCCTCCGCGCTGTGAGGCGCATGGTCTGTGGCGATCATGTCAATGGAACCGTCTTTAATTCCTTCAATGATTCCATATCTGTCCTGAACTGTGCGTAACGGCGGGTTCATCTTCGCCATGGCGCCGTGCTCCAGAACGGTGCTTTCATCCAGGGAAAAGTGATGAGGGGTAACCTCTGCGGTCACATTGGCTCCCAATTCCTTGGCAAGCTTTACCATTTTTACGGAGTTTGCAGAACTGATATGCTGAATATTTACGGACGCGCCTGTATGTAGTGCCAGCATACAGTCACGGGCCACCAACGCATCCTCAGCCAGCGCCGGAGAGCCGGTAATTCCCAGCTTCTTTGCGGATTCTCCCGCATTGATTCCATTTTCTGTAATGAAAGCCGGGTCTTCTTCGTGGAAGCTTAAGGGAACATTCAGTTCCTTTGCCTTTAACATGGCCTGCCGCACCAGCTTCTGGTCCATCAACGGGATCCCGTCATCCGTAAAGCCCACAGCGCCCGCCGCAAAAAGCGCCTCCATATCTGTCAGCTCCTGACCCTTCATTCCAACGGAAATGCAGGCGGCCGGGAGTACATGGATCCCCGTTTTCTTCCCCTCCTCCAGAACATATTTCACCGTTTCCACGCTGTCCACCGGGGGCTTTGTATTGGCCATGGTAACCACCGTGGTGAATCCGCCTTTTTTCGCGGCGGCGGCTCCTGTCTGAATATCTTCTTTATATGTAAGTCCCGGATCGCGGAAATGTACATGAACATCAATCAGTCCCGGGCCAACCACAAATCCCCTGGCCTCGATGATTCTCTCATACTCGTCACTTCTCTGATACTTGCCGATTTTTTTAATCTTTCCGCCGTCTATGACAATGTCCAGAACATCATCCACGCCTCGTCTGGGATCCACAATTCGTCCGTCTTTTATTAAAATCATTCTTCCGTTTCCTCCTTGAAGTGTTCGTAAATCACCTTTGCGCCATCACAGATGGACTCAATGGTGGCAAACTCCTTTTTATTATGGCTGATTCCTTTTGCACAGGGAATGAAAACCATGGCCGTCTCACAGATATTGGCAAAAGACATGGCATCGTGTCCGGCGCCGCTGATCATGGAGCGGTGGGGAATTCTCAGCTTTTTTGCCGCTGCCAGGAGTTTCTGCTGCAAATCCGCGGACATGCCGATGGGCGGAATATCCGAAGTTTTTTCCCGGTAATATTTCACTTTCCGCTTTTCACATATCTTCTTACAGGCAGACTTTAGCCGTGTCTCCATGCGGTCCAGGCTGCTGGAGTCAATGCCTCTCATGTCCACGCCCAGGGTGACCTCTCCGGGGATCACGTTGAGGGCGTTGGGGCCTACCTTGACGGTGCCGACTGTGGCCACCGACTGATACAGAGACTCGGATTTACCGATTTCTTCTACTTCCAGAATAATTTCCGCAGCCGCACAGAGAGCGTCCGTCCGCATTCCCATAGGTGTGGCGCCGGAGTGCTCCGCATTTCCTTTGATATGAACCAAAAATCTTCTGGGGCCTGCGATGGTCTGGACAATTCCCACTGCGTCCTCGTACTCCTCCAGAACCTTTCCCTGCTCGATGTGGAGTTCAATATATTCCTTCACTCCCTGGATTCGCCGGGGCTCCAGGCTGTATCCCCGTTTCTCAAAGATCTCCCGCAGGGTCACGCCCTCCCGGTTTACGGCCTCACCGATATCATGCTTATAAACCTCTTTGGTTATCAGTCCGCTGCCAATGGTGCTGCGGCCGAAATTGCTGGACTCCTCACAGCGCATGGCTCCCACGCGGATGGGAATGGAAAGGCCATCCCGCTTTGCCCATTCTAACAGCAAAAGACCTGTAATGATTCCGCTGACACCGTCATAACGGCCGCCTTCCACCACGGAATCCAGGTGGGAACCAATCAGATAATACTCTCCATCCTCATCTTCCTTACAGTCTTCATTATAAAGATAGGTATTCCCCACCTCGTCGGCATAGCTCTTATACCCTTTTTCCGCTCCCAGCTCCACAAAGGCCTTATGCATCTCATCCTCCACCTCTGTGTAGCCGAGCCTCGTAACGCCTCCGTTTTCTGTGCTTCCTATACTGTAAAAACGGTCAAACAAATACTCCGCATACTCTATATCTTCCACTGGATGTTTCATATTCTAATATGCCCCCTTTCAGGCCGTTTATCTTCTGGTCATTTACTTTCCGGCTGTTTATCTTCTGCTCATTTACTTTCCGGCTGTTTATTTTCTTACCGGAACAACCTCCAGCCAGTAATCATCGGGATCCGTGATAAAATAGATCCCCATTTTTTCATTTTCAAAACAAATGCATCTCATTTCCTTATGCTTTGCATGGGCCGCCTCAAAATCATCTACGGTAAACGCCAGATGGAACTCATTGTCGCCCAGATCATAATGGTCCTTTTCCCAGTCGCGAAGCCATGTAAGCTCCAGCTTGTGAGGTGTCTCACCATCTCCGAGATAAACAATAATAAAACTTCCATCTTCGGCCTCTTTGCGGCGCACCTCCTTAAGCCCCAGGGCCTCCTCGTAGAATTTTAAGGATTTCTCCAGATTCATAACATTAAAATTGTTGTGTGCAAACTGAAATTTCATCGCAGTTCCCTCTCTTTCTGATATTCAAAGGTTTCCCCTTCACATTTAATTTCAACGATTTTTTCTCTGTATGGTTCAGAGCATGGCAAAGCCTTCAGTCTAGCCCCCACGGCATAATCTCCCCAGAAATGCATGGGGAAGATTCTTTTTGCATCGGCTTCTTTCATAAAATCATCAATTCCCAGATAAAAATACTGCTCCTGCCTTGGATCCAGGGGAAGAAAAGCCGCGTCGGCCGTCCGTCCATGCATCTTTTTTATTTCCTTCCGATATGCCTCGGTCATGTCTTTATTCCACTGGTCGTCTTCCCCGTCCCAATACCAGTGGTTTAAGTCTCCTGCATGGTAAATCTCATATCCATTCACGCGGCACCAGAATGCCACGCCTTCATCGGTAGATTTGAAAGTCTCCACCATAAGCAGTCCGTCCTCCCATGTTTTCGCCGGATCCAGAAAGACTGTATTCTCCTTTTGTTCCACTGGAACCCGCTTTCTCCAGATATCCGAAGATAAAATAAGCTTTGTATTAGAATGAGCGGCCGCCACTTCAAAGATAACAGGGGCAAAATGGTCCGGATGACGATGGCTGGCAAATATATAAAGCGGTTTATCCTCTGGAATTTCCGGCAGGTTTCCTTTAAAATAGTCAAACAGAAGACAGGCAGATTCTGTCTCCACGTAAAAGGCGCTGTGATGAATGTACGTAATTTTCATGATGTCCTCCTTAAAACCTGTTTCCACATTTGGGACAGAAATCAAAGTTTTCTTTCGTCTCATAGCCGCAGACCTGGCACCGCTTTACAGGAACCTGCCATGCCGGGGCCTCACGGCCTTCGGAAACAAGGGTCAGATCTTTTGGCCGTATCTCCAAGTCTTCCCCCCTGGCCAGCCGTCTTCCGGTTTCCGGGTTCAGCTCGTAAACGGTACCACAACAGGTTGTCTTCACATAATATCTCCGGTTCCATTTCAATACCGGAATAAAAAACAGGGAGAGGCACAGGTATAATGTCTATCGACATTATACCATGTCTTCCGCCCTTCTTGCAATTCCAAGTAAAGTATTTTATAATAACAGTAACAGCTTTGATAACCGTTCCAAAGGTATCTGAACTGTTATCAACTTGGAAACGGAGGTATCTGTCATGTTGGAAATCGGAATAAAAGGAAAAGAAGAAACCGTTGTATCTGAGGCAAATTCCGCCAAAACCATGGGGAGCGGAACCCTGGATGTGTTTGCCACCCCGGCCATGACGGCTCTTATGGAGAAGACCGCCTGGAAGAGCGTCGCCGCCCATCTGGACGAGGGCTGCGGAACCGTCGGCACTCTGCTAAACATCACTCACGATGCTCCCACCCCCTTCGGAATGAAAGTCTGGTGCGAAAGCGAGCTGACGGAGATCGACGGCCGCCGTCTGGTATTCCATGTAACTGCTTATGATGAAAAGGGAAAAATCGGCGAAGGCCGCCATGAACGTTTTATTATCCAGAACGAAAAATTCCAGGCAAAGGCAAATAAAAAGTAATATAAAAAGCCTCGCGCGCGAGAAACTCCTCTTCGCGCGCGGCTGTATTCTTTATTAAATTCCCAATGTTTCCCCCACAAGAATCACCCTGACTCTTCCTGTATATCTGGACCGCCTTGTGATGACAATATTACAGCACATGCAGTCCGGAGACTGGCAGTCACTGCAGATTCCTGTGACCGCACATGGCGTTTTTCGGTTGCTCTGGTCCGCAATATACGGACACACGGAGGTCTGAATCCTGTGGATCCCATCTTCCACGTTTTTCACAATTTTATTCATTCCCGCTATGATAATCACATGTTTGGGGCCATGAAGCAGGGAGGACAGCCGGTTACTGGCGCCGTCGATATTTACCAGCTCCCCCTTCAGCGTGATGGCATTGGTCCCCATCAGAAAATAATCACAGCCGGCCACCTGGGAAAATACAGGACTTCCAATGGTCCTTTTTTCTTCCTCCGGATATTCCAGAAGATTGTGTCCGGTTTCCTTTAACCGCTCCAAAAGTCCGGTTTCTTTTAGCGTCGCCGAACCGCCCCAGCTTACAAGCGCCTCCGGTTCTATCAGATCCAGAACAGCTTTTACCGCCTCCCCGGCAGTCTCACAGTAAAGGCCCTCCATATTCCTCTTTTTAAGTTCTTCTGTCACCCGGGCCGCAATTTTGCGATTCATATCTTCTCTCATTTTTACCCTCCGTTTCCTTTTTTTACATTTTTCTTGCAATTTTTCTTCCATTATACTATAAAAACTATAAAGAAATACATATGTGAGGTATTTATGATACAAAAAAATTTATCATGCTTTCATATAGAACAGATCGCGGATTCCGGGCAGTGTTTCCGGATGGTTCCTTACGGGGCCGGATATTCTGTCATCAGCGGAGCTCATTTTCTGGTTATTTCCCAGCAGGAACAAACTGTGACCTTTTCCTGTACAGAGGCGGAGTTTCCTTTCTGGGAACAATATTTTGACCTGAAAACAGATTACCAGGCGTTCCTTGACTCCGTTAATCCGAAGGACTCATACTTAAAACAGGCCGCAGAATACGGAAACGGGATACGTATTCTGCGGCAGGATTTATGGGAGATGATTCTCACTTTCATTATTTCCCAGCAAAAGACCATTCCAAATATCCGCGCTCTGGTAGAACTTTTAAGTACCCGTTATGGCACCCGGATGGAGATTCCTGAGAACCTTCGCATCCCGGGCGGTCCGGTCTGCTATTACACTTTTCCCTCGCCCCGGCAGCTTTCTTATGCTTCCCTTAAAGACCTTATGGCAATGAAATTAGGGTACCGCGCCAAATATATTAAGCAGGTCTGTGATGATGCCTGCGAAGGCCGGTTGGACCTTCCCCGGCTTGCCGCCATGGACTATTCTTCCTCCTTAACATATCTGAAGCAGTTTTATGGAATCGGGGAAAAAGTGGCAAATTGCGTCTGCCTCTTCGGCCTGCACCACATTGACGCTTTTCCTGTGGACACCTGGATAAAGAAAATTCTTTTAAATCAGTATGCCCCTAAAACCCGTCTCCCCAAAGGCCTTGCGGAAGCAAAGGTGTATGAGCAGTTGATTCAAAGGTACTTTTCCGAGTATAAGGGATTTGCCGGAGTCATGCAGCAGTATATTTTTTATTATGAAAGGGAGACTCGCAGAGGGCATTCAACGGAACCCCCCATGGTTACTGTTCACACCATAGTGAATCACCCCGCCGATTAGTCATGGGCCAATATTTTTGTTGATTTTTACCTTTGACATTTTTCCCAAAACTTGCTAATATATAGCAAAACAGCGTGTAGCAGTCCTGCGTAAATCCAGTTGACTGCCACAGGCTGTTTTTTTGTTCCATGGGCCCCCCGTGCGCCCATACTTGGCGCAAGTGTGGGCCAAAGCACACGCTTTTTTATGTCCGCTGACTGGCGGAATCTGATTTCATCTTTATGAAAAGGAGTGAATTTCAATGAATCAAAAATCTAACACATTTCTGGAAACAGAACCCATTGGAGCATTGATGCGAAGATATGCCGTGCCCTGCATTATTTCTCTGCTTGTGGCTGCACTTTACAACATCGTTGACCAGATTTTCATTGCCAACGCATCCTACCTTGGTTCTTACGGGAACGCTGCCAATACGGTTGTGTTTCCACTGACTGTGGTGGCCTTGGCCATTGCTGTTATGATCGGCGACGGCTGCTGTGCCTTTGTCAGCATCAGCCTGGGGGCAGACCGGCGTGAAAATGCTCATAAAAGCATTGGAAGCTCTGTCATACTCTGCGGAATTACCAGCCTCATCCTCACCGCCGTTTACCTGATCTTTCAGGAGCAGATCTTAACCATGTTCGGCGGCCGGGTAAACCAGGAAACCTTTCTCCATTCCAAGGAATATTTCTTCTGGATCACCGTTGGCATTCCCTTTTATATGTTCGGCCAGGTCATGAACCCTGTCATCCGTTCCGATGGAAGTCCGAAATTCGCCATGGTTTCCACCCTGGCCGGCGCTTTTGTCAATATCATTATGGACCCCATTTTCATCTTCATTTTTAAATGGGGCATGATGGGCGCGGCCGTTGCTACGGTCTTAGGACAGGTTCTGACTGCCATCCTGTCCGTCTGGTATCTTTGCAACATGAAGGCCGTCAGATTGGAAAAGAGCAGCTTCCGCATCCATGGCTCCCTGGCAAAAAAGTATCTGCCCCTGGGAATCTGCAGTTTCTTATCCCAGATTTCCCTGGTTGCCGCCATGGCTGCCATCAATAACATGATTCAGAAATACGGCGCCATGGATCCCATTTTCGGCCAGACGCAGTACGCCCAGATCCCCATGGCCGTGGTTGGAATCGTCATGAAGTTTTTCCAGATTGTCATTTCCATCGCCGTCGGCATGGCTGCCGGATGCATCCCCATCGTGGGTTATAATATCGGCGCTAAGAGAAATGACCGTGCAAAAAGCCTGTTTATTCTCCTGCTGATTTCTGAGGCCGTGGTGGGCTTTCTTGCTACCATCATTGTGGAATTCTTCCCAGGACAGCTTATCGCCATCTTCGGAGCTTCCAATGAGAGTTCCTATTATACAGATTTCGCAATTAAGAGCTTCCGTATTTATCTGTGCATGATGACTCTTGCAACGGTCAACAAGGCAACTTTCATCTACCTTCAGTCCCTCGGAAAGGCATTCCTTTCCACCATGCTTTCCATGGTCCGTGAGGTGGTCTTCGGCGTAGGTTTTGCCCTGATACTCCCCGGAATTTTCCAGCTGGACGGCGTCCTTTACTCCATGCCGGTTTCCGATGTGCTGACATTTTTAATTTCATCTGCAGTCATTGTTTATACTTTAAAAACCCTGAAAACCGATTCATAAAAATATCTTTTAAAAGTTATTGATAGTCTGATTTCGTAGCTTCACATAGTCTGATGGCGAGTACAAGAGTCACGATTTCTGCGGCAAATGGCGCAATCCAAATAGCGTCACTTCCAAAGAACATGGGAATACAGAAAATAGCCAACGCTTTTGCTACAATACCTCTGCTCACTGCTATGATATTTGCTGCTCCCGTTCTTTTTGTCGAAAAAAGGAATGCTGTGTAAATGAGGTTCTGCGCCATAGGGAGAAAGGACAGGCTAAACAATGGCAAAGCTGCCGAAGCCGTCTGCACAAGGTCAACATTCTGATTGAATATGCGGATTACAGGCTTATCAAAAATAAACAACGCTCCATAAATTAAAATTGACAAAATGAGATTTATAATCATCCCGCAGCGGAAATACCAGCCTATTTCCTCTGTATCCTGCCTGCCGTAACAATGTCCCCAAAGAGGCTGCAGCCCCTGTGCAACACCAGAAAGGATTGCGTTTGCAAGAGAGTAAATAAAGCTCAAAACGCTAAAGGTCGACACTCCAATATCGCCCATCAGGCTCGCTAACATAAGGTTATAGCAAAATGCAGTGACCGGGGTCGTAAGCTGTGTAACGGATTCCGGTACGCCGCGCCTGCAAATTTTTTTCATCAGTAAAAAATCTATTTTGAATGGCTTAATCCGCAGTTCTCCTTTTTTTCGTATAAAATGGGAAAGCAGAACAAGAACGGAAAACACCTGTCCCAAGCCGGACGCAACCGCCGCACCAATCACCCCCATGTGGAATGGGAAAATAAAAAGCCAATCCAAAAAGATATTTGCCGCCGCCCCCGCACACATCCCCGCGAAGGAGAGCGCAGGCGAACCGTCATTTCTGACAAAAACAGAAAGACAGGTACTCATAAGCATGGGAATGGAAAAAGCAGAATAGTAAAACAAATACTCTGCGGACATATTCCGCATTTCTTCACTAAGTTTTCCTGCGCCACTTAAGTCAACAATCTGCCGGGAAAATACCATACCCACAACCATAAGCACGACGGAAAGCAGAGCCGTTAAGAAAAAAGCCGTCATAAAAGCGTGGTTTGCTCCGTCTTTATCCTCCCGCCCCATTCTGATAGCCACAACGGTTGCGCCGCCCATGGGGAACATGGCTGCGAAGGCGACAACCGATGTGATAAATGGAACACCGATATTAACAGCCCCCAGTGCAGCCGGGCCAACGCCCTGTCCGACGAAGATACCGTCCACAACGTTGTAAAGGTACGTTACAAACAATCCGCCCAGTGCAGGGAAGATGTAAGCAAATAAAGATTTTGTTTTTGCGTTCATTAAGATACCTCCCATAAAGGAAGCGGGATAAAGCTTTCTTTGCTTTACCCCGCCGCACAAAACAAAAATGGGATAAAGCTCCAAATGGTCTTATCCCACTTCAACAATCTTATTTGATTGCAAGTCCTCTGACAAGCACAGATATTCTAACACAGTGACCATTCAAAGTCAATGAAATTAACCATAACGGTTTTCATTTTCCTTTCCTTTAAAAACATTTGAACCGGCCCCATTTCCGTGGTAAAATAGAATTAGAAAAATTTTGCATTACAGGAGGGATTTTATGGGAAATTTATTGATTACATGGCACGGTCATTCTTGTTTCTCCGTTTCTTATAATAACTATTCCATCGTTTTAGATCCGTATGCGCCGGGCTCCGTTCCCGGACTGGCACCACTGTCTTTAACTGCCAACCGCGTTCTCTGCAGCCATGAGCACAGCGACCATGGGTTTACGGAAGCAGTGAGCCTAAAAGAACCTCAGGCCTCAAACCCTTTCAATATTCTGAAGATTGACACTTATCATGATGATGCAAAGGGCACTTTACGGGGAACTAACCGGATACATATTCTGGAAGCCGGTGACTTCCGGATCGCCCACATGGGAGACCTTGGATGCGCTCTTACAAACCAGCAGATGGACCAGTTAAAGCACCTGGATGCCATTCTTATTCCTGTGGGCGGCTACTACACCATTGACGCTGCCCAGGCGAAGGCGCTGGTTATGGCCCTTTCCCCCCGCGTGGTAATTCCCATGCACTACCGCTCGGACACCTTCGGCTATCCGGTAATCGGCCGCCTGGAGGAATACACCAGCCACTGCAACGATGTGGTAACCTATGACACCAACACTCTCGTTCTTGACAAGCTCCTGAAAAATCAGACGGCCGTTCTGACTCTGACCTGACCTATTATATATGTCGTCTCCACTCCTCCAGCCTGTACCGCTGTTTTTCCTTCACAAGCTCCAGCTCCGTCAACATCCGCGGAGTGTCTTCGTTGAGGGTTCCGGCAAGAACCACATAATTGGAGGCGTGGTTAGTTCTGAAAACGGTTCCCGGGGAATCCACATGACTTAAGAACAGCTCCATCTCCTCCACGATCTCGTCCGGAGTGATGAGCTCCATCTCCCCGCGCTTCACTTCCTCGTTCATCTGGGTCCCCTCATAAAGCCGCAGGGTCAGAAAGGAAGCGTACTCCGGATTCATTCCGGTAATCAGCCTGGCGGATTTGATGGCATGGTCACGGATTCCCCTTCTTCCGCCCAGACCGGAAATCAGCGTCACAGAAGTCTTTAAGCCGCAGCGCTTGAGTTTCTGTCCGGCGGCAATGATATCAGCTGCTGTCACATCCTTTTTAATGTGCTCCAGCACCCGGTCATCTCCTGATTCCGCCCCGATATAGATGAGCTCCAGCCCTGCTGCTGCCAGGGCTTTTAAATCCTCCTCTGATTTTTTCAGCACATCCTTTGCTGTTCCATAAGAAGAAATCCGTTCCACATGAGGAAAATTTTTATGAACATAGTAAAGCAGCTCCAAGAGCATTTTCGTCTTTACTACCAGCGCATCTCCGTCTGCGAAGAATACCCGGCGCACCCGGTCTCCATAATAATCACGGCATTCGTCCAAATCCCCCATGATCTCCTCTCTGGTTCTCACACGGAACTTTTTCTCCCGGTACATGTTGCAGAAGGTACACCTGTTATGGGCGCACCCGATGGTGACCTGAATAATTAAACTATACGCCTCACTGGGCGGACGGTACAGGGTTCCTTCATATTGCATACTCCCTCTCCTCCTTTTCACAGCCTAAGAAAACTCACCCAAACGATCCAGTTTTCTTAAAATATCAGCTTCCCTGTTTTCGAACAGCAGCTCCTTATTGTACTGATAATACCGTTCACAGGGATTTTCACTTAAGAATCGCACAGCATCATAGCTGGTGTTGAGCTCTGTGATAAAAATAACCATTTCCTGTCCGTTTCCAAAGGTGCCTTCCATAAAGTCAAAGGCATGTTCCACCATGGAAAGAGCGCTGCTGCACAGAGTTTCATACAGTTCCCTCTCCTCTCCGAACATTCCGGCAAACCGGATAAAAATTTCTTCCCCCTCCCGCAGGGTCTCTCCTTTGGCTATGTTAAGATACCGCTCCAATGTGTCAGAAACATCCTGGTAGCGGTATTGTTCTTCTCTGGTGAGAAGACCTGCTCGCCTTTTTCCGTCAAGCTCTTTTTGGAACCGTTCCAAAATTCTTAAAAAGCACTTCAGGGGCTCTTCCTCTTCTGCACTGAGGCATTCTTTAAATTCTTTCAATTTTTCAAACAATACCTCCAGATAATTCTCTGTCTTTCCGGCCTTTCTAAATTCCACATTAAGCCCGGAAAGCAGAAGTCCCACCACAGAAAGCCTCTCGTCAAAGGGCGCCTTCGCCGCCTGCTCCATAAGCCTCTCATTCCACTCCCCCGCCAGTACCTGTTCGATCTGATACTGGGCCTGGTATTTATGATACAATTCCAGATAATTAGCGAAATCCCTGGAGATTTTCGGATGCTGGATATACTGGGACACCACATCCCGGTCACAGGCCAGACCGATTTTCTCATACACCTCCAAAAATCCGGATAAGTCCTCCCATCCTCTGGGCGTAGCGAAAATCTTTCCGTCCACGGTGGTCTCCACTTGGTAAAAGTGCTGGGGCCTGGCTGTCAGATAGGAGAGAATTGCAGGGTGAACATCCGCCTGTTTTGCATATTCCTTCCAAACGGCAAAATCCACCTCCACATTGATTTTTTTAACCCGGTCCAGAGTGGCGATGTCAAAGTCCCTCACGGATTTATTATACTCCGGCGGATTCCCTGCAGCCGCAATGATCCATCCATCAGGAATTTTATGGTTGCCGAAGGTCTTATACTGTAAAAACTGAAGCATGGCCGGGGCCAGAGTTTCCGACACGCAGTTGATTTCATCAATGAATAAAATCCCCTCCTTTAACCCGGTCTCTTCTATTTTATCATAAATGGCCGCCACAATCTCACTCATGGTGTATTCTGTCACATGCTTTTTCCGACCGCCATAGGTTTTCTCTTCGATATACGGCAAGCCGATGGCGCTCTGGCGGGTATGATGGGTGATGGTGTAGGACACCAGGCCAATTCCACATTCCCTGGCTATCTGCTCCATGATCTGCGTCTTTCCGATTCCAGGCGGCCCCATAAGAAGAATGGGACGCTGTCTCATGGAAAGTATTTCATACTCTCCATGGCTGTTTTTTAAAAGATAGGCCTTGATGGTATTTTTAATTTCTTCCTTTGCCCGTTTAATGTTCATCTTTCTATTTCCTCTCCTGCTCCTGGTTCCAGCTCCTCCGGAGACAAAATCAGCTTGATGGCCCATGGAGGCACATCCACATCGGTGTAATTGCCCTCCATAAATACAAAGGCCGTATCATAAGGCGGCATCTGCACTGGGAAAATGCCGCGCCCGTCCGTAAAGTAAAGAAGCCCTCTGAGCTTAGAAAATTTTTGTTCCTTTCTCATCTGGTCCACATGGAGAAAAGCCGGGCGGAAATCAGTGCCGCCCATCCCATACAGCGTCAGATGATCCATGTATTCCACAAGCTGGTCTTCCGTTTCAATTTTCACATCCTGGCGCACCCTGTCATCACACTGAATAATATGAATATTCACTTTTCTGAAAAAGCTCTCCCTCTGGGTCAGCACCGTATAAGTCTCCTCCAGAAATTTCTTCACCAGCTCCCCGGAGCAGGACATGGAGGTGTCAATGACAATCACAAAGTCCTCTATCCGACGGACTTCCCTGGTCTCCAACGGCTCAATCAACGGCATATTGCCGTAAAGTTCCATTCCATAGTGATAAAACACATAGTCGAAGGCATCCGGGTCCACCTGAATGGTTTCCTTTAAAACAGAAAACTTTTTCAGAAACTTCCGGTAATCATACCGCTCCCGGTTTTCAATGGCCAGCTGGTTCTGCAGTTCCTTTTCCCCGTCCGACGGGTCCTCGGAAAACGCTTCCATCTCTATCTGCATTTTCTCCCGCTTATGGTCCCAGTCCTCTTTTTTATTTCTGGTCTGGTTGGGCCTCGGCGGTTTCTTCTCCTTTTCCCAAAAACAATGATCGTCCCGAAAAAATTCTGCCGCCAGACGGTTATATTCTCCCTCCGAAAGCTCCATTTCCTGAAGGGCGTGATAAATGCTCTCAGCATTTAAAACACGGATCCGGGCTCTTAATCGTTCATAAAATTCCTTTCGTGCCGGAGAGACCGGAATGCGGATGCAGGGAATCTGAAGGCCGTCAATGATGGACTCCACCGCAATGTCGCAGGCCAGATTCCAGTACTCCTCCGCCCGCTTTTTTCTGGTCCACATATGACAGAACAGGCAGTGAAACACGGAGTGGAGATATGCGCGATTTACATAGATACGATTTTTCCGGTACATGGAAGCCAGTCCGGACGGCTTAAAAAACAGACTGTTTCCATCGGTTCCAAGTCCCCGCACCGAAAGGTCCGGTACAAAATAGAGGGAGCTGAGGGCCACATCCAAAAACCGCATGGAAAGATATATTTCATTTCTGGCATCCCGCAAAATTTCCACGCAGATGCCGGAAAGCTCCTCTGCCGCTTTTTGTTCTTTAAAGACCGGGGACTCATAAGTCTCTTCTCTTTCCACGTCCGTTATCTCCCCCTTCTCCGTATGATTGCAAGTATCGGGTATCATGTCTGGTGATATGCTGTAATCCACATATGCAGGTCCGCAGTGCAAGCTCGAATCCGCTCTGCGGCTTCGAGCTCACGGGCTTTCGCCCTATGGAAAAGGCCGAACATGAAGATGCTTATGTGCAAGCACAACGCTTCTTTGGTTCCTCATATTCTGGTCCGCAGTGCAAGCTCGAATCCGCTTTGCGGCTTCGAGCTCACGGGCTTTCGCCCTATGGAAAAGGCCGAACAAGAAGACGCTTATGTGCAAGCACAACGCTTCTTCTTGTTCGTCCTTTTCCGCACTGCTCATTGCTTTCGTGGACATTATACCATATTTTATTTTTTTGTGTATAGAAAAAACAGTTGACTTTTTTTGTCCTTGACTCTACAACTATTACAGGGTTTATGTTTATATTCATCATAGAAAAAGGCAGGCAAAACTCATGAAAGAAAACAATCTTACCGAAGGCAATCCTTTAAAGACGCTTCTGCTTTTCGCAGTCCCGTTTCTCATTGCCAATATTTTACAGTCCCTGTATGGTGCCGTTGATTTATTTGTTGTTGGCCAGTACTGCGGTGCAGAAAGTGTGGCTGCCGTCTCCACCGGAACTCAGGTGACCCAGATCGTCACCAGTCTTATCACCGGACTGACCCTTGGCAGTACCATCCTCATCGGAGACGGTATGGGAAGCCGGCAGTACGATCTGGTCAAAAGAACCATCGGCACCACGCTCACTGTATTCGCGGCGGCGGCTCTTCTGCTGACCGCTCTGATGCTGGGCTTTGAACGTCCCCTTCTTACGCTTCTCAACACTCCGGCCGAGTCCTTCGACCTGACCATGCGGTATGTGGCCATCTGCTCCGCAGGTAATATTTTTATCTGCGGCTACAATGCCATCAGCGCCATCCTCCGGGGCTATGGAGATTCCACCCGTCCCATGATTTTTGTAGGAATCTCCTGTATTATTAATATTGTTTTAGACTTCATTCTTGTGAAATACTGTTCCATGGGAGTAAGCGGAACGGCCCTGGCCACCGTGACGTCTCAGGCCATCAGCATGGGGATTGCCATCATCTATTTAAAAAGAAACAATTTTATTTTTGACTTTGCCCTTCCCTCCTTCCGGCCTGTGGGCTCCATTGTGCGGAAATTGGCAAGAGTCGGCATCCCCATCTCCTTTCAGGAGCTGATGATACGCATTTCCTTTTTGTATTTGACCACCATCATGAATAGTTGCGGCGTCTATGCGGCGTCCGTTGTGGGAATCAGCAGCAAATTCGATGTATTTGCCATGCTCTCTGCCACTTCCATGGCCAGTGCCCTGGCTGCCATCACCGCTCAAAACATGGGGGCGGGTAAACCGGAGAGGGCCAGAAGATCCCTATGGTACGGCTTAAGCTTCGCGCTCTTTGTTTCATCGCTGTTCTGGGTCTGGGCCCAGGTAAGTCCTCAGTCCATGATCCGCGTTTTCTCTGACGATCCTGGTGTCATAGCTGCCGGTATTCCATTCTTTCGTTCCTGCAGCTACGATTATATTCTGGTGACCTTTGTTTTCTGTCTGAACGGCTATTTAAATGGCCGCCAAAAAACTCTGTGGACCATGATAAGCAGCTGTGCAGGCGCCCTGCTTCTTCGGATTCCCATGGTTTACCTGTTCGGAAGGTATTTCCCGGACAATTTGGGACGGCTTGGCATGATCGCTCCCATTGTATCTGGTATTATGGCTTTTTATACACTTATCTATGTTTTATATGAGGGAAAAACATATGGAAAACAACGAACTGTTTCATATCGGTGAAGTGTCCAGGCTGTTTCACATCAGCGTCAGCATCCTGCGCCATTATGAAAAAATCGGTCTGGTGCGGCCGGAGTATAAAGACCCGGACACCGGATACCGCTATTACAGTGCCAGACAATTTGAATGTCTTAACACAATCCGATATCTGCGTGCCCTGGACATGCCTTTGGAAGAAATTGCAAAATTCTTGAAAAACAGAAATATTGAGCAGATTCAGTCCATGCTGCAGCACCAAAAGGAACAGGTACTCCTGCGCCAGCAGGAACTTCTTCTGATTCAAAGAAAAATCGAAAACCGTTTAAACCAGCTAAACGACGCCCTCACCTCCGTTTTGGACACGATTGCCCTTGAAACAAAACCTTCAAGGCGGCTTGCTCTCATCAAAAAAGACTTGATTCCCAAATCTTATCTGGATCTGGAGTACTCCATCCGGGAACTGGAACAGGAGGAAGAAATGTCCATGGCCTTCCTGGGAAAGGTGGGAATCGGTCTTTCCCGGGAGCGGCTGCTGGAAAAAAGGTTCAAGCCCTATGAGATTGTATTTATTATTCTGGATGATGAGGACCATTTTAAAGGTAAAACTTTTGTTCTTCCCAAGGAGACCTGTGTCACTGTAAAATTCCAGGGAAGCCATGAAAATGCGGCAAAGTATTACGAAAAGCTTATACAGTATATTGAAAAAGAAAAACTTTTCATCTGCGGCTTTTCCAAAGAGATCACTATGATTGATTACGGGCTCACCGACGATGTGTCAAGATTTGTAACAGAAATCCAGATTCCTGTTTCAGAGAACCCGGATTAAAACTCAAATTTCTTTTTCTTTGGCTGGAAACTCCGGTGTTTATAGTCCATCAGGATACCGGAAATTTCCGCCAGCTTTCGCTTCGATGCCTCCGAAATCAGCCGATCCGTCTCCTCTTCCGTAAGCCGCCTCCCGGCAAACTCCCCAAATAAACGCTTAAAACAGTCCGGCTTTCCCAGGTTCCCGGCCAACACCTCGTAAAGATGTTCCTGCAAAAAATCCTCATAAGCCTTTTTCGCATCTTCCCAGAGCCCATGGGGATACCAGAGACGGTACATGGCAATCTCCGCAGCCGCTGTCACCGGCTCTTCCGCTTTTTCATAGACAAACAACTTATCATATCGTTCAAACCGCAGCTTTCTGTCTGTAAAGCAGTATCGGTATTTCTGCCCTGTGCCATGGATATTGGAGACGGTGATTCTCGCAGGAGTGTTCTCCACCGCCTCATCATAGTACACCGGAAACACCAGTCTGGCCGCTTCCCGCTCGCCTCCGTTTCCGTCAGGCAAAAAATAATGGACGGTAATGCGCTCGCCAAGCTCCGTCACAAAGTCCCGGAGGGCAGATTTTTCGTCCGCACTCATATGAATGAAAATTTCTCTGACATTTCGGCATCCGTTCAAAATGCCGCCTCCAATTTCCATGGTTTCTGCATATATATGAATAGCCCGCAGATGTTCGCAGTTATAAAATCCATACCTGCCGATTCTTTTAAGTGTTCTCGGAAGATACACTTCCTCCACAGGGCTCCCTGCAAAGCACCGATCTCCAATTTCTGTGACACAAGCTCCTCCAAGGGACTCCGGAACGATGCAGACGGCGCCCGGTGACAGGATTTCTGTCACACAAGCGCCTCCATTTTTTTCTGTAAATATAAATTTTGTTTCCATGTCTGCCTCATTTCCCGGCCGAAATATAACTATCCAGTGTCTTCACAGTTACGTACAAAAACCCATTTAAAATCGACTCTGCCGATGGGATTTTTGCTTCCTGATTCAGGTATTCTTACGGTCCGTGCAGCAAATGCACAGACCTGCCGAACAGTTATGCCAGAATTTTCTTCCCGTCTGCATATTATTGCATCAGCCTGTCCAGCTTCCGCATTCCGCTGAAACGGTAGTAGTAAACAAGGAAAGCCACAGACGTAATGCCCCAGCTTAAAGGATAGCTGGTAAGGGTTGTGTAAAGACCCGGGCTTATGGCCCCAGCCACGAGAATCCAGAGCACTCTCAGGACGCAGGTGCCAAAGCAGATCAGAAGCATCGGCACAAAAGCATCACCGATTCCGCGCAGTGTGCAGGAATATACGTTAACCGCCACATAGAGAATCCAGAATGGGGTCACAAAATTAATAATATTCAGGCTGAGCTGCACTACCTCCGGGTCACTGGTAAACAGAATACTGAGGGGTCTTCCAAGGCCCATAATGAACCCGCCCAGGCCCAGGGTCAGCAATATGGTCATAACCAGACCCACATTATTTCCCCTTTTCAGCCGTTCAAGCTTTCTGGCGCCGAAGTTTTGCCCGGCAAAGGTTGTAATTGCAATACCCATGGCATCCATGGTCATCCAGAACAGACCATCTACTTTTCCGTAAACAGCCCAGGCTGCGATGGTATTGGTTCCGAAGCTGTTGACGTTGGCCTGAATCACGATGTTGGAAATGGAATACATCATGGACTGGATTCCTGCCGGAAGTCCGATTTTAATGACCTTTCTTAACATCAGCCTGTCCAGATGGAGAAGCCTGAACTCAAACCGGAAAGACTCTCTGGACTTCATTAAAGTTACCATAACCAGAACTGCTGAAAGAAGCTGGGATAAAATTGTGGCGAATGCCGCCCCCATAACCTCCAGCTTAAGCGCAACAACGAACAGCAAATCCAATACAATATTTGTCAGACAGCTGGCAATCAGGAAAAACAGCGGCCTTTTTGAATCACCCACCGCACGTAAAATAGACGCACCCATATTATAGACCAGGTTTCCGATGACACCCAGGAAATAAATCCTTAAATACGTCACCGAATAGTCCCGGATCTCTTCCGGAGCGCCCATGGCGGCAATGGCAGCCGGAGCAAACACCTCGCCAATGACCATGAGAAATACGCCTCCGGCCAATGCCAGACAAAAGGATGTATGAACCGATTTTTTTACCTGTTCCTCCTGTCCTGCCCCATAATACTGAGAAACTACAACGGAAGCGCCCGAGGACACTCCCACGAAGAATCCCACCAGCAGATTAATCAGGGTTCCCGTGGTCCCCCCCACCGCTGACAGGGCTTCTTTTCCCACGAATTTTCCCACAATCATTGCGTCTGCTGTGTTATAAAGCTGCTGGAAAAAGGTTCCAAACAAAATCGGAAAGAAGAATAACAGAAGCTGCTGCCAGATTACACCCTCTGTAATTCCATTATATTGTCCTACTTCTCTTTTCTCTTGCGACATGTCCCTCACCTGTAAGATATCATATGATGTTGGTTTCGTAATATTACAGAGTAACAGTTCGGCCATGCGAAGATTTAGAGCGAAAAAAGCGTTGAAAACTTGTTTTCATAAGCATTTTTCACTCTGAATCTTCATAGGGCGGACGCCCGGCGCTTCCTGTCCGCGGTACGCGGGCAAGAAGATGCATGGCTGAACTGTTACATTACAGAAGCGTTTTTCTCAGTTCCTCTCCGCTCTTTGCAGACATATATGCCGGCGGAATATCAAGAATCGTTTTACAGCCGCTCATGCCTTCCTGCTTCATACGGTATGCGGCCCTTGCACAGGCCACAATCACGGAAGAGGTAAATTCCGGATTGGAATCCAGTTTCAGACTGTATTCGATCACATGGGTATTTTCCAGACTCCATCCGGTTTTTCCACTGCGAATGACAAAACCTCCATGGGGCAGGGATGCATGGTCACGCTTCATCTCTTCTTCTGTAATAAAATGTACAGTTGTATCATAATCGGAAAAATAATTAGGCATAGTTACGATCTCATGCTCTATTTTTGCTTTATCTGCGCCTTCCTCTGCAACAACAAAGCATTCCCTTGTGTGTTTCTGTCTTGTGGTCAGTTCTGGTGTTTTACCGCTTCTGATGGCCTCAAGGGCGCTTTCCACCGGAATCGTGTACTGCCTTGCATCCTTTACCCCTTCAATCCGGCGAATGGCATCGGAATGGCCCTGGCTTACGCCCTTGCCCCAGAAGGTATAATCACTGCCGCATGGAAGTACTGCGTTCCCATAGACACGGTTTAAGGAAAACATTCCCGGATCCCAGCCTGCTGAGATCACGGCAACATGGCCGGACTCCTTTGCGGATTTGTCCACGTTTGCAAAGTGTTCCGGAATCTTTGCATGAGTGTCGAAGCTGTCTACCACGTTAAAATATTTTGCGTATTCCGGAGTCTGAACCGGAAGGTCTGTGGCGCTGCCGCCGCAGAGAATCAATACATCCACTTTATCTGTAAAATTCCCGGCCTCTTGTGCCGGGTACACTCCAACGCCCTCTGTGAGGATTTTCACGCTGTCGGGATTTCGTCTTGTAAATACTGCCGCCAGTTCCATATCCGGATTTTGCTTCAAAGCACACTCAATACCACGGCCAAGATTTCCATATCCCATAATTCCTGCTCTGATCGTCATAAACTTGTCTCCTCCATTCTGCAATCTGAGTACTCAGTATACGCCCATTTTAGCAATACCTCTGTTCCATGTCAATTCTTTATTTTTCATGTCCAAGAAACCAGAAAGCGACAACAGCAGTCACAAATTCGGATACCGTTACCGCCAGCCAGATACCATTGACCCCAAGGAAAACCGGCAGCACAAAAACCAGAATGCTGTTTAGCACCACGCCTCTTAAAAGCGTCACCATCAAAGACAATCCGGGCTTTACCACCGCCTGGAAGCAGGTACCGCACATAATGTTAAAGTCGCTGGCAATGAAGCTTAAAAAATACAGCCGTATGGCCACTACGGCCATGGAAAGAATCTCTTCCGTGGGTTCCAAAAACAGATACGACAGGGGGACAGGGAATAAAAGTCCTATGGCCGTAAAAACACATCCTGCCCCCAGAGCAGCCCGGATCCCTAAGCTTCTTCCCTGACAGACCCGCTCTTTTTCTCCTGCTCCGTAATTGGCGGAAAGAAGGGGCTGGACTGCCTGGGAAATTCCATTTGAAATGGAAATTACCACCAGCGATATGTTGCTGATGATACTGTACACCACCACGCCGATATCCCCCACATAGGCCAGAAGCTGAAGGTTGAAAACCAGCATTACAAAACCGTTGGACACCTCCAGAATAAAGCTGGCCAGGCCGTTTTTTAAAATTTCCAAAGCTTTTTTTAACTCTGCCTGCCTGACTGGAATCAGGTGATTATCCGGGGAGAAAAAATGGCTTGCCAGGATCAGCACAGTAAGAGTCGTCCCCGTGGCCGTTGCCAGAGCTGCTCCTCCCATCCCCCAGTCCATCAGGTAAATATAGATATAATCCAGAATCACATTGGTAACGCCGCCGCTTATTACCCCTGCCATGGCAAGCCTCGGTGAGCCGTCATTTCTCACAAATGCCTGTAAAAAGGTAGAGGCCACAAAACATGGCGACGCATAGACAAGCACCTTTCCATAGGGAACGGCATAGGGCCGCATGGCATCCGTTACCCCCAGGAAATCAAGAAGCGGTGTAAAAAGCAGGCTGCACAGGGATATGGAAAGAATTGCAAACAGGGCTGCCATTAAAAGCGCAGTGGTGAAGTACCTGCGGGCCTCCTGCTCCTTTCCTCTTCCTCTGGAAAATCCAAACAGTACGCTGCTGCCAATTCCGCACATCATTCCAAACCCGTAATATGCAGTGTAAAGAGGGAGCAGAATATTCAAAGCTGCAATCCCTTCTGCGCCGATTCCGCGGCCAATCATCATGGTGTCCGCCAGAATATAAATGGAGGTGACAAGGGTAGCACTCACCGAAGGCACCAGATAGTTTAAAAAAACCTTGCGGACCGGGCTTTTTAATAAATCAATCTGTTTCATAATCTCCTCAATATAAGGGTAACAGTTCAGCCTTGCGAAGATTCCGGGTAAAAAAAGCGTTGAAAACTTGTTTTCATAAGCGTTTTTTACCCGAAATCTTCATAAGGCGGACGCCGCAAGCTTCTTGTCCGCGGCACGCGGGCAAGAAGATGCAAGGCTGAACTGTTACCAATACGTGGTCAAAAAGACTCAGGGCTGAACTGTCACATATAAGGCAGCCAGGAATCCTCTGGCTGCCCGTAACTTTACAGACTTTGCGGCTGGTAATTACATTACATTAAAGTTTGTATCTTTGTATCCGGCAATCGTATCTGCCATTTCTGTTCCATATTCACCGGCAAAGTCCTTTAATACGCGGGCTCCGATTTCCATCCCGGACGCACCGAAAATTGCCGTCGCCACTTCATGGAAAGCCCAGTAAGCGTGAGCACAATGGTATTCAAAAGGCCGGATTCCTTCCGGATTTTTCTCCAGCTTCATCTCAGGGCTAAGGCCTGAGTTTCGAATAGTCTGGATACAATAATCATGGTCATGAAGCGTCTGGGGCACCTCATAAACAATCTCCGGGTTGAAACCACGACAGATAGATGCGTCCAGAACGCTGCAATAGGCAAGTCCCGCATCCTTTAACCCCATTTTTGTAAACTGGTAATGCCAGGGGCAGACATGGATATGCATTTCATAGTCCGGTGCAACACTTGTCACGTCCACCTGGTTTACAATTCCAAGCTCTTTGGCCTCTTCTGTATTGAGCCATTCGCTGTAACGGCAGTAATTCTCATAGTTCAGCTCTTTTCCGTCCCGGATTGCCCTCTGGGCCATACGGCGGCCCCTCTGGCCCCCATAATATCTTGTTCCATGGATGAAAGCCTCTTTCCCGCGTTCACCAAAGGCCTCTGTCAGATAAACATAATATTTCGCTACGATAAAAGTGTGTGTCATTTCACTGAATCCCATACGTATTCCCCTTTCTTACTTAAATTCCCTGCCGCAGTATCCGCTGCGCTTTCCTGCAGGCAATGCGGCAAACGCGAAAACTTTCTGAACTATTACAATTCTTCCAAAATATCAGACAGCTCTGCAAACTGAGACAGTGTCAACGCCTCTCCGCGAATGGATTGCGGCAATCCCATTTTTTCGATGGCCGCCGCCACCTGCTCCTTGGAATAAGGCAGCTCCGTTGAATTACCCAGTCCGTTCTGAAGCGTCTTCCGTCTCTGGTTAAAAGAAGCGCGGATAATTTTAAACATCAGCTCCGGATTTTTTACACGGACAGGCATTTCTCTGTGTCTGGTAAGCCGGATCACCGCAGACCCCACCCCTGGCCTTGGAATAAAGCAGTTCGGCGGTACATTGGCTACAATTTCCGGTCTGGCATAATACTGGACGGCCAGGGACAGAGCCCCATAGTCCTTGGAGCCGGGGCCCTCCTGCATCCGGTCTGCCACTTCCTTCTGAACCATGACTGTTATATTATCAATGGGAACGCTGCTCTCAAACAACCCCATAATAATAGGTGTGGTAATATAATATGGAAGATTCGCCACCACCTTAATGGGATGTCCGCCATTATACTGTTCCGTCAGGGATTTTATGTCAACCTTTAAGATATCTTCATTGATGACAGTAACGTTTGTATATTCCTCTAAAGTCTCTTCCAGAATGGGAATCAGGTTTTTATCAATCTCCACTGCAATCACCTGTCTGGCATGCTCTGCCAGAAACTGGGTCATAGTTCCAATTCCGGGACCAATTTCCAGAACACAATCCTCCTTTGTAATCCCGGCAGCCGTAATAATTTTTTCCAGCACATGGGTATCAATAAGAAAATTCTGCCCGAATTTTTTCTGGAACACAAATTCATATTTTTGAATAATTTCTATGGTGTTTTTGGGATTTCCCAAACATTTTTTCATATAATTCTTCTCTCTATCTGCTTATGGGCAGCAGCTGCGGCAACACGAAGTGCAAAGCGGCTGGCTTTCATGCCTGACAGCGCCTGCACGGACAGCCATAAATGGACCATGCCCATGTCTACGAAATATGGTAGCCCATGGAAGGAAAAAAGTCAACCAACAGCAAAATATTTTTCCGCCCCATTAGGCAAACAGGGTAATTTATGGTATAATGTCGCTAGACATTATACCTGCGCCGATTCGCGGCCGTCCAAAGGACGGACATTTCTTCTGCGAATCGTGTGCATCCGCCGGAGGCACCATGTCCGCTTGCGGACATGGTATAATGTCGCCAGACATTCGGTTCCCCCCGAATGATAAGATACAGAAAGGGAAAAGGAGGGATTTTATGAATTATGAAGGCCAGATCTGCCGCAGTCCCATGGAACGGTCTTCCTATATGCTGCCCGTGGCAGTAGGCTGCTCTTATAATCGATGCAGATTCTGCAATTTATTCAAGCATTTGCAATACCGGGAACTTCCCATATCCCAAATTGAAGATGAGCTGCTTCGCGTTCGAAATCTGGGTGGAAATCCCCGGCAGGTTTTTTTAGGGGACGGCAATGCTTTCGGCTTAAAAACAGACCGTCTCCTGGCCATTTTAGACCTGGTACACAAATATTTCCCCAACTGTCAGTCTGTGAACATGGATGCCACCGTTACCAACATCCGGTTAAAAAGTGATAATGAGCTGAGCGCCCTTTTCGACGCAGGTGTCCGCCATCTGTATCTCGGTATTGAAAGCGGACTGGATGATGTATTAAAGCAGATGGAAAAGGACCATTCTCTGGAACAGGCCTATACACAGATTACCCGTCTGCAAAATGCCGGAATGATTTATGATGCCCATTTTATGACAGGAATTGCAGGAAGGGGACGGGGGCTTGAAAATGCAGAAGCCACTGCCGAGTTCTTTAACCGGACAAATCCCCGGCATGTGATCAATTTCTCTCTGTTTTTATCCCGCCGGACCCCCTTGTACTGTGATATTCAGGAAAAGAGCTTTCTTCCTGCTGATGAACTGGAAAATTTAAGGGAGGAACACCGGCTTTTAACGCTTCTTGAGGATGGCCCCATTTTATATGACGGGTTCCACGATTTTGTGGAATTCCGGGTGCGCGGCACACTTCCGGACGACAAACCAAAAATGCTCCAAAAATTGGAATCGGCCATCGAACAGTACAAGGACAAACCCCCTCTCTATGCTTTTTTCGAAAATCCGTAAAGCTCCCTGGCATTTTCTGTGGTAAGCCGGATGATCTCCTCCGGCTCCATATTTTTTATCTCTGCCATGGCCTGAACCACATACGGGAGGTTTAAGGAGGAATTTCGTTTTCCCCGATTGGGAACCGGAGCAAGATAGGGGCAGTCGGTCTCCAGCACCAGTCTGGATATGGGCGCGTATTCCACTACCTCTCTTAATTTCTTCGCATTTTTAAAGGTCAGAACGCCGCCGATTCCCAGATAATATCCCATGTTCAAATATTCTCTGGCCATTTCCACGCCATAAGAAAAACAGTGAATGACTCCTCTGGTGACACCGTTATGTTCTGACTTCATAATATCTAAGGTGTCTTTAGCCGCATCCCGGCTGTGAATAATCACCGGGAGCCCTGTCTCCCCGGACAAGGCAAGCTGCCTTACAAACCATTTTTTCTGTATCTCTTTCTCCGGCTGATCCCAATAATAGTCAAGGCCTATCTCCCCTACGGCCACGATTTTTTCATTGGTCAAAGCTTTTTTTAGCCACTCCATATGGTCTTCTGTAAGTTCGGCTGTCTCATTAGGATGTACTCCCAGTGCCCCATAGATGAAAGTATGGGCCTGCGTCAGTTCCAGTGTTGTCTTACAAGATAAAATACTGGCGCCTACATTGATTACACAGCCAATTCCACTTTCTTTCAGACGGCCAATCAACTCTTCTCTGTCATCATCAAATGCCTCATCATCATAATGGGCATGGGTATCAAAAATGTATTCCATGAATTACAACTCCTGCTCCGTATAAAATCAGTAAATGGAATGGATAAAAGAAATATGGAAAATATCCCAGATTCCTTCCCCGTTCCCCATTGTAGCGGTTAAGGAAGAACAACGCCGCACATGCGGTGCCCCCATAGAAAACGCCTTCTGCCAGCGCCAGAGTCGCCGCCCCCGCGATCGTCCGTTTCTCAGGACAGTTCCGGAACCAGTACATGGCCAGAATAAACAGTATCCCGGCGGCTCCGTAATCGGCCCGAAAAATTTCCGCAAGGGCCATCCCGGCGGCAGCCATGAAAACGGCGGAAGCAGGAACCGAAGTTATGAGAGCAGCAGACGGATCATTTTCAGAAGAGGCATCCGTCTTTTGGTATACAGAAAGCCCCTTCAGACATAAAAGGGCAATGGCCAGCAGCACCAGTGTATTCTGTGCTCTTATCCAGAAAATCTTTCCCGAAACCACCAGATTAAAGGGAATCTCCGAAATCACCGCAAGTCCCAGAACCCGCAAAAAATAGGCTGTCTGGTTTCTTGTATGCAAAAACCCCTGTACCAGCAGAAAACCATAGAGAGGAAAAGCCATCCGCCCCACAAGGCGCATGGCTATCCCCACTTTGCTCCAGACAGGGTCCGTTCCATAACCATACATATAAATCCAGGCTACGGCCATATGGTCTATGGTCATGGTCCCCATCGCAATCATTTTCAAATCCACAGACGTGAAATGCGTTTTCAATTTAGCACACCTCAGAACCGGTTTTCACATCTCTTTCCGGAGTCATCAGGGACAGATTTCCCTCATCATCCTCAGCGCAGAGAATCATTCCCTCAGAAACGATTCCTGCCAGGGTTGCAGGTTTTAAATTGGTTACCACCATGACTTTTTTTCCCACCATCTGGTCCGGCTTGTACCAGGCCTTAATTCCGCTTACAATCTGTTTTACCTCAGAGCCTATTTTAACCTGGGAGCAGAGAAGTTTTTTAGATTTTTTTACTTCTTCGCATTTTATGATTTTTCCGATCCGGAACTGGAGCTTTGCGAAATCCTCATAAGTGATTTCCGGCTTCTTTTCCACGTCAACCACTTTTTCCTCTTCTTCCTTCTTCTCTTCCTCTCCGCCGCTCTTTGCAAAAGCGGCTCCCATGGCTTCCACCTTTTCCAGAACCTCATTGACATCCATACGTGCAAAGAGAATCTCCGGCTTCTCCGTTACCTTATTTCCATTGGGATACAGGCCAAACTGCCCCATGTCTTCCAGACTCCGTTTCACGGTATTTAACTGTGCCAGAATTTTCCCGGAAGTCTTTGGCATAAAGGAGGCAAGCAGAGAAGCTCCGATGGTGATGGACTCCGTCAGGTTATAAAGTACCGTGGCCAGACGGTCCTTCTTTTCCTCATCTTTTGCAAGGGCCCAGGGTGTGGTTTCATCGATGTATTTATTGCTGCGGCGGAAAATTCCAAAGATTTCCGTGATAGCATCTGCCACGCGAAGCTTATTCATCTTATCGTCGGTTTTCTTTACGGCTTCTAAAACAGTATTCTTTAAATCCGCGTCTACATCTTCGCAGATTCCCTTATTTTCCACAATACCGCCAAAATATTTATTGGTCATGGAAACAGTGCGGTTTACCAGGTTTCCGAGAATATTGGCAAGATCGGAATTCATGCGCTCTACCATCAGTTCCCAGGAAATTACACCATCGTTTTCAAAGGGCATCTCATGAAGTACAAAATAACGGACTGCATCCACGCCAAAGAAATCCACCAGCGTATCGGCATAGAGGACATTCCCCTTAGATTTACTCATCTTTCCGTCTCCCTGTAAAAGCCACGGATGGCCAAACACCTGCTTGGGAAGCGGAAGATCAAGAGCCATAAGGAAAATGGGCCAGTAAATGGTATGGAAGCGGATAATATCCTTTCCAATCAGGTGCAGATCAGCAGGCCAGTGCTTTTTAAACATTTCACTATGATTCCCGTCACAGTCATATCCGATTCCGGTAATATAATTGGTCAGAGCATCCAGCCACACATAGGTTACATGCCTTGGGTCAAAGTCAACGGGAATTCCCCACTTAAAGGATGTTCTGGAAACGCAGAGATCCTGGAGTCCCGGAAGCAGGAAATTGTTCATCATCTCGTTTTTTCTGGAAACCGGCTGAATAAATTCCGGATGTTCGTTAATATGGTCAATCAGCCTCTGAGCGTATTTACTCATACGGAAAAAGTAGGCTTCCTCTTTTGCCGGCTGTACAGGACATCCGCAATCCGGGCATTTTCCGTCCACCACCTGAGATGCCGTCCAGAAGGACTCACAGGGAGTACAGTAAAGCCCCTCATAATTGCCCTTATAAATATCGCCCTGATCATAAAGTTTTTTAAAGATTTTCTGCACCTGCTTTTCATGGTACTCATCGGTGGTACGGATAAATTTATCATAAGATGTATCCATCAAATCCCAGATACCCTTAATTTCTCCGGCCACATGATCCACAAACTCCTTCGGGGTGATTCCTGCTTCGGCCGCTTTCAGCTCAATTTTCTGGCCATGCTCATCGGTTCCGGTCTGGAAATATACATCGTATCCCTGCTCTCTTTTATAGCGGGCAATGGCATCAGCCAGAACAATTTCATATGTGTTGCCGATATGCGGCTTACCGGATGTATACGCAATGGCTGTGGAAATGTAATATGGTTTTTTACAGTTCTTGCACATGTTTTTCCTCCTTTTAATACAAAAAAAGCCCGTCTTTTACTTAAAGACGAGTTTCCCCCGTGTTACCACTTTAATTTGGCGATCCTTCACAGGATCCCCCTCACCGGCTGCTGCCCTTTTTCAGGGATTACAGTCTGACACGCTAACGGGCGCTTCCGGCACAGCTTAAACTTCCCATTCAGAGAAATCCGTCCGGGTTCTTCAGCTGCACAGCTCCGGGACCATCTTCTGTAAGGCTTCGGCTCCCCGCTCTCACCATCCGGGGTCTCTTTCAGCTTCCCTCTTACCTACTCTTCCCTTCCATGCCTTTTTCTATAATTATGCTCCTAGTCTATCCTCTTCGGAAACTTTTGTCAAGAGGTCTCCTTCCGTTTTTCATGTTGTTAGTAGCAGTTCAGGTTACCTGAACGGTTACATTATCTGTAATAGCGGTATATCTTCAGGCTGAAACTCATATATTGGCGGTATATGGCCGCCGTCCGGATACCGCCGGCACTGATCTTAGGGAGGCAGATTTATGAACTATTTTAACAGAAAAAAGGCCGCCGTCTGTGCTGCCCTCATGGGACTCACCATTTTTCTTTCCGCCTGCGGATATGAGCGCATCGGAATTTCAAAATTCCAGGGGGAAACCGGAGAATTCTATTCCTCTGGATCCGTGGATACAGCCCCGGAGTCCGGCGCAAAATCCCAAACATCTCCGACTGCAGACCCCCTTACCGATGTACAAAAGGAGTTTGAGGAATTCTGCCGGACTGTATTCTGTGAGGAAATGTCAGAAGCCAGTACTCTGGATATGCATTATACCCTCCTCCATCCGGAAGTCTATGGGATCGAAGCAAAAGAGACATCCCTCGGCTCTTATAACCTGACAGAAATGATAAAAGACAATGATTCCATCCGGGATTTAAAAACCCGCCTTATGGCCTTTGACCGTGGTCTCCTTACTGCCGCGCAGACCCTTGTGTATGATACTCTCCTTACCATTCTGGATACCTCTCTGATGGCAGAAGGACTGGAACTTTATGAGCAGCCCCTGGCTCCTACCATCGGCGTCCAGGCACAGCTTCCCATTTTGCTTGCTGAATATTCCTTCCATTCCTTAACGGACGTGGAGGATTATCTGGCCCTTTTGTCCCAGATAGATTCCTATTATGACCAGATTCTTACCTTTGAAAATCAGAAAGCCGATGCCGGCCTCGGTCCCTCCGATGCCTCCATTGACCAGATTCTTACTTCTTGTAAAAGCTACCTCATTGACCCGGAAAATAACTTTCTTACAGAAACTTTTTATACCCGGCTGGAGGCTCTTTCGGAAACCGTTCCACTCACGGATGACCAGCGGGCGGACTTAGATGCCCGTCACCGCGCGGCCATAAAGGAGCACTTCATCCCTGCCTATGAATCCCTGATCTCCGGAATTTCCGCCCTTAAAGGGCGCGGTCTCAATGAGGGCGGCCTCTCCGGTTTTAAGGATGGGAAACGATATTACGAATACCTTGTAAAAAGCGGCCCTGGTGTTTCTTATTCTGTCCCGGAGTTAAAGGCAGCGCTGTCCAGACAAATGGAAAAAGATTATGAGGCCATCGGTAAAATTCTTTCCGAAAATCCATCTCTGGATTTAGAGCATGCCTCTTTTTCCCTGTCCGACCCGGAGGAAATTCTCTCCGACCTGAAATCACAGATGGCCTCTGATTTTCCGTTATTATCTGAATGTGGATATGAAGTTCGCTATGTCCCTTCTTATCTGGAATCTTCCTTAAGCCCTGCTTTTTACCTGACTGCTCCGCTTGATGATGTAAACCAGAATGTGATTTATATTAATAATGGCTTTTCAGACAGCACTGACAGCCTGTACACCACTCTGGCCCATGAGGGATTTCCCGGACATTTATATCAGACCGTTTATAACCGTACCCATGCGGCCAACCCCCTGATGTCCATCTTAAGCTGCTCCGGGGCCAACGAGGGCTGGGCCACCTATGTAGAAAACTATGCCTGTACCTTTGACAACGGACTCCCAAAGGCTGTCGGCGAATACCGGGCCCACATCCGGTCTTTTTCCCTGTGTGTCCACGGACTTTTAGACATCGGCATCAACTATGATGGCTGGACCAAGGAACAGGCAAAGGAATTTATCACCGCCTGCTTCCGGGCAGACGATGATACGGTCAATGAGTTGTGGCAGGTGATGATTGACAATCCTGCCAACTATCTGGAGTACTGCGGTGGATATGTAGAGTACATGGAAATCCGTGAGCAGGCAGAAGTTGCCCTGGGGAAAGATTTCTCCCCGATGGAATTTCACACGCTGCTTCTGGAGCTGGGCCCGGTTCCCTTTTCCGTTACCAGGGAATTTGTCTCCCGGTGGATTTCTCAAAAGGCTGCTTGAATATCTTCTTCCTGGCCTTTATAATAACGATAGAGGGCGAAAGGTATCTGGGATCCTTTATGATACCGCGGATTGCCCTGCACCAAAAGCTCCTGTCTGGAGTAAACGGATGCGGCCTGCAACCGGAGCAGAGCAACGGATTGCCCTGTGCAAAATGCCCCTGTCCGGTGTTTTTACGGGTACGGAACGATTACAAAAAAGCTTATGAGGAGGTATCACCATGAACGAAGTAATGAATGCAATTTTAACAAGGAGAAGCATCCGCAAATTTACGGACGCTCCAATTCCAAAGGAGATTTTAAAAGATATTTTAGACGCTGCACTCCATGCCCCCAGCGGCAAGGGCATGCAGACCTGGCAGTTCACAATGATTACCAACAAAGACATGATTTCCAGACTCATTGAGGCCATTGGAAAAGAACTGGGCCGTGACGGATATGATATGTATCATCCCACTGCGATTCTCATGACATCAAATATCACAAATGGTACCTGGAGCAGAGAAGATAACGCCTGTGCTCTGGAAAATGCCTTTCTGGCTGCCCACTCCCACGGTGTCGGATCCGTATGGATTAATCAGATGCTGGAAATCTGTGATGCGCCGGCCATCCGTGCTCTTTTGGATGAGCTGGGAGTTCCCGCCGGGCATACCGTATACGGAATAGCCGCCCTTGGATATGCGGCCCCCGACGCTCCCGTAAGACCAATGGAGCGGATTGGAAAGGTGATTTATGTAGAGTAAAGAAGAACCCCTCAACTGTATTGCAATACGGTTGGGGGATTCGTTATTGTCCACATGGATTTATGTAAAAAGCGTATCCGGGAACCAGAAAAAATTTAATGTAAATTTTATTGTATGGACAGGTATTTTTTTGTATAATTTAAGTGTGGCAGGAGTAGGTTATATCGCACCTTTTGCCATAGTTCTTAAGAAATGGAGGTGGTAAGGTGTCGGACGATATAAAACAGACACGGGAGGTTAAAGCAAAGCGTACCACGAAAAACAGTGTATTTTTAGATCTTTTCCAAGATAAAAAGAATTTACTTAAACTGTATAAAACATTGCACCCTGAGGATACGGAAACGACAGAGGATGCGCTGGATATCATAACGATAAATAATGTTCTGACAGACAATCTCTATAATGACTTAGGCATTATGGTGGGTAATGATAAATTGCTTTTGCTCTTAGAAGCTCAATCTTCATGGACAGTAAATATTTTAATCAGAATATTGTTGTATTTGGCGCAGAGTTATCATGAATATTTTGAGCGAACCAGTCAGAGCTTATATAAAAGCAAGAGAGTAAAAATGCCAAAGCCTGAATTATACGTAATATACACAGGAAACGAAGGCAAAAAACCCGATACAATATTTTTATCGCAGGAGTTTTTTGATGGTACAGATATTGATATTGAGATAAAAGCCAAAGTAATAAATGAAAGCGATAAGGACAATATAATCAATGAGTACATTGTTTTTTGTAAGGTTTTTAACAAGCAGATAAAAGAACATGGAATGACAAAACAGGCGGTTACAGAAACAATCCGTATTTGCAAGGACAGGAACATTTTGAAGCAGTATCTAAGCAGTAAAGAGGTGGAGGTAGTAACGATTATGATGAGTTTATTTGATGATGAGCAGATTATGAGAACTTATACAAAAGATATTGAGAAGGAGACGGAAAGAAAAGCAGCCGAAAAAATGATAAAAATGGGAAAATTATCACTAGAAGAAATTGGACTGTGTGTGCCGGCTTTATCGTTTGATGAGCTAAAAGAACTTGAAACTGAGGTTATGCAGGAGAATGCCGATAATACGCTATCCTTTCCATGCCAGGGAAATATTTACACACAAAAATAGAACCGGGAATTGCATTGACAACATTTCCAGTTCTATTTGGATACCCTCAACTCTTTATGCACAACTCTTCAACTTTCTCATGAGTCAATCCAGTATCTTCCACAATTTCATCAACAGGTCTGTTCCGTTTAAGAAGTTTTTGCGATATTTTTTTCCGGCATTATACAATGCCTGTGCCTCATCATGCCTTGCTTTTGCACGGAGCCTTTCTTTCTCGCGGAATTCTGATGAAGCTGTAATCGTATAATCAGCATTAATCGCCTGACTCATAATTGGCACCTCCATCTCTTTAATCTTCTCTAATTCCTCTTCCGTTTCCGCCTTGAACAGCGAAAGCCACAACAATAACATATCATCCTCATCCACATCATCTGGCAGTTTGGAAGCTCAAAGAAATGAAATCCCATCTTATCCGACAGCAGTGTATGGCGCTTGCTTTGAAGTGGTATCCCAAGCTTCCTCCTGGCATCGTTTCCCTTAAATCTTATCGTTTCCTCTATAAATAGTACACCATACCTGATAACTGTTTCTCCGCCTCCTCTTGGTTCTCTGCGAATTCTGTTATCTCGCATTTTCCTGAAAAGCGGTTCATTTTTCTCCTTCATCCCCCGCCGATTCCACACACCATGTTACTGTGACCTTCGGCCGTATGGACTTCTCCTGCCAATCCGCATCAGGATTACAGGCCCCGGCCAGGCCAAACGAGTAGCTGCCAGGTTCCAGAGACAGGCTGAGAGAGGCCTCACCATCCGCTGACAACGGCTGCTCATTTCCCCGGTCATCCACAAGGGCCAGATACATCCCACACACATCACTTCCCGAAAAATCCCTGTCCTCCATAACCAAAAGTTCCCCCAGTTCACTGAGATATGCGGATACTGTGATTTCAACTGGTTCCCGGGTCTGTATCGTCAGCTTGTCGCTTTCTTTTGAGAAATCATATTCCCCCTCCCGATTATGAAAAAGCAGCGTCGCTCCTTCCTCCACGCACCCTTTTCCGTACCTCATGGCCTCCGTCCCATCAATCAGGCCACAGGGGTCAAGAAAAAAGTCAAACGGGGATCCTTCTGCTTCGGCAGCAATGGGGTATTTTACTGATATGGCAGACTCTTCTGTCATGGTCCGGGAACTGATGTCCCCCTTTCCTTTTGATACATCATGGAAGTCCCCATCATCCTTTTTTTTCGCTGTGGAAGGGGTTGCAACATTTGGTCTGTTCTCAACAGAAGGGACTGCGGCATCCGAATCTGTCTTCATAAAGGAGACAGCGCTGCTCTCATCTATCGTCCCGGAAATCAGAGTGTCATCTGACACTGCAGCCGCCCCTGTTGAAAAAATAAGCGACAATATCACAACCGCTGCCACACCTTTCAACTCTGTTTTTCTATTTCTTCTTCCCATATCCGACCCTTTCCTACCGATAGTTTCACTGCATCCTTCACAACCCCCGATCAGTATTCTGCTATCTGTATCATAACCGGCTTCCCGGTTTCCCGATACAGCCATACAACGGAGCTCATATCCCCATAATACCCGTCGCTCACAGCGATTGCACGATCCAGGTCAGCGGAATCGTCGTAAATCCCCCAGCCGGCCGCTTTATATTCCTCCACGATCCTGCGATATCTTTCCAGCAGATGCGGACGCATGGAGGCAAGCGTAGCCTCCATTAACGGATGAGGCCGCCACAAAAGTACCACTTCCCCGCTCTCTTCCCGAAACATACAAAGCACTCTTTCTATCTTATCCAGCATAGCCTCGCCGCTTTGCAGAATAGCGCTTACGGTAGTATTATAAAAAATGACCTTCTTTCGGCCTCCGGCCTCTTTTTGGATCAGCGTTTTCCAATAGTCCGGAATCGGAAAATCCTCCCCTCTCAGGCCTCGCACCCGATCAAACTTGGGAGAACCCAGTCCCAGGATCTTTTTTTCCCAATAGGAACGCAGGTACTCGCCTGTATATTTTGTCAGCACATTTACATAAACCTGGCGCATGGCTTCTGACTGTACAACCACATGGTCCGCGTTCACCACGCCGGGGGCTGTGCAAAAATGCTCCATCGCCTGAACTGCCGCCTCGTCAAACGGGTCAATCTCATCCTGGACAAAATACGGGATATAGACCAGCTCGTCTGTATACTTTTTTAAATTTTCAGAATAAAAAAACGGAGACACACTGGTTACATAATTTTTATCATCATAAGGATTGTGAATGAAAATTATATCCGGATGGCAGGCCTCAAAATCATAGGCATTGTATGGTATAACCGGAACGGAATCGGGAAATAAATCCGCTTCATAATGCATCTCTCCAAAAGAACCGTCCAGATTTCTGTCGTAATAAGGAATGGGGATCACCAGGGCAGTACAGCATGGATCTTCCGCAGCTGCCCTCCACACAGATTCCAGGGAATCCCACATGGACGCTTTATAAGGAAGAAACACTGCTTCCTGTTCCGTGGTAATGTCCTGAATCAGACTGTCAACCGTCTTTATGAGCTGTTTTTGCAGTTTCTTTTTAAGCTGTGCCACATCCACCAGAGCTCCGGACGAAAGCTCTACATAAAGCTGATAGACAAGCTCACAGTATTCTTCCAGGTACCGGACAACTCTCGTCCCCTCCCCTTCTGCTGTTTCCACCAATGTGCCCATACAAATTGCGCTTTGCTGGCACTTCTCCAAAAGTTTCTGCGCGTTCCCGAACTTTTTCTCTTTTATCAGCCCAGCGATTTCGCCATGTGCTTCCCCAAGCAGTGTTATGGTTTCCAGGCATTGTTTTTTCTGATACAGTCTCATCTCATATCCTCCAGCATTTCCCGGTACATGTCCGTCAGATTTTTGTCCGGTTTCCAGCCCAGCCGCATGAGCTTTTCTCCGGACAGCTTAAGTCCCGTGTCCGCTGCGTATCCATAACGGTTATCCGGCGGTATCTCCGTATGTACTCTGATCCGTCCTTCCGCCACCTGTGATGCCACCAGCCGGGCCATCTGCCGGATAGTCATAGTGTTTTCCTCGTTTACTACATTATAAGCCTCCCCGTCCTTCCCCTGTTTCAGGATTGTCAGGATACCGGAAACCACATCGTCAATCCCGCAATAATTCCCCATGGAATTTCCTTCCGTATGGAGGACAATATCCTCACCGGCCTTCACCGCACGGGCAAACTGGGAAAAGACACGGTTATCCGTGGAAGGCACTCCCCTGCCAAAGGTCTGGGAAAGTCTGGCGATTTTTACCGGAACACCATATTCTTTAAAATAGCTGTAACAGAGATTTTCCGCCATTCGCTTCCCCAGCGGATAGCAGCTCCTGGCAGACAGAAGCTCCACTTTTCCGGCACCTGCCGTATCTTCCGCCGCACGGTGTCCGTCAGAACAGTCAGTCTCCCCGTAAACTTCCATACTGGAAAGATAGACCATACTTTTTATTTGATAACGTCTGGCCAGCTCCAGTACATTTTGAGTTCCGTTCACAATACTTTGAATCACTTCCACGGGATGGGAAACCATCTCCCTGGAATCAGTAACGGAGGCACAGTGGAGGATGTAATCAATCTGATCTGCTTTCTCGTAAAAATATCCCGGAAAATTGCAGTCGCGCAGATCTGCCTGAATCACATATACACGTTCTCCTGGTTTTCCAGGATTACGGCTCAAGGCAACGATTTTCAAATAACCATCACTGTCCAGCAGTCTTTTTTTCAGCATGGAACCAATATAACCGGATGCACCGGTGATGAGGTAAATAGGCATATTCTCCTCCTGCATATATTCTCGGGGTCCTTTTGTATCCGGCTTTACGAGAATACTTTACTTTATGAGCTTAGCTTGTTTCACCATCTTCGTCACTTCGAATCTGTCCGCATCAATAAACTCTTTCACAAATTCCGTCTGCGGACTCCTGCAGATATCTTCCGGAGAGTCTGCCTGCTCGATCCTCCCATGATTCATCACAATAACCATCGATGCAACTTCCATGGCCTCCTCCTGATCATGGGTCACAAAAATACTGGTTATTCCTACCTGTTCAATCATTTGTTTTAACCAGGTCCGTAGTTCTCTCCGCACTTTCGCATCAATAGCGGCAAATGGTTCATCCAATAAAAGCAGTTGTGGATTTGAAGCCAGTGCACGGGCAAAAGCCACCCTCTGACACTGTCCGCCTGATAATTGGTGAGGATAACGCTTTCCGAAATCCTGCATGGAGATTAATTCCAACAATTCCTCCACCCGTTCCTCTATCTCTCCTTTGCTTTTCTTCTGTACTTTCAGTCCAAAAGCAATATTATCTGCCACTGTCATATAGCGAAACAACGCATAATTCTGGAAGACAAATCCAATTCCACGTTTACTTCCCGGCAAATGATTTACCTTTACATTATTTATTATAATATCTCCAGAGTCAGGCACATCAAGTCCGGCAATCATCCTCAGTATAGTAGTTTTTCCGCTCCCGCTAGGTCCCAGAAGCGCCGCCAGCTGACCCTTTTCCACCCCAAAGCTTACATCTTTGGATGCCTGAAATCCGTCAAAGGTCTTATTCACATGTTTCATTTCAATATACATGGTCACTTTTCCCTCTGTCTACTTTCTTTTCCATTCCACCAGATTTCTGATAATCAGGATCCCCACCGCCATAATAACCAATATGGAGGATACCGCAAACGCCGCCGTTGTCTGAAATTCATTGTAAAGAATCTCTACATGAAGTGGAAGTGTATTGGTTTTCCCCCGCAAATGTCCGGAAATCACCGATACAGCACCGAATTCCCCCATCGCCCTGGCCGCACACAAAATGACCCCATATAACAATGCCCACTTAATATGCGGAAATGTAATTGTCCGAAAAATAGTAAAACCTCCGGCCCCCATTAATGCCGCAGCTTCTTCTTCCTCTTTGCCCTGTGCGTTCAGCACTGGAAACAGTTCCCGAAAGACAAAAGGAAATGTGACAAATATGGTCGCCAGAATCACGCCCGGAACTGCAAATACAATTTTTATGTTATGGGCTTTCAAAAAATCTCCCAGCCACCCTACATTTCCAAATGTCAATATAAAAATCAATCCTGCAATCACCGGTGAAATTGAAAAAGGAATATCAATCAGAGCTGCCAGAACCTGCTTGCCCCGAAAATAAAATTTGCTCAGCAAATACGCAGCAAATACTCCAAATATCGTATTTATGGCCACTGCTGAAATCATGGCAGCTACCGTAAGCCAGAATGCCTTAACCGTATATACATCCAGAATTGCAGCCCTATATGCCTCCCATCCCTCTCTCAGCGCATTCACCGCAACCACACACAGAGGCAGAACCAGCATCACTGCCAGAAACAGAATGCTTATGGCGATCAGCCCATATCTTACCCACCGGTTCCCTTTGTTTTTATGAGGCTCTCTTACTTTTTGTATCGCGTAAATTCCATCCCCAACGATATCCCGCTCGTACGTCATATGCTGCCTTTTTTTCAACATATTCTTTCTTCCTTTCCCACCCTTTTCACCATTAACCTTTGCTGAATCTCTGCATATAAATCTGAATCGAATTGATTATCAGCATCAGCAAAAAAGACAGCAGCAACAGAAGAAAGGCAATTGCAGTGGCTTCTTCATATTTATATTGCTCCAGCTTCATCATAATCAAAAGAGGGGCAATCTGGGTTTTGTAGGGAATGTTTCCGGCGATAAATACCACGCTCCCATATTCCCCGATCCCCCTGGCAAAAGCCAAGCCGAAACCGGCAAGCAACGCTGGAAAGACCTCGGGCAGTATTACGTGGAAAAAAGTATACGTCGGCGACGCCCCCAGCATGACCGACGCTTCCTCGTATTGCCTATCCAGCTTTTCCAAAACCGGCTGTACCGATCTTACTACAAAAGGAATACCCACAAATACCATCGCAATCGTGATACCGATATGAGTATACGCGATTTTAATCCCCAGCCTCGCAAATACACTCCCAATCCAGCCTTTATCTGAGTAAAGATAAGTCAGCGCAATACCAGCCACAGATGTAGGTAAAGCAAATGGAAGCTCAATCAGGCCATCCATCAGTCGTTTACCCGGAAAATCATAACGTACCAGAACCCATACGAGGATCATGCCAAACAGGGCATTTACCAAAGCTGCGATAAAAGCGCAGGAGAAACTGACCCGGTATCCGGAGATGACCTGGCGTGACATGATGATCTTAACAAATTCCTGAAAGCCCAATTTGCCAGTATTAAGAAAAAGGGAAGCCAGAGGAATCAAAACCAGAAAGCTGAGCATCGTCAATGTAACCCCCAGACATAGGCCAAACCCTGGAATTACCCTGACTCCTTTTTTATTCTTTATTTTTACAATCTGCTGTTCCATTGTATTGACATCCTTTTCTATTTTCCCTCAGAGTATATCTGGTCAAAAACCGCACCGTCCTGAAAGTACGTCTCATAAGCCCTATCCCATCCTCCAAAATCATCTATGGTGACAAGGTTCATATCCAGTTGGAACTGCTCTGAAAACTCCTGCAGAATATCTTTCTTTAACGGACGGTAATAATTTTTCCCTGCCAGTCTCTGAGCCTCATCACTATACAAATATTCCAGATAAGCCGCTGCCAGCTCTGTTGTTTCGTGTTCTTTTGCATTTTTATCAACCACAGCCACTGACGGCTGAGCCAGAATGCTGACACTGGGCGTTACCATCTCATACTGATCCGGATATTCCTTCATGGCCAGGTATGCCTCATTTTCCCATGCGATCAGCACATCTCCCTGTCCATTTTCTACAAACGTATTGGTCGCCCCTCTGGCGCCTGAATCCAGAACCTGTACATTCCCATAAAGCTTTGCCATAGCTTCCCTTGTTTTTTCTTCCGCTCCCCCATTCTGTTCCTGCCAGTAGGCCCATGCCGCAAGAAAATTCCAGCACGCGCCGCCGGATGTCTTTGGATTTGGCGTGATCACCTCAATTCCCTCCTTCACAAGGTCATCCCAGTCGCGGATATGTTTCTCATTCCCTCTCCGAACCAAAAAAACAATCGTGGAGGTATAGGGGGAGCTGTCTCCATCAAATTCCTCCATCCATCCGCTGTCAATCAGCCCTGCGTTCTCAATCGCCGTAATATCATGAGCAAGGGCAAGCGTTACCACATCCGCTTCATTTCCCTCGATGACAGAACGTGCCTGGGAACCGGAGCCGCCATGTGACTGGACAATATGGAGTTCTTCTACATGATGTTCATTCCAATACTGGCAAAAAAGCTCATTATATTGAGAATAAAATTCCCGTGTCGGATCATAGGATACGTTTAATAATTCTATCTCTTTTTGGGCATCTGACCCAGAATTTGATCTTTCACCACATCCTGATATTCCAAATAGTATGACCATAATCATTACCGCTGTCATAAAAGATGTATGCACTGCTTTCTTCATTCGCTGACTCTGTCCTTTCCGCCTCCTGACCCAATTCAGGTTTTTATCCATAACACGCTTTGCTATTTTAAAAGTCTATTTCACCCACAATTTTGTCAACAATCACTTCCAGAGACTCTTTTTCTGTATAAACTGTCAGCTCTGGCTTCTCTGGTATTTCATACGGGCTGTCTATACCTGTAAAATTCACCAGGCTGCCCTCCCTGGCTTTCTCATAAAGCCCTTTGGTGTCTCTTCGTTTACACTCTTCCAAAGAAGTATCCACAAAAATTTCAAAAAAAGCATCACCTATAATCTCTCGCGCGTTTCTCCGATCACTGGAAAACGGAGAAATCGCCGCCACAAGGACAATCAAACCAGCATCGTTCATTAATCGGGCTGTCTCCGCGATACGACGTATGTTCTCCACCCGATCCCTTTCTGAAAAGCCGAGATCACGGTTCAGCCCCATTCTGACATTATCACCGTCCAACAGTATGGTATGTTTTCCCCAAGATGTCAGCAATTTTTCCAATGCGTTCGCTATGGTGGATTTCCCAGCCCCGGAAAGCCCGGTAAACCAAATGGTGAGTGGCTTCTGATTCAGCTGTTTTGCCCTGAATTCCCTCGTTATATCCAGATTTTGCCATGCCAGGTTATCCGAACGCCTCAGTGGATGGCGAACCACCCCACAGGCAGCAGTCATATTGGTAACCCTGTTTATTAAAATAAAACGGCCGAGTTCCGGACAGTTTTCAAAGGAATCCAAAACAATTTTTTCAGAAAGACTGATATCGCAATTCAAAATATCATTTTTACGTCCATATTTCGGAGGAATTTTCTCTCCCGTATTTACATCTGTCCGGTAATGCATATTTAATATGGTGGCCACTGTTGTCTTTGTTCCCAATTTTAGAAAATAGCTTCTCCCCTCAACCAGTTCCGTATCATCCATCCATAAAAGGTCTGCTCTGAAAAGACGGCAAACCGGTGTTTTTTCTCCTTTTGTCAAAACACACCCACGGGAAACATCTACCTCCCGGTCCAGAACCACAGTCACTGCCTGCCCGGCCACTCCTTCCTGTACGGTACGCCCGGCTTCCAGCATCAGCTGTACGATTGCAGACTCACCACTTGGCAATATTGTCAGCTTCTCTCCAACACACAAATTTCCCTGGGCAATCTGTCCCTGAAACCCCCGGAAATCCGCATCAGGGCGGCTTACTCTCTGTACCGGCATCACAAAGATGTTCCCTTTTTTCACAGTAACATTGATGTCTTCCAGATATGTTAAAAGCGGCTTGCCCTGATACCACGGCATTTGAGGAGAATGGGAAGTAATATTATCCCCTTCCGTGGCCGACACCGGCATAATGATCAGACCGTCACTTGGAAAATCCAGCATCAGCTTTTCAATATCATACGCAATTTCCCGGAACGCTTTTTCCGCATATCCGACCAAATCCATCTTATTGACAGCAAAAACAAAATAGCGGATCCCCATTAGTGCACAGATGCGTACATGACGCCGGGTCTGGACTGACAGTCCCCTGGATGCATCCACTAAAATTACAGCCAGCTCCGCAAAGGAAGCCCCCACCGCCATGTTTCGTGTATATTCCTCATGCCCGGGAGTGTCCGCCACAATAAAGCTTCGTTTTTCTGTGTTAAAATACCGATATGCCACATCAATCGTGATCCCTTGTTCCCTCTCCGCCATAAGCCCGTCTAAAAGCAGAGAATAATCGATTGCTCCGGCGCGTCTTCCAACCTTGCTGTCTAAAATCAGTGTGTTTTCCTGATCGGCATAAATCAGCTTCGCATCATAAAGCATGTGTCCGATCAGCGTGGATTTTCCGTCATCCACACTGCCACAGGTAATAAATTTCAGTAATCCGCTCATCTTAAAAATAGCCCTCCCGCTTGCGGCGTTCCATACTGCCGGAACCTGCATCTTTGTCGATCACACGACTTGTCCGTTCGGAAGATACCGCCCCAAGTGTCTCCTCCACGATTGCTTCCAGAGTATCTGCTTCCGACTCCACTGCTCCCGTCAGCGGATAGCAGCCCAAAGTGCGAAACCGTACTTTTTTCATTTGTGGCTTTTCCTCCGGTTCCAACCGCATTCGCTCATCATCCACCATAATAATTGCCCCATCCCGGTACACCACAGGGCGTTCTTTCGCAAAATACAGAGGTACAATCTCAATCCGTTCCCGGCAGATATACTGCCAGATATCCTTTTCCGTCCAGTTGGAAAGCGGAAACACACGCATACTCTCCCCCTTGTGAAGAGCAGTATTGTAAAGATTCCACATTTCCGGACGTTGATTTTTTGGATCCCAAGCATGTGTTTCATTTCGAAATGAAAAAATACGTTCTTTCGCCCGGGATTTTTCTTCGTCACGGCGTCCGCCTCCGAAGGCAGCTGTAAATCCATATTGATCCAGGGCCTGCTTTAACGCCTGGGTCTTCATAATATCCGTATAGGCACTGCCATGGTCAAAAGGATTAATTCCCTGCCGCAGGCCATCCTGATTCGTATAAACCAGCATTTCAATTCCCTTTTCCCGGACGATTCTGTCGCGAAAAGCGATCATTTCCTTAAATTTCCATGTAGTATCAATATGTAAAAATGGAAACGGCGGCTTTTCCGGATAAAACGCCTTCTGTGCCAGGTGGAGCATTACGGAACTGTCTTTCCCGATGGAATACAGCATGACCGGCTTTTCACATTCCGCAGCCACCTCCCGAAGGATATAGATAGATTCAGCCTCTAATCTGTCCAAATGTGTTAATTCGTTCATCGTTTTCTCCTAAAATATTCTGTATTCTCCTCTAAAAATCCTTGTCAGTCCATATACTTTATTCTTAAGCATAGAATTCTTCTTATGCTTTTTTGCATCAAACATTTCCCTCTGTGTCAAGTACAGCTCTGAAATAATCTATCGTCCTCTTCAGGCCATCCTCCAACATAATATGCGGCTCCCATCCCAGTTCCTTTTTTGCCAGGTCAATCACAGGCTTCCTCTGTGTGGGATCGTCCATCGGCAATGGCCAGTAAACAATCTGTGATTTACTTCCTGTCATCTCAATCACTTTTTGGGCCAACTCTATCATTGTATATTCCACTGGATTTCCCAAATTAACTGGTCCCGTAAACTCCTTCCTGCTGTTCATCATGCAGCACATGCCTTCCACCAGATCATCTACATAGCAGAAACTCCTGGTTTGTTTTCCATTTCCATATACTGTGATATCCTCTCCCTTTAATGCCTGTAAAATAAAATTGGAAACCACACGTCCGTCATAGGGATCCATATTCGGCCCATATGTATTAAAAATACGGATCACCTTAATTACCAGATTGTGCTGCCGGTGATAATCGAAAAAAAGTGTCTCCGCCATGCGTTTTCCTTCATCGTAGCAAGAACGAATCCCAATTGGATTCACACACCCCCGGTAAGCTTCCGGCTGCGGATGTACCTCAGGATCCCCATATATTTCACTGGTGCTGGCCTGAAGAATGCAGGCATGAACTCTCTTTGCAAGGCCAAGCATATTCATTGCTCCCAACACAGAAGTCTTTGCTGTTTTGATCGGATTATACTGATAATGCGGAGGACTGGCCGGGCAGGCCAGATTGTAAATCTGGTCAACTTCTACGTACAACGGCTCCGTCACATCATGGCGGATAAATTCAAAATGCGGATTACTTAATAAATGGCGGATATTCTCTTTTTTACCTGTAAACAAATTATCTGCACAAATGACATCATTGCCTTCCCGAACCAAACGGTCACATAAATGAGAGCCTAAAAACCCGGCCCCACCAGTTACTAAAATTCGCTTCACGTGGTTGTTCCTCCTTCTGCTGCCAGACAGGGGGCAACTCCAATCTGGTAATAGTCCAATCCATATTTAGCCAGATTTTTTGCATTGTATTGATTTCTTCCATCGAAAATCACCGGGGCTTTCAGCCTTTCCCTGATTTCATAAAAATCGGGACTTCTGAATTCCTTCCATTCTGTGACCAACACCAGCGCATCTGCTCCCTTTAGGGCGTCATATTTGCTTTCACAATAGTCTATCTTTTCGTTACCCTTCAAATAACATTTCTTTGCTTCTGCCATTGCCTTCGGATCATAAGCCTGAATCCTTGCTCCAAGCTCTGTCAAGGCATTAATAATGGTAATGGCAGGGGACTCCCTCATATCATCCGTATCCGGTTTAAAGGCAAGTCCCCATACCGCCAGTATTTTCCCAGATAAATCTTCACCCAGCCGCTCTTTAATTTTCTTTACCAGAGCCTGCTTTTGAGCCCCATTGATATCTTCTACGGCTGTCAGTAGTTTTGCTTCATATCCATATCTCCCCGCTGTCTGAATCAACGCTCTCACGTCCTTTGGGAAACAACTTCCGCCATACCCACAGCCTGGATAAATAAACGAATAACCAATCCTCCTGTCACTTCCGATTCCCTGTCGGACCTTATTGACATCCGCCCCTACCCGTTCACAGATATTGGAAATTTCATTCATAAAAGAGATTTTCGTTGCAAGCATGGAATTTGCCGCGTATTTTGTCATTTCTGCACTGGCAACATCCATCACAATAAAATTTTCTGTATTCATGAAATACGGCTTATACAATTCACGCATAACCTCTTCGGCATCGGCGTTATCCACTCCAATCACAATCCGATCCGGCTTCATGCAGTCCGAGACGGCGCTTCCCTCTTTCAAAAACTCTGGGTTGGAAATTACATCAAACTTCAATGCACTGTTCCTTTTGTCAAGCTCTTCCTGTATCCTTTCGCGTACCTTGCCCGCCGTTCCAACCGGAACCGTTGACTTGTCCACCACATACATATGGTACTCCATATATGCTCCGATGCTGCCAGCTACATTCAGAACGTAATTCAAATCAGCACTTCCATCCTCCCCCATGGGCGTTCCTACTGCAATAAAGCAAATATTGCAAACCGACAATGCATCCTGTATCTTCGTAGTAAAGTGCAGATGTCCCTGCTCCTGGTTATTAATAACCATCTCGGATAATCCTGGTTCATAAATTGGTATTATTCCGTTTTTCAGATTTTCGATTTTCTGCTCATCAATGTCCACACACCAAACCGCGTTTCCCATATTCGCAAAGCAGGTTCCGGTCACCAATCCAACATAGCCCGTTCCAATCACTGCGATTCTCATATCGTATCCTCCATTTTTTATCCAAATATAATGTCCACATAGAAGTACCTTGTGCTGCTTCAGATAACGTAACTATGCATTCAATTCCCTGAGCCTTTCGTAAATATCCCCTCCCGCGTTTCCTTTTGGACGGCAATCCTGTATTTTCAAAGTTTCCAGCTCTATTTGATGTTCGTACAGGAAATTACAAAAGTCTTTACAGTCAAATAATTTTTCCTCCACAAATATGAAAGATTCCCCTTTCTCACAATGCTCCCTGTAAAACCATTCCCAAGACCTTTTCTTTATAAACTCTCTTTGCCCCTGTTCATTCACAGTTACTGAAAAATGGATCAGCTTTTTCGTATCCGGATCATAAACATGCCAGAGCCGGTCTTTCGTTGTAGCAAAGCATATTGTCCCTTCTATCAGGACAGGCGGAGCAATGATCCTCCTCCATTGGGAAGGGCGCTTTGAACGATCGGTCAGGGTTTCATCTAATATCCCGATTTCTTTAACCGTTCCGTTCTCCGTATCGATGGAATACGCATGAGCCGCCGTACCAGAGAACAAGTACAGATTCTTCCTCAAAAGCAATGGCGGATAAAAATTCCCCGGATTCCTCCCGTTATCTAAAACTGTCAGCGTGTCCGTTTCACCCTTATGGATATCCCATGCAGCCACATCGTAGTTGTCCCTGGAAGGCAGCCAGTACCTTCCTTCTGAAAAACAAATCCCATTAAATCCCCTTATATCTGTTTTCAGCTCACAAAACTCCGTTTCATCTGTACTCAAATTCAGCTTTAAAACGCCATTTGTACAACAGCATGGAAAAACTGCTATATTCCCTTCCTGCATACCGATTCCCAGATAGGGACCGTTCTGAAGCTTTCTTTTTCGCTCAATCTGTTCTACCCATTCCGTCAGATAAGACAGTTCCAACGTATGGATATTTAATTTGACAATTGCCGGATAATAATGCCCGATCAGATATACAAAGTCCCCATGAACAAAGCTTGTCCAAAATTTACATAGCTCTTCCGATTCCATAATCCCCCCGTCTAATGGAATGGTCTGAATCTCCTTCGTTTCACAATCATATACCGCAATGTCATCAGCCAGACTGGGTGACAGAAAAATCTTTCCTTCCGCCTTTACCAGAGCTTTATAGAATGCCTTTTGTTTTGTCAAACGATCCGGGAAAAATGTAAGGAGTTCTGCTTCCTTTTTTCCTTTTTCTAAAAAATATAGGCCCTCCCCATCCACACTGGAAAATACAATTCCGTTCTCAATGGGAAGAATCTCACCAAAACTTATCGATTCAATCATAGTTCACCTCTGGTTAATACCATATCCCTTTCAGTGACCTTCCGATTCTTTTTTCAAGAGCTGTCACACTTTTTTCATAAAGCCCATATGTCCCCTTCCAGATATCCTCATATTCATCAAAATTAAAAGGCTCAGTTGTAATTTCAAGTACCTTTTTTCGTATTTCATTGATCTGTAAGTACAACGAAGCATCATTGACCGACATTCTTAAACGGTTCAGCACATTGTTGACATAAGCGTCGCCCAAACTCTTAAAAATGTTGTCCCCTTTATTCTCGTGCAAAAAATCACGATATGCAATTCTGTCTTCCTTGGGTAAGCCGATAAAAGCCTGAATCTTATCCATTTGCTCCAATGGATTTTGCAGCAATTCCTCTGTCAAGACAATTTTTATCTGTGACTGTGGATAAAAGCGTTCATACATCTGAATAAAATCCGTGTATACAAATCTTCTGTAATTTATCTCGATGTATTCTTTCATCAATTCCGGACATATCTTTCCATATTTTTGGATCAGAAAAAGCTCCCATTCCCCCACTTCCCTCATGGACATTTTAAAAGCAGACTTTAATGCTTCCACCGGATTTCTTACCAAAAATAAAAGTTTTAAATCTCCCCCAAAATAGTGGTATACCGAAGCACAAAAAAACGGATAAGTCGGTTCAATTCCCCCTACAAGCACCGGGAAACCCTTACTTTTCACATCCAGATAACTTTGCCTGAATTTTTCATGACTGCCTTTCGTAACTGACATTAAGAAAAAGGTTTCTTTTACCTGTGGAAGGAATACATTTTTATTCAGCCGCAACGCTGCATGCAGACTTGTTGTGGCACATTTGTGAAATCCTGCACACAAAAAATCTAAATGAATTTTCTCTGAGCTTTCAAAGATTTTTTTCTGTTCCGCATTCAAAAGCGGAATCAGTTCAATCTGCTCATCCCGAACAAACGGGGCAATCTGCTGATACAGCTGTCCCCGTGTATCTTCCTTTTCCACTGCCACCAAAAATACAATATCTGATAAATCTATTCTTTCTATCATGTTTACCGAACAAACAGCCTGACTATCAAAAGAATTATTATCAAAACACACCTTCGGCTTTATATGGAATTCGTTTTCCAACATACTTTTCGTTTCTTTTCCCCAAAATCCCATTGGAAAAATGGAAAAATGCTTTTTCCCCTGATTAATCCGCTTTTGAATGGCAAGGCGTATTGCACCCATATTCTGGATTTTGTAATCATCATACTGCTCCGTTTGATATGTATTCAAATTTTCCTCTCCCCCTCCAGAACCAGCCAGAGCCTGCGGGATACGATTCGCATAATCTCTTTATTTTCCATCACATTCTCAAACCCATTTTCAAGGAATAATTTTTTTACCGCTTCCGAAACAATAGGGCTTTCTATTGTGATGACACAGAAGGCATCGTCGCGTCCACGCAGCGAAGCAAAATCCGGCTTCACTACCGGAATTCCAAAAAGCCGCTGGCCACTCTTTGCCTTGCGATCCCAAATCTCAGCAGGATAATCCAACCCGATCTGGTCAAAATACAGCAGGATCTGTTTACAGCAATTGCCTGCGCCATAGAAAATAAGCTTCCTGTCTTTTATCCGTATCTGATAATTATCTTCTTCTTTATTAAGGATTTCCAATAGCCCTTCTGCCAAGCCGATAGAAGCCAGTTCAGAATATGCTTTCATAATCGGTATCGCCAGGCCTGCCACATCATCCGGCCACAGGGAAAGCCTTTCCAGCACAGGATCCGTTTTTGTCACGATACCGCGCCGGAAAAATACTGCGGAACCTATTAAATCTTCAAGGATAATCTCATACCAGGCGGTCTTGCGCGCCGCGTCCCAAAAAATATCCGCTTTATCAAGCGCCGGGTTGCTCCACGGCTTGTCAGCGCCAGCAAAATGATAAATATACGCCTCTTCCCGGTTCTTCCTATATTCTTTCCACATCCTGGCCGGTGCATAGGGCACCACCTTCATCGCGATGGTGTTCACGTCCACATTCCATTTATTATCAATAAATTTCACCTTTCCCTGACAGAACAAGTTCAGTACGTCCTGATCAACCAGATCACAGTCATGGGTCGCCGCATATTCAATCATGCGCCCGCACAGCCCGTCCTCCGCTATTTTCTTCAGATTGATGAGCAAAACTCCAGCTTGGAAATAGTCGTAAATATTTTTTATACCCAGCTTTTCCATATCGACATGCTTATTATATAATGGCGATTTGTTGGAACCGGAAATAATGGGATCTCGTACCGCTCCTAACAGCGCATCCCCCAAATCCAGGTTATAGAGCTTTGCCACGTCATGGCAAACCACCATATCCGCATCCAGATACAGAACCTTTTCGTAATTTCCCAATGCCTGTGGAAGAAACAGCCTGAAATATGTTTCCGGCGTAAAATTCCCCCGCACGAAAAATGTTTTCCCATCAAGCAGCCCGGAAATATCAATAAAGCGAATTGAGGCGTTTGTATAGCTTCCCACCATTTTTTTTAGCATTCCAATATAGCGGTTTGTGGTCTCCGTATCAAATTCCGGCTTATTCCTCAGAACCAGAATGTCATAACCATATTCTGGTGACGCATTTTCAAGGAGTGAATGCAGCATGATGCCAAGGATTGGCATATAATACTCGTTACAGGATACTGCGACCGCCACATTGTTTTTTGTAAATGCTGGTTTTACATCTGGAAGCCTGTCCGTATGTTCTAAAAGCGTTATTTTTAAATGCTTGATCTTCAAGTTCGGATGATCTTTTGCCAGTTTTACCATATAGATGCTGAGCAGACGTTCTGCCATAAATGCCAGGGTACGCATTTCCTGTTCGCTGAAATATGTAAAATCTATTTTCTTTTCCGTTTCTTCCAGGATATGGAACAGCCATGCACAGTAATCCCGGAATATCTCCTTACGCATAATGAACATATTGTACCAATATGCCTTTGTTCCGTTCCGGAATTCAGAAACAACATCTTCATATTCAGGGTACAGTTCCAAAACAGTCCGGCAAGTCAGATCAAAATCCACCGCGTGAAGGTTATTCAGGCAGCTGAACTGCACCTCATTACTGAGCGTCCCCCAGACTGAGGAATCTACCGGCATCGGGAGTATCACGTCATAATCCTTTAAAGCCGCATAAATCTCGTTATCAGAAAGTCCGATATAGTTTCTGTATTTCTCATCGATCCGGGGAAAGAGCGTCACGCCGCCTAATTCCACCGGGTCAGGAATCTCTCGGAAAGCAAAATGCCTCCGGTAATGCATAAATCCATAATAATCCGCCTCTATGTTTTTCCAGGCCCAATATTGAGCAGTAAGCTCACAATATTTCTCGTTTTTGAATGAAATATTGTCGCCGGCGTCATCGCGCTGCATATCAAGTTCTAACGGACTCACTGCGGCGCCCACATGAATCGGCGTCAGGATGTCACTGCTCAGGATTTCTCCTTCTTTATGATAAGAAATAAAAATCTTAATTTTTCCGACTGCGTCCTTCATCACTGGATTCACCCCTTCCTTACGTCTGGCATAGCTGCCCCCACCTAATATCTGTTGTGCCATAAAGCCTGCTTTTTTCCTTGCAATTACATTTTGTAACTGGCCCTTGAAAGAAGCCGAGTAAACTCTTGTCCCCCATTTTCGTTCGATATTCTCCAACTGACGCCCCACATCTTCCAGCTGCTCCATGGTAAGCATGTCAAGGCTTTCCCTTTCACAAAAGTCTGGAGAAAAATTCGCCTTAAACAGAATATTTAAAGACAGATCAAAACCTTCCCCCAAATAGAAGTCAACCGTTTCTTCCAGATGCCCTGCCGTTGACTTTAACACCGCACATAAAATTCGTATATGCGGGGTTGCTTTCCCCATACGGTTGCGCTTATCCAATAATTTTTTAGCATTGCCAAACACCTGCTTAAACTCAGACCCCCGGCGGATATAATTAAATAAATCCGGCCTTGACGTGTCCATGGAAATGCCGACAGACTCAACCGGGGCCGCCAGTATCGCTTCACAGGCCCTGTCATCTAACAGCGTGGCGTTCGTAAAAAAGTCAATCCTACCTTTGTTTCCGCCAAGTCTTGCGAGTTCTTCTAATTTCTCAACAAATCCCCATTTAGGCAGCAGCGTTTCTCCTCCCGTAAGCAGCAGATGCCCTCCATTATGGACAAATGGAACGATAAAATCAGCGAATTGAGCTTTGCATGATCCAAAATCAACCTTAAAGTTATCCGTATCAAGACAATACCGGCACCGTATGTTGCAATCCGGGCCCAGGCTGAGATTTGCTTTCTTAAAATGGAAATCCCCATTACTGTCTCGAAAATCCTCAGCTTTTATCTTTACCGCGTTTACATGAAATGCCGCCATACACTCACAGCTGTCCGGACAGCCGGCGCCTTTAAAATCTCCCGCCAGAAACTTATTCCGTATATCTACAACTTTTTTATTATTACAGAATATATCGCAAAGCTCTTCATAATGAATATGCTCGTAATCTCCTATTTCGACCATTGTCGAATGGAATGGGCAAAAACGAATGTATAATTTGTTACGGGGGATTAAGTATAATTGTGAAAAAGGGTTTGCACATGGATAAATATTAGTTTCTGTCATCTTTTTTCTCCTGAATCCGATTATTTAAGTTATAAATGTATAATCTGTCACTGCTATTTGATACCGTTTTTTATTTTTTACAAAATAGTAAGAGGTCAATAACTCCGCCGCGTAAGCAATATGCCTGTCTGTTTCATGTCCGTAACCGTTCTCCAAATCAGACCTGTGCATATGAAACAGGATTGGAAACACCCAGGAGCAATACCTGTCGTAAATATTCTTTTTTGCGACTACCATATTATTGGGATAATAAAAACGGCTGTCCAGATAAGCTTCCAGCTTATCCCTCTCATCTCCATATAATTCAGATACCGCGAAAAGCATACTCTCAAATACCCTGCTTTTAACCGGCGTTTCCTCCAGAAACATGTTTCTTATTCCACCTGGCACATATCTTGGCGTTGGAAGAAGCACATCTATCCGATTCTGCCTTAAGGCCAGGATTTCTTCCTTTGTGATCACAAAATGTCTGCGGTAATGGCACAATCCTTTGTACTCTGAAGACATCTCATTTTTCCAGATCCAGTAAGCGCCTGTCATTTCCGCAAATAAACTGTTATACTGTGAAATATTGTCACCAGTGTCATCCGATACGCTTCCCATTTTCCGTCTCGACAGTTTGGTTCCTACCTGAATCGGGCAAATCCATGGAGCATGAGATAACTCTGCTTCTTTACTGTCCCAGATGCTGAAAGCCATAAATATTTTTAGAATCGACCTCACTTCCGATTCATTTTCTTTTAGTTTTCTCCCATGCAAAAGCATATGCAAATTTCTGTAACACCCGCATATTCTTTCATACTCACTGCAAAAGCCATCTCTCATTGCCGCATCTTCCAACATTTTTCCTTCTTCCATATAAAAAAGTGTAGGAAATTTGTAATGGCGGATCGTCTCAGTTTCTATCGTTTTCGTTTCTCCCTCTTCTCTTTTTTCCACCATATCAAGCCAGGCCGGATCCTTTTCATCCTTTTTTAACCAAAAGGGAAGTAACGGAAAATCTGTCTGGAGCTCTATCAGACGCATCCCTTTCAGTTCCGACATTTTGTTTAATCCCACTTTTATAAAATAAGAAAATCCCTGACCGCGAGCATACTGTTCCGCTTCCATATGGTACTTCTCAGGCATTGCCAAAATAATGAGAGCATCCCGGTTTCGACCACCGTAATCTGTCAGCTTTCTTACAGCAAACCCCATAAGCGTCTTCGGATTCCGCTCCATATCTGTAACTGCAAATCCTAAAAACTTGTCTTTTTCTCCTATTTGAACCAGCCATCTTGCACATTCCAAAGCGACCAGATGAGCGCCATAAATGATCACTGTACTGGCTTCTTTTATCTGCTTTTTTATATCCTTCATCCGGCCTCCAATCAGAAAATCACACCCGCCATATTTTTTCTGCGTGTGCAATTTTCCAGTTTCTTTCATTCCGCATAAAATACAGTGAGGTCAGTACTTCTCCAATCCTGCCGATATATCTGGGCATGCGTTGTCTCTCTGTCTGTTCACACCGATTTTTTATTTCTTCAAGCAGGGAAAACAGCCATCCACAGTAATGATCAAAAACCTCTTTCCTGGCAATCAATATGTTGTAATTATAAAGATAAGGAGTCTTCAAAAGCGTTAAAAAACTTCTGTTCTCTTCCGGCTCATGTTCTTTCAATACTTTTGTCATCACATCGATATCCTCTGGCAGAAGATACCTTCCATACTGTCCCGATGCGTCCGGAATGCATACAAAAGGCAGCGGTAAAACCACATCAATGATTCCTGCTGATAAAAGACTCAATTGTTTTTGAGTAATGTGCAGAACTCTTCTATAATGGAACAAGCCTGTTATTTTCTGTTTATTGTGCTTCCAAGCATAATAGGAAGCTGTCAGCTCCCCATAAAGAGCGTTTTCTCCGGACAGGCTCTCTGCTCCTTCATCGGTAATCTCTGCTATCCTCACGCCGGTCAAGGCTGCCCCCACCTGTATTTTTTTTACCCAGGCTTCTTCCTTATAATTTCTGTCCATTTTTTTATCTTTATGGCTGACCGCCATATAGACACAAGCCTCATTTTCCTCGTCCGTTAGTTTTTCAGCCTGATAATCTTCAATCAGTGAAATCCCTATTGCTCTTTTTAAATAGCTCCCCATCAATTTATATTCCACATGGGAATCTATTTTTTGATAATGGAACAGATGCCTTTTTATCAACTCCTGCTCAATGCTGGCCTGATATTCTTCCGGTGTCGCAATCAGGATCAGACTGTCCGACAAAGAATCCACACATTCTTCTATCAGATAAACCGGAATCCCCCCTATCTGGACTGGCTGCCCCTTTTTATCCGTCACAAGGAACCCCTCCGGAGTTACGCAAAAAAGCTCCCGGATCGCCTTGTATGCCCCATAGGCCATGATTCCTGCCCCGTAGATATAGAGGCGCATCTTAATACCTCCTGTTGCAATACCACATCCAGGCATGATGCAATATTGTCTGGATATCCGAATACTGCTGTTTCCACCCGAGAATTTTTTTCGCCTTTTCATCGCTCCCTACCAGAACCGGAGGGTCCCCGGGGCGTCTGTCACACAGCTTTACAGGTATTTCTTTCCCGGTAACCTGTCTGGCTGCCTCAATCACCTCAAAAACGCTGGTTCCCACCGCATTTCCAAGATTAAAGCAGGTACTTTCCCCGCCATGTCTCAGATATTCCATCGCCTTAATATGAGCTTCCGCCAGATCCGCCACATGAATATAATCACGGATACAGCTTCCATCCCGTGTAGGGTAATCTGTGCCAAAAACCTGGATATTTTCCCTTTGGGCCGCCGCTGCCGACAGTATTAATGGAATCAGATGAGTCTCCGGATTATGACTTTCTCCTATCCTGCCATACGGATCCGCTCCTGCCGCGTTAAAATAGCGCAGGCAGCAATATTCCATATCATACGCGTTATGGTAGTCTCTTAATATTCGTTCCACCATCAGCTTAGAAGCGCCATAAGGGTTAATCGGCTTTTGCTCCATATTCTCCGTAATAGGAATGACATTCGGTATTCCATAAGTGGCGCAGGTAGACGAAAAGATCAGATTCCGAACCCCATACCGCACCATCGCGTCCAACAGATGCAGCGTATTTGTCACATTGTTGTTATAATATTTTCCGGGGTTCGTTACAGATTCTCCCACATATGCGTATGCTGCAAAATGAAATACCGTCTCTATGGTATATTTCTCAAAAATCTCATTCAGCCGTCTGGTATCCGCCAGATCTCCTTCCTCCAGGATTCCCTGCGTGACTGCCTCCCGATGTCCATATACAAGATTGTCAAACACAACTGTCTCATAACCCTTTTCGGCAAGCATTTGATTGATATGGCTGCCAATATATCCGGCTCCTCCCGCAATCAGTATCATACTTTCCTCCCTAACTCTTCTTCCGCCAAATCTATTCCTCTGACAATTACCTGATCCATATCATAATACCGATAAGTTCCCATCCGTCCCGCAAAAATCACATTAGGGCACTTCCGGCTTTCTTCCCTGTATCGCTCATACAAAGATTCATTCCTTTTATCATTAACAGGGTAATAAGGCTCATCACCTCTTTTCCAGAGTGACGGATATTCGCGTGTAATCACCGTTTTCCCCGGATTTCCCTGTCCGAAGTGAAAATGCTTATGTTCGATTATCCTAGTATATGGCGTTTCTCCATCCGTATAGTTCACCCCGGCCACTCCCTGGTAATTGTCTATATTCAAAACTTCCGTCACAAACTTCAGACTCCGATATTCCAATTCACCGAAACAATATTCAAAATATTCGTCTATCGCACCTGTATAGATTACCTTTGGCGCAATCTTCTCATATATTGCTCTTTGTCCCAGATAATCCACTCCCAATCTCACTTCAATCCCTTCCAGCATCTTTTCCACCAGTTTTGTGTAGCCATCTGATGGAATCCCCTGATAGGGGTGGTTAAAATAATTATTATCAAATGTGAAACGAACCGGAAGCCTCCGTATGATGTCCGCCGGAAGGTCTTTACATGCCCGGCCCCACTGCTTTTCTGTATAGCCTTTTACCAGCTTTTCATAAATATCTGTTCCCACCAGCATGATTGCCTGTTCTTCAAGATTCTCCGGTTTTTGGATTCCGCTCGATTTTTTCTGGAACTCAATTTTTTCCCTTGCTTCCCCTGGCGTCACACATCCCCAAAGCGTATGAAATGTGTTCATATTAAAAGGGAGATTATACAATTCCCCCCTATAATTTGCCATTGGACTATAAATAAAATGATTAAAAGAAGTAAAACGATTCACAAAGTTCCATACCTTTTCCTTATCCGTATGAAAAATATGCGGACCGTATTGATGTACCTCAATTCCCTCCAGTACTTCACTGTATATATTTCCTCCAATGTGGCTGCGTCTGTCTATCACAAGACACCTTTTTCCATGATCTGCAGCAGTTCTCGCAAAAGATGCCCCACTCAGCCCGGCGCCTACAATCAGATAGTCATACATGCTTTTCTTCCTTTCACTTCCTGGCCTCATTATCTGTATAAAGTGTTGGGCGCACTTTTGTCGTAACAGTTCAGCCTTACTCGGAATCTTCATAAGGCTGAACTGTTACTATTTCAGATTACTTTGTAATATTTAAAGTTGCACGTGCTTTTTTTCCATTGTCGAAAGTAACAATAAGATATCTCGTATCCCCAACCGATGCTCCTCCAAACTGTCCTGACGCAAAGGTAATTTTATTACCTGCGATCGTACATACAGATGTAAAATCAGCTGTAACAGCTGTTCCGTCATTCGAAGCATCTACCTTCTGAATAGATGTAGCTTTCTGTGTGCCTGCACCAAAATTCACGTTAATCTCCAAAGCAGCAGTTCTGTCATAATCGTACGGCTCCGCCTGAATGCTGGGAGCTGCGTCCTCTGTTGCATTCTCAGTAAGCATATCTGGACCATTCTCTGCATCATGCTCCGCATAAGACCAGGTCACAGTCACATTAGCTGCTGTCAGATTCGCCGTAGAATAGTCCCCCTTCTCGTTGCAGGCACCGGTCAGACCAAACTCGAAGCTGTTCCATGCAGTATCCGGAACGTCAGCCTTCGCCTCATAAGAGTATTTCTTTGAAGCTTCGTCATACTTCACTTCATAATTCTTGTTGTTGCCCTTCAGTCCAACGGAAACAGAGGCCTTATCGTTCTCAGTGTCGCCTGTCGCATATATGGCAACAGTCTCTTTATCTGCAACCACAAGGCCTAAATATAATTGCGCTCCTGTATCATCGTCCGTAGGAGCAGCTAAAAATGCATCTTTTCCTGCTACCATTGTTATGTCCGAGTTGGCGATAGTCTCCGCTTCCACGGTAACATCGGCATCCGTTGTTCCCTTATTGACCACCTTCAGTTTCTTGCTGTCCTTGGTATAAGTGTTGGGAGCGGACAAGAAGTATACGTTTGCCCCCGTCTCGAAGGTGGCATCCTTGTTCTTTGCTCCCTCTGTCGCTGCGATCAATCCTTCCGGATCCATGGTGTAATTGAAGGGATTCACTGCTTCCGCTTCCGTTGATACAGTCGGCAGCTGAACAAGAAGGACGCTCTTTTCCACATGTCCCTCAAACTCACCTGTTCCGGTAGTGCTTCCTTTCTTATCATCTGCGGCGAAGGCCGTAAGCCCCGTTCCCATCACCATTGTTCCCGCCAGCAGCACAGCCAGCATTCTTTTTGCTTTTCTCATTTCTTTCATTTCCTCCTTCTTAGAGTTTATTTTTACAAGGTCCCTATGGCCTTATAAACAAAGTTTTCATCCAGGGCGCCAGGACATTTTCAGACTGAAAACTCTGTCAGCGCCCCGATACTCCCCCTTAAGCCTCCACCACAATCCGGATCGTTACCCGCAGAGTGCTGATGGTATTCTGCTCTTCATCCACCAGATGATAGACCATCACGCAGTCATACTCTCCCGCCTCCAGCGGCTGATCCAGTGCGATATGTTCCAGGAAGCTTCCCACCGGGATCACCGGCGAACGGTATATCGGCTCTTCCTCATTTCCTTCTATAAACAGGTCAAAATAAACAGGGTTGGTATTTCCGGCTATATTGTCTACCCTGGCATCCGGTGAAACGGCGTCTCCTGTGGCAAAATGCCATTCCGTGGCCATATTGACCGTATAATAGCCCGGTTCCGTGAATTGCGCTTCCACCATCTCCTCCGCGACTTCCTCTGCATTCTTTTCATTGACCACCACATTCCTTCTGGGCTCTGTCTCGGCGATGGTGTCAGACGTGTTCCTTCCCAACACCAAAAACACAATCACCCCGATTAAGACTGCAATAACAGCAATGCATATGATTACTTCCGTCTTCCCGGTTATTTTCCCGGCTCCCGTTCCTGCTTTCTTCTCAGTTTCCCCCATTTTCTTTGCCATCCTTTTTTCATTTAATTCATGCTGTCTTGGAAGGGAATATCACAGCCCAAAAATCTGCTGTCCCTCCATTGCTTCGTACAAGGCCCGGTATATGTAAAAATCCGCCGGTTCCGTAATCTTAATATTATTTTTCGTGCTGGCGATCAGGTGCATAGGCTCCCCATAAAGACTGCACAGGTGAGCCGAATCAATGGTTTTTTGCCCGTCCTGCTCCGCTTTCTGATACAAGGCAAAGATCCTTCTAAAATAAAAGGACTGGGGCGCTTTCGCCACATACATCTGCTCACGGGGAGGTACATCACAAAGGCTTTCTCCGTCAATACTCCGGACAATACTTTCTCTGACGGCCTCCGCAGTTACCGAGCTTCCATATTTTTCTACTGCTTCAATATTCTGTGTAATCAGCTTCTCAGTAATCATCGGGCGTACCCCGTCATGGATCAATACAATGTCTCCGTCAGAACAGAATTCCTTCATGGAAGCCAGCCCCCGGTAGATAGAATCGTGGCCCGTCTCACCGCCCGGAATGATCTTCTTCACCTTCGTGATACCAAATCGCCTCAGAAGTCCTATAAGCTCCTCGATCCACTCCTTTATGCACACAACCACAATGGAATCGATCCTTTCATGATATTCAAAATGTTCCAGCGTATAAATAATGATTGGTTTTCCGTGCAATTCCAGAAACTGCTTTGGCTTCGACCGGCTGTTCATCCTCCGGCCCGCGCCTCCTGCAAAAATCAAAGCCGTAACCATCCAATCCTCCCTTTTCTCATCTTTTTAATAAGGAATATTTGTCACCCTCTTAAGGTGATGCGGCAGGTTTCAAAAAATTCCCTCCCGCTTCGCTCCCGGTACTTCTCAGGTCAGAAAACCACTCCTGTCCTGAGTTCCCATGGGTCCTGGCATACCCAATACCCGGCTCCCGAAGGAACCGGCTTCCAATGCCGTCCTTGTTTTTCTA
>ERZ808044.230-NODE-230-length-76172-cov-7.721506_pt1 | contig 76172 bp, 97 predicted proteins | sample MGYA00380195_ERZ808044 | MGnify/ENA primary metagenome ERZ808044 (study PRJEB31490, sample SAMN06133423) | mouse gut metagenome | isolation source: Z7_2 | host: mice | place: China: Chengdu | collected 2015-05 ...
AATACCTGTGATAGAAATATAGTCTATTGTCACATATTTTTCCCTCACAGTCGAGGTACGCACTATCTACCGTTTACGCATCAACAGCGTCAATATCCGCCCCATGCCTTTCTATATATTTTTCTGCATTGGAAATTTCTTTGAGTAATTCTTGACTTGCCATAAGAAAAAGCGTAGTCCTCCTTTCTCTGAATTAAAAAGAAGTCCACGCTTCGGACATTCCGCACAAACGCTTTATGTACGGTGTTAGATATGTTATTTGTTTAATAATTGTATTGCCTTTTCAACATGATTTCTTTGTAAACCGCCATATTTCCCATAATATGAGGTTTTAACAAGGCAATCTTCAATTCCGTATTTTCTGTAATCTTCTTCCGAAAAATCATCTTCAATGCTGATAAACTTTATTTCTTCTGATTGTTTATCTATCCATGCCTTGATTTCCTTTGGTCTGTCTCCGTCTAATTTAGGTGTAAAGGAATGAATCTTAATTCCGTTTTGTCCTAATATGTCGGTCAAATACATAAACATGTGGTGTTCTGGTATATATCTCCATGTAGATGATAAAACAACTGTTGCATTAGTATTTTTAACGATTTCCGCAAGAAGTTTTACTTTCTCTGGATTGACGCTGTTTTCTTTCCTAACCCTATTATTTTCAAGCCAATCCTTTGAATTTAACACCCCATCTACGTCAAGAAATATTACTTTCATTTCGATACCACTTCTTTCTTGACCTTAATCACCGCCACTCCATTAGGAGATGTTCTTATCTCGCAGTCACAGCCTTTGGCCAGTATTTCAGCCATTTCCTCTAATTTTTCTTCAAGTTTTAACTTCAATTCCCTTGCGCTCAATTTTTACTCCTCCGTTTCGCATCCATTTCTACGACCTTTTATGTACCGTCTTGAATTATTTCCATCATCTTCAAGATTTGTCACGTCAACCATTTCCGAATTATCCTCTTTTGTCGCAGACTCGAACATTTCACGCTCTATACTTTCAATTACTGCTGATAAACTCATGTTCTTCCTCCAAAAATTCTATAAAATAATCCATAAGTCCCCAATCTCCAATAGCGGTTATAGATTTTATATTTTTGTGTCAACATTCCTCCGCCTCCCAATTATGATTGCAATAGACAAGCAGATGTTCTGCTATCGGTCTTAACTGCCATTTCTCAAATATGTATTTGTCGTATTCCTTTCCCGTCATGCAGTTTGTCCGCTTCTTGCTTGCGTTTATCAGCATGTCGGCAACCTTGATAGGTTCTGTTGGTATGAAATCGGTAATTTCCTTATCGCTTTTAATTTTTATATCCCATACTTTGAGTTCTTTTTCCATTTCGTACCGAAAATCAATTCCGTTTTTTATGAGTTCCTTCGTTAAAATTCCAAGAAACATCAGTAAATCGTCTTTTGTCAAATTCTTTGCAGAATTTGCATATATGCCATAAAAATTATTAGTCTTGTCCTGCTTTTCCTGATAATTCATACCGTCCACATCTCCTTTTAATTTATTATTTTCCTCCGTCAATTCCTCAATCTTCTTCTGATGCTCCGCAATCTAGTAGTCACGCTCTTTCTTTGCGTCCTCAAATGCTTTGCGGTATTTCTCTACTTCGGATTGCAGTCTTTCAACATCTTTGTTTAATTGCTTGTTTGCGTCTTGCGTTCCGAAAAGCTCCGTCTTTTTGCATAAAATATATTTTTTATCTAAAAATGCAAGAAATTCTTCTCCACACTTATCGCATTTTACTTTTATCAAATCACTGCTTCTTGAATCTTCGCAGTTTATTTTTCCTGTGGTTGGAATATTTTGCAAGCCAACCACCATCTCCGCAAGCTGTCCCGCTGTGTATGTTTCCATAAGTTCTTGTTTAGTCATGGGTTGATACCTCCTTATCTTTCTTTGCGTCTTCACACATCTTGTCAAAATCCTTTTTCTTCATACTAATCATCAAAAGCATTATAACAACAAGCAAAACATTCATTATCGGCACAAAAGACATTAAGTATACAGAAATGCTCTTCTTTTTCTTCTTTTTCTCGTCAATCCAGCCGTTGTCATTTATCTGTTGTTTATATACCAACTTAAATCCGATAAGGGTCAGCATACATAATACAGATATTGAAAAGTGTAATTTTAATAGCCACATAACTTATTCCTCCATTCTATCCTCGTACCAGTTATCAATCTGTGCAATCACATCACTTGCGTAGTATTTAGGTTTACTCATCAGCTTTGTACGATTGCATAAAACTTCCTGATAGGTGTCTATGATAATTCAACATCTTCTCCGTCATATTAGTAATTCTGATAAAATTTCCAAAAAGATTTTATCTTTGTAAGGAATTTTATAAAATGTCTCATTCTGATTCCTCCGTCAATCAACTCTTTCTTCTGGCTCGTCAAGCGTCGCTCCGCAATTCTGACAATATGGATAGGTTGAATTTAAGTCAATATTTCCACAATTTGAACATTTGCAGTTTCCAAGCCAATCTATAATTGCATGTGCGTGAATTACTGGTTTCATTTCAATATTGTTTTCCTCCGTCAATTTTCTTCCACACATAGGACAATTTGATATTTCAATAAATACTCCTCTACCAAATGTATCAAATATTACAAGTGATGGCTTTTGGTCTTTGTGTATGATAATCTGACAGTCTTTCATATTTGTACTGCTTGCTGTCTTTTTCAAATTTTAAATTTTCCCATATTGTATTCCTTTTGTGCTTGTTACTGTTTTACAAAATTCACACATCGTCATATCCTCCTACTTCCAAAGCCTATTTGCCAAATTTCCCCGTATCGTGTCCGACATGAAGTGTGGAAAGCTCAAAACAATTTCTCCGTCATAATTTCCTCGCTTGTTAAAATCAGTCTTAAAATACAAATCTATCAATTCCGCATATTCTTCAAAGCTAAATGCCCCGTCCATTTCCTCCGGCGGTTCTAAATATCTTCTTACAACACTTTTAATCGTCTTATCTGGCATGACATAATGGTTTTCTCTAAAGCGTTCCTTGTACTTCCGACAAAACAAACAGAGAATATCCGCAAAGGTTTCCGATGTATCATCTGGAAAATTCACATCCCAATCCTTTATGTACTGTTTGACTTCGTTTTCGACAATGGGCTTAATATGCCCCCTTAACTGTTCTTCGTCGTAGTCTTTCGGAATGTATCTACTCTTCTTTTTAGACTGTGCGTCCTTGTGTTCCTCTGGAACAGAAGCATACATATCGCCTTTAGAAGATGGTCTTTTCACATCTTCTAAAGCATATTTATTATCAGTATTTAATCCTTTAGTGTTTACCCCATTAGTATTTAATCTATCTGTACTTGATACATCAGTATTTAATTGTTCATGGTTTTCTGCTGACGATTTGTCCGTTGTCGGATTTTCCGTTAACGGTTCTTTCGGTTGCGGTTTTTCATATACAAAATATTCCAAGTCGCAAAAACTTCCGTTATCGTTTCTTATCTGTTTTCTTTCAAGATAACCAAAGTTTTCCAATTCTTTCAATGCGGTTTTAATACTATCTCTACCGTCTTTTGATAAAGTTGCAAGTCCCTCTATGGTATAATTCCATGTCGGTGGCAAGCTCAACATTGTTGTTAATAATCCTTTTGCCTTAAATGAAATTCTTGTATCTTTGAAAATTCCGTTATCTACCGTGGTATAATTTTTCTCTTTTACTACTGTTACTTTTGCCATAAATATTACCTCCGTACTGATAATTCCGTGATTATTGTAATAACAGCAGGCAGGCGGTCACGGTTCCGCTTTTCACGTAGCTATCGTTATCCTGCTGTTAAGTAGCGAGTGCAAGATTCGAACTTGCAAAAGTCTTTTTCACATCAAGCATTGACCGGTTACTATCCGTTACTCGAGAATCTCTCCCAGTTCCCCGGGCGTGTTTACCAGTTACACCAACTCGCTATATATGCCTCTCTGACGCTATCTGATAGGTCAAATTTCAATCTTCTGTGTTTCGGTGAGGATTTTATCGGGCGTATGGTTAAAATGGCTTAGAATGGATTTTGTAAACTTTGTTGTTGGTGCTAAACTATTTATTTTTATCTTCCTTCTTTTTCCTCTCCTCTTCTTCACGTTCTTTCTGCCTCTTTCGCATTTGCTGGCAAGCAAGCCCGGAAGAAGTCTGCATTGCTGTTTGAATTGCAATCATGGCACCTATATTCATACTTTCTTCGCCTCCGTGTCTGGTCTGATTTTCGCGCGGGTTTTTCCTCCGCAAGTGGGGCAGGGCACCCATTTTTCTGTCATAATATTAATCCTTTTCTTTTTTCTACTCTCTTCTGTCTGCCAGAACTACAATGACGGCAAGTAACAACAACGGAGAAAACAACCAAAAATTTGTAACCGTAACTGCAAATGTTACCACAGTCAATATCAGCATTGAGTACAGCAGCAAAATATCTCTTGTAATTTCAAACAATGTGTGTAATTTCTCTTTCAACCTTTCCATTTCCCCATTCCTCCTGATTTCCATTTATGTAAAAGCATTGATGCCGCAGAAAACGCTTCGCATTTGTTCCTGTCTTTGATTATCTTCCATGCCTTTCAGACTTATAGGCTGTCGCGCCCATTTCTCAATGCCTTTACTGACTATATTGTACCGCAGTTTGGTGCGGAAGTTGTACCAAGTTATTGCAGTTTTTTACCGCACATAGGGCAATAATTGATTTTGAATGCAGGAGCGTAAATATCCTTAAACAATCTGATTTTATTTTTATCCCCCCACACATCAATCTCTGCCCCAACCATCACGGCTTTTGCACGTCCGCAAAAATTACAACTTTTTATTTCTTTTCGTTTTTCACAATATTCACACATTCCCATATCCTCCCTTTTGCGGTTTCCGACAGGGGAAAACTCCCCATCAGAATTATTTTGTTTTCGACAGGGCAGTGACCGCTGTACTCCTGTATTTTGCGGCGGATGTCCTTTTCTGGAGCCGACGCCATGTATTTTTATTCCGCATCATGATAGCGGATGCCGTTTTGATAGCCAATGCTACTCTTGGCGAAATAGATAGGCTGGAATCAAGCCCGCCTTAATCTGCATACCGGAATCGAACCGATAATAGTGCGGAATCGCTTTTGGTTATGGCTGACCGTTTTCTCCCATTGCAGAACGTCCATTTTATTTCTATGAGGACTGCATAGGGTAAATCAATATCTGTCATTCGACTGCCTGTGCGGCCACGTACCAGCTTTGAATATTGATTTTGAGCGACTATATGGATCGCCCGTCAGCAAATTATGCTCCGTACAACAGAGAACACCATATAGGCTTACGCTCAAATCCCCGCAAGTCTTGTGACGGCTCTTAACAGCGTTCCGCTACGGGGTGAAAGGAGTGCCAAATGGTACGAATGTTTGACACTAAGCCCAACAGCAAGGACTCGAACCTCAATCTGGCTGTTTCTGCCATGTCCTAGCCAATTAGACGACTGTTGGATAAATCGGCGGCGCAGAGACCATCAAATCGTCGCCGATAATTCTATTCATTTTCCATATATTTTCGCCATATCCGCAATGTTTGATAGTTTTGTGGGTTCATTATCACAATTATAATTTTTAACAATAATATTGGTTTTTTCAGCCTTTTACAGCTTATCTTCTTGCAGATATGGCTTTCGCGGGACTTCATGCCTTGTTGGAATTGCATTGTATGAAAACCCTAACATGCAACTGCATTTCCTTAAAACCTCTGTTGAGGATTTCTTGACTATGGCAATCCGTTCCACGAGTTGAAAAACAATGAGTTGAAAATATTCAAACATCGTCAAAACTCCCTCGCTTTCAGATTTTTCTCCGCAACCTCATAATTTTCTCGGAGCAACTCCGGCGCAAAGCTGCGGAAGTCTGAATGACAGGATTTGAACCTGCAACCTCCTGAACCCAAATCAGGCGCACTGCCAAATTGTGCTACATTCAGATTTTTATTTTGTCGCATATTCCCATCTTTATTCTGCACCGCCCACAAACGCCTCATTGATTCAAAAGGTGCTTTTCTTCGCCTGCCATGAGCAACAGAAGCGGAAAGAATCGAACATTCGCATAGCGGAGTCAAAGTCCGCTGCGTTACCATTTCGCCACGCTCCTAATAAATCAACTAACTAATTCCCATTTTAATCTTTCGCCCGTTGCAGGGTCTTTACCTGCATATTTTATATTTGGCTTTGTAAAGTATTCTCTTAAAGAACACGCCTTTTCATTCAATCCGCACCACTTGGCGGCTTCTTTTATGTTTATAAAAACCATGCCATTATTCAAACACTTTATTTTACTACTTCTTAGGTATAGCCCGTTTTCAACAGCATGTCTGCTGTTTTGCTTCTCCGTCACCCATTCGAGATTGTTGTAATCATTGTTTGTTTTGTTTCCGTCTTTATGATTGACAACCAATTCCTCTTTTCTTCCACTCACAAACATACACGCAACTGCAACGTGCGGTTTTATCAATTTCTTTTTACACCTGCTCCCAAGGCTTACGCAGACCCCATAATATCCAGTAGATTTGTTTAATGATTGTTTTAATACCTTTTCGGTTTTTATGTTATAAATTTCCTCTTTATCTGAAACAAGAAATCTATCCGTCAAATTCAGTCCATTATATATCAATGGCTTCCAATTACCTTTTAACAATATAACCGCCTCTTTCAAAATCCTCTGCCTTACCGTTTGGCGATAGCCCTAAAATTTATTTTTCAAAATATCAATTCTTAAAACAGATTCGAGAACTACCTTGCTACTGTATACTTGGGCTCCACAGTTTTTGCACAATCTGTGCTTGACATCTTTTCGAGTTTCAAATCTCCCCTTAAAACTGCAGTTAGGACAAACATATTTCTTCATTCTTCCACCCCGATAATCCTGTCCGCTATTCTCTTTGCCGCGCACTCCCTATCTATTCTCGGCGGAAGCTCTCTTATTGCGCTTTCAATGCTTGCGACAAATGCATCATAAAGTTCCCTGTCCGAACAAAAACTATGACGAATAACCTTTGCGGCATCTTCTATCGCATCCGGCGTAAATCTGAAACGAATATCCGCATTGTCAATTTCTATGTTTGGATAACCATATACTTCAAATGTGAAGCGCGGAATTTCCATTGCTGATTGTTCAAAACTTATATCCGTAACTCCTTCAATTTGATTATCGCCAATAAATACCATTGTAGCGATTGTATCATTTGCTGACCGAATTTTAACTGGCTGCATAATATCTCTCACTTTCCCTCATATCCGCTGGCATAAATCTCCCTTGCTTGCTTTTATACTTTCTTCTTTGCGCCTTTTCCACGGTATGTTTTGCCAGATTTACCGAATTTGTATCCACCCTTAACTTTATGGACTGGCATTAAATATCTCCGTCTTTCCTGTGCAACGAAAGGTACGAATCAAAACCATTCGGATATCTTTCTTTGAGTTTACCTATATTAGTTGCCATCACATCCTCCATGTTCAAATCCAGCGCATGGCATGCTTCTGCGATCATCCACAGGCAATCCCCAAGCTCCTTTTCTGCATGTTTAATATCAACCTCATGGCCCTGATACTCTTTTTGGAATATTCCGCATACCTCTCCAGCTTCAGAGGCAAGTCCAAAAACTGCATGGCGAATCATATTCTTTTTATCGTCGTTCGGTATATTACATGTCCTCATCGCAAGTTTTTGATATTCATTCGGCGTCATAAGATTCCCTCCATAAACTGTTTCGCCTCATTTATGCTCATTCCTACAATCCCTGCGCTCTCGTCACTGTCGGTCGCCCTAAAATGTGCTTTTGGGTGCTGCGGATACATAAATTCAAACATTGCATAGTTCGCAAGGTCGCAAAGGTATTCAGTGTTTCCGGTATCTTTATATTTCTGCAAGCAAAGTTCCAATGTCGGGATTGCCTGAACATTTCCGCTTCCAAAATTCTGTTTTACTGAACCGTATTTGTAAAAACTTGTTTCAACGCGATTTTTTCGGAGCCTATCAAATTCTTCACTATATTCCTGCGACATGTCCATGCTTTTTCTCGTCCTCCCTTGACTCATAGTCAATACAATAATGACTCGCCTCCACAAAATCAGCCGCGTATTCGCTCTCGCTGTTAACGCAAACATAACCTTGCATTTTGTCATAATTTCCATACCGACATGTTGCACAACACTTATTTTTTATTCTCAACTTTTATGCCTCCTCAACTTCTCCGAATAGCTCAATGTACTTTGGAGGGTCACTCGCTCCGATAATATCTTTGACGCTTTCTACCGTTTCTGGTCTTATATCGCAATAAAAAGATTTAGATACATAATGTGCGCCCCTCTTGTCTATGCGAACAATTATCAAACTTATTGCTGAAATAGTGCCTTTGTAATCCTCAGTACTTTTTCTTTCTGCGCTTATATGGCTTTGCTTTTTAGAAATGCAATCTGGATCCTTTTGGGTATTGTCTCGCTGGGTTTTGCACTGTTTTCCAAGGAGCATTGGTTCTTTTTGCATTTAAAAACTTAATGGATCTCGGATATGCTTTTTTATTTTAAAAAAATTTTGGAGCTATGGTTGCGGGATGGCTTTTTATTTTTTTCCTAGGTTGAGGAGCTTAGTGGGCGCATGGCAGTGCACCTCAGAAACCCCCGCGCCATCTCTCTGGCCCCCGCTCATGGAATTTCGATTTTCACATGATGTTTAGCTTTGGATATCAAAATTGTATTTTTATTTAAATCATTTAAAACAATTTTCCTGGTATTCGTATTACTATTCGTGAAATTACTGTTTCGCGAATAGTTAAGCTTTGAAATGCCCTCAAAACGCTGGAAATACAAGGGTTTTATTGTGCGTAAATTGTATGTCAATTATCAATCCTGTTTTGCCTCACGGCACCTGGAATTGTCTGAAATCCCCAAACAATTTGCATCGCCCAGCCTTGGCAATTCTGCAGCGGTCAGAACCTTCTTACTGCTCTTGTCTTCTCTAACTCCCGGCATATTCCACTGGTAATGCCGATTAAGCACGCCCAACACGCCAACAGGGTTTTGTCTTCCTGTCACCAGCTTGTTTGACAGACTTTCTTCGCGATAATCTCTAAGTTTTTTGTATACAACTAAACTCGTAGAGCTTAGCTTTATATTCTCGTTCCCCCACCCATTGATTGTATCTGTATCTATACCAGTTAAATTACTAAACCCAATAATACTAACCTCTTTATCATTTACAAAACATAAATCTATATATACATCACATACACTATTAACTATCTCATAGTTGTAAGCATTAAAGTTACTAGGTATATTATTATTATATATATTTATATTGTCTTTAGATTTCAGTATATCAGGACAACTAAATACATGTTTTCGAATATATCTCAACGCTCCATTCCAAACACTTTGGCTCTCGGTCTTTATATCCTCTATGCCCTTCTCTTCGCAAAACATAGTCAAATACATCTGTATATCATTCTCAAATACCTCTTGCGTCTGTTCCTGCTCCTGCACTTTCTCCATGTCCTCACCTCCAATCTGCCTAAGAATAAAAACAACCCGTAAACCTAGTAATAGCTGCTAGGCTCACGGGTCTTGCAATCCCTCTCTTAATTCATCACATTAAATCGTTAAAACATCGTACTATATTGTATTGTTTAAAATCTAACACAAATCCAGGCATATGTCAACCATGGATTTATTGCGTATATAAAATATATAATATATATTATTATATTTAATATTTTTATAATATTAAAACAGCATAAAATTATATATTAAAAAATACACATCCTTCTTTATCTTTCTGGGATAACTTTCTTTTATCTTTTCTTTGGTTCTTTCTTTTGTTTTTCTTTCCAAGGGTGTCTTTCTTTTCTTAAATTTGCAAAAAGAAAACCGCCATTTCTAGCGGCTTCCCTGCTTCACAGCTACTGCACTTTTGCTATCCTGGCAACACTGCAAGTATATTTGTGTAATATTTCTATGACGCCATATGCGCCATATTTTTTTATAATTTCCGACCTTGTTTCATCGGGCCGTTGGCTGTTAAAAAACTCTATTTCCCGTCCATTCTCGTCATCCAGAACTAATTTTATAGTTCCGTGATCACTCAGCCGCCCGCCCGCATCCATTGCATCCCATAAAGTCAGCGGTGTGGCCCCATTGCCATATTTTAATAAAAATTTGTTTGTGCTTGCCATAATTTCCACCTTCCAGCCGTTCCGGCTGCCTTTCGTTTTTTATTTGGGCTCTTGCCCTTTGCTTAAGTATATATTACCATTTTGTGCCTTATATGTCAAGCGCTTTTCTAAAAATATTTTGCCTTATTTCAAAATTTTTTCTTCTCGCTCCAACTTTTCCGCAACCGCCAACTTGATAAAGTTGTTTATACTGCTATATCCTGCCTTTTCTATGCGTTTTTTTGTGCCAGTTTCAAACCGGCAATTTACACGCTCAAATTGTCCATCATATTTATAAATAGCTTTTCTTTGTGCATCCGTTGTCTTTCTTTCCTTTTCCATGCGTTCCACTCCTTTCTTTGCTGTTTCTTTTATATTACTTCTTTTTGTGCCTTATGTCAAGCGTTTTGTTTCTTTCTTTTTATATAGATACGTTTTATTTTGTGCCTTATACAAATTGCACAATAAAACCGTTATTTATGTGCCTTATATTTGTGAATTATTGTATATTGCGTTTGTGCCTTATATGTGTTATTATAATTACAGAAACAAGAAAACAACAAACCAAATCAACCAGGAGGGAATGGATATGTTAGAGGCAATCAAAAAACTTATGGAAAACGGATGCAGCGAAGCAGAAGCAAGACAGGAATTTAACGGCAAGGTAAACTATTATATGAGAGGAACCGCTTGCACCGCAGAAGATAGAGCATACGCTATCGAATGTGCTATTGAAGACATTATGGAAGACGAGGAAGAAGAACTTACAGACGAATGCCTTGATATGCTCGATATGGTTTACGCATAAAGCCGTCACAGCGGCTCTAAAAAGAAAAAGCCGGGTTTTCCCGGCTAAAATTCTTTTCCAGTTTTGCGGTCTATAAAAGAAATTTTTATATCGCAGTCAAGAATATCTGCTATTTCTTCAAGTTCCTTTTCCCGAAAATTATCGCGCTTTAACATCTGGTAAAAATTTGATGTGGTTTTATTAAGTTTTTCCGCTACTGCTGAAACTGGAATTTCCCGGAATCCGCATATCATTTTAATTATTTTAGTCTGCATATCATCACCTATAATTTTTCTATATTTTATCAGATACAAAAACAAAAGTCAATCAAAATGTTATTATAAAATAATAAAATATATGTTGACAATTCTATTTTGATACTATATAATATTATTATAAAATAACAAAAAGAAATTTTAAAGTTATATTGAGAGGGTTTTAATGAAGATATGCAAAGTTCCCGGATGTGAAAACAAGCATCACGCAAAAGGGTATTGTAGCAAGCACTATAATCAATATATTTTAGTTCCATCTTTAGAAAATACAAAGTGTTGTGTTGATGGTTGCGAAAACAAAATTAGTCAACGATTTACAGGGAAAAAATTATGCGATATGCACGGAACGAGGTTAAGAAGAAATGGAAGTGTAGAATTAAGAAAAAGAGAAAGGGATATAAAGAATTTAATTGAAGCAATTATAAATTCCGAAAGCCCTCTCGACTATGAAATTCCAAATCATAATTCTTTTTCTGAGATTTGTAGATTATATTATGGAAATTATTGCCATGAATGCGGATGGAATGAGGGAAGTTGTGAAGCACATCACATCAAGAAAAGAAGCGAAGGTGGAAAAAGCACCATAAGAAACGGAATTGTTTTATGTCCAAACTGCCATAGTTTAAAACATAAAAACAATACAAAAAGATATTCTCAAAAGTACAAAAATGAACTTGTTGAAAAATTAAAAAAGATAAAATAATTAAGCTGTGAGCGTCCGGCAGCAATGCCGAGGTTGGAACAAAATAAAAAAGAAAGGTTAAAAGGTGGAAATATGAAGAATATTAAAATTGGCGACAAAGTTCGAATCTTGGAAAAAGACTTGATTTTTGCGGCATTTGACGGATTTTTTGTAACAGATGCTGGAAAATGCGTGTTTCTTGCAAGCGATTTGAAAAACAAAAATACATATGGGAGATTTTCGCAAGAATTTCTCGAAAAAAACGGATACAAAGTGTCAGAATAGGCAGACCAGCGGCGCAAGGGTGCAAGCCCCTTGACTGCCATTTACCAATAAAATTAAAAAAATGGAGGTATTTACAATGAAAAATACATATTTAGCAACGACTGTTCAGGAAAACGGAAAGCGGTACGCCTATATAGTGCCAGTCAGTAGCGGCGACAATCTTTTATCGGTAATCGCCAGAATTAAAGGAGTGGAACACATCAACGCATATCCAACCAAAAAGGAGGCGAAAGAGGTCGTAGAGTTTTGGAATGAATGTTATAAAATCAACGGTACATACATGTTTTCCGAATGCTTCGCATAACTTCCACCGTCAAGCGGTCAGCCGGGTGCAAGTCCCGGCGGGAGTTCTCAAAATTCCCAGCCCCCAGGGAGAAGGGGAGAAAGTAAAGGATATGGACAAAAAGAAAATTGAAAGGCTCTACACTCTTTTGGAGAGGGCCGAGAAAGAAAAGGACACTGAGACGGTGGTGGCATTGCGCTGGGCGATATTTACACTTGAAAACATGGAATAAGTCACATGACCAGCCTTTCCGACTTGACACGCAACCGCACAGGAATTATAATTTTTGAAATGGAGGAATAGGAGATGAAGTCATTTGAAAACACAGATCAATTATGGATTACAGATAGGGGAAACCTATCTGCTGGAAAAAGAGAAAATACCGTCATGGCCGTATATGATCATTGCATCAATACTCATGATTATTTTCCGACTGATGGTATACCATGCAATGACGATGTTTGCTTTGGTACAGAATGGAATATGGAAAACGATGAAATTCACATGTATTACTGGTGCGACGGAAAAAGCGAATTCGAAAGATCCTTAACAAAAAAAGAAGAAATTTTCTTCAGGGAATTAATGGAAAAATATTCCCTTAAATTGTACGGATGCAATATTCACGAATTGTTTTGTGGGGATCCGGATAAAAATGCAGGATTTGAGGCCAAAATGACCATATGGGCTCAAAAAATCAAAGATTGCATAGGCCAAGAACCAATCGTTGAAATACGATCCATAATTAATCGGGATGAACATATACAAAGGTATTTTTCTGGAATTGATAACGAGGGAGAATTGACGAAAGTGGAATTTCTCGCCTCTTTTCAGGGAGAGGAAGAAGATCAGGAAGACGTGAAAATTTTTTTCGAAGGGGAATTTTGCGATTTTGTAAAAAACATAGAGAGCCAGGGATATGATATCATAGACACTATTTGCGAAGTGAGGGAGGAATAGATAAAAAGCAAGATGCATACTCAAAAAGCCCGACGGGCGGGCTGCTATGAGCGTTTCTTGCGTACAATTTCTTTCTTCTCTACCCACCTTGTGCGGATAAATATAACTCCATTTACTTCTTCTTCCCAAGTGATTCGGTACATGCCTCCAATAATCGTCCTGGTAATGTTCTTTGCGTCCTTTGGTATACCTAAACGCTGATACTGTTTCTTTGTAAGGTGTTTTGTTCCCTTATAATAATCTCCATGGCCGCCTATAATATTCCCTCCTTGTGCAAAACAACAAATCGACGTAAGGTGAATTTTGTGTTAAGCATACAAATTGCACAATCGAGACTTTCTGAAATATTCATTCATAAAGTCGTCTAACCAAATTATATCACTATTATGCAAAAAATCAATCTTTGTCCCAACAATAATAACTCTGCAAGGATTCAAAACACTTTCCATTTCTGCAAAGCATTCCGCGAATTCCATTTTTGCGTTTTTGCTAGACGCCCTGCCCTTTGTACTGCAACATAGAGTTGAATTGTGCGGCAGTGCATCATATATCCAATCGGCGCAATCTGGAAGTATATCAACCTTCGGAATTACTTTAACGCCATTGTTTGCGAAGTACCACGAAAGCACATGGTTTCTGTATTTATTGTAAATCTGCAAAGCAAGCGGAGAATTTATATCAATCGTAAAATCGAATCCGCAGACACTTCCAAAGCACTTCAAATGTCCAATGTATTTGTCTGGATTATTCCATATCGGATTTAAAACATAGTCATCGCAAAAGAAATTACAGTTTAAATCTTTAACCTTTATCAATTTCCTTGAACGGTGTATATCTATGGTCTTTGTTGGAATTGCGTTGTATTCTGGCAACATAGGAAATCCATATTTTCCAACAAGCTCTGCGCCATATATTAATGATTCTTTCATTATATCTCGCTCTGTACTGATATGCTCATATAGCATGGCACTTTGTCACCTCAATTCTGTTATAAATATTATACAATATTTAATGCATAATTTCAAACATTGTATTTCGCGATTTGGGGCATTCTGCTCTCCTAATCTATAAAAATATTATTAAAGTGATTTTGAGGAAATTTTGAGCCTGCCTGCGTTGCAAAATGGCATAATAAAGGCGAAAGATCGCTTGAGAAAAGAAACAAAAATTCCGCTTTAATAAGTAAGTTTTTTGCCTTCATCTTTTTGCACTTCTAAGGCTTCTTTCACAAAAATGTCTACCCATTCCAGAATTCCAATATTATCCAATATAATTTCTTCCATGTCCATCATGCAATCCTCCTTAAAACACTTCTCATTAAATCATCTGCAAGGTAAATAATACTTCTGCCGTATAAACTCATAAAATCTGCTATGATTTCCTCGGTTTCGATAGGGATATAGCAGTTGTTCTCAAACGAAAAAACATGCGTGAGTTCGTGGCAAAGTACCTTGTCTGTCATATATTCCGACATTCCGTCAAGGATAAATACCATTTTGACAGAATTATCTGTTGTCCCGAAAGTCCAACTCCCATCACTTCTTCTTAGATTTTCATTTGACGGTCGGACAAACTGTAATAGCCATGTATGACCGTTTACTGTAAAATTCATCTTACCAACCTCCTATCATACCTCTGTAACCGCCTGCAAGACTCAAATTCGGCTCTGAATTGATTTTTCATATGTTTTATCCATAAACAGAAAAACAAGCCTTAAAACGGAAAATAAACGCTTTCAAAGCAAAAGAAAACTACCAACCGTTTGGCTGATAGTTTCTGGAATTTACTTTTTAAGATAAATATTCATGTCTTATAACTTCAAATTCTACCCATTTTAAAAACTTCTTAAAATCGTAGAGGTTTTCAAAAATATATTCCTCAATTTCGCCGTTGAAATAGTCAACGCCAGTATAGGCAATTATTTCTTCGTCACAACCGCTTTCTCCCCTCACATCATAACAAAGTTGATTATCTGGATTTCTAAGATAACTGTGAGTTATTCCATTTTCGTGATTATCTGATTCCATTATGGCAACAATTTGAAGTCCGTCCTCAAAATTTTCAAGACACCACTTATCGCATTCTCCATATAAATATCTTTGTTCTTTTTCCGAAAGAGAATTGATTTGTTGGATTTGTTCAGCGATTTCTTCCTTGCTCATTCTTCAAATCCTCCATAACCTTAAATTCCAACAGTTCCACCAAATAATCCGTTGGCTCACGTTTTCCCTGCTCCCACTTCCTTAGTGTTGGTAGCGGAATGCGATATTTTTCGCAAAATTGTGGTTGCGATAAGTTTGTTAACGCTCTGATTTCTTGGATTGTCATGTGGAAGCGCCGCCGGTTTTTACAATTTTAATTGCATCGCAACGGTCAATAAAATCTTCATCCGTCGAACAACCTTGCGAATATGTCTCAAATGTATGTGTGGGTAATCCTTTTATTCCATTAATGACCTTATCCACATCATAGGAGGCAGGCTGCTCTTCAACGATTCGCATTATAGATTTTTTTGTTTCTTCCATAACCGCAAGAGCCATAGCATTTGCAGAACCAGTAATTGTCATGCGAAAATCTTTAAGTTCCTCTAATAATGCATTTCTGCTAATCAAATCATCCATCAAGAATCCCCTCCTTTTCTATATAACCCATTGTATCACTAACCTATTAGGTCGTCAAGGAATAATTTTATAAATTCCACAAACTATCAGCTAACAGTATGTAATTTTCAATGTTCTAAGAAAAGGGGAGAATAAATCTCCCCTAATCATTTTCGCGGCCTCACGAAAAAGGTCTACTGCGGTATCTTCTGAATCAGCACCTGCATCTTCTGGCGTAAAAGATTTCTTTCCTCTGGCGTAGCATCGGCAACCATGTCTATTACATCTTCTGTCAGTTCCTTTGCGTAGGCTTCGAGGGATTTCATTTTTTCCTGTTTGTCCTGTGGAGTGTTGTCTTTATGCGCCTCCTTTGTCTCCATGTAACCACGTCTTTTCTCCCATGATTTACCGTCTTTTCTGTCGTGCATTTCTTTCATACCATCCATTCTGACAGGTTCAGTGTAATAGAGCTTTCCTGCCCTTCTATCCATATCCCGCCAATATTCCGGGTCATGTTCTCTCATCATATCGGGAGTCATGTGGTAATAAGGTGGTTCGTCATATCCTCTGCGTGGCATATAAGAGCCTCTGCCTTTCGGGGCGAACCTGCCGCTGGATTTATAGCGATAGTTGTCATAAAACCTCCTGTCCGCTTCTTCCTCGCCGTATTCCTCGCGCATACGCTTGTATTCGTCCTTGTTTTCCTCTTTCAGTATTTTACGGATATACTTTTCTTCTGCCTCGTCTTCCTCTTCGGATTTTTCCATAGCTTTTGCGATTCTGGCATAATACTCTGCTTCGCAAAGGTCTTTTATCATATCCGTAACTTCACCCATTTCTTCCGCGTTAAGCTGTTCAATGCCTTTTTCAACTTCGCGTTTCGCACATTCAGCTAACTTTTCAACCATACAATGAATATTCTTGATATGCATACTCTCTTATCCTCCTTTCCTTATGCTCCCGGTGTTTCCGCTGGTTCTGTCACTGGTGCAGTACCGTTTACCGCCCTCAAGTTGTTATTCGGCTGACAGGCAGGATTTCCAAGCAGTTTGAATGTCGCCCCTGTTGCGTTTGTTTCGACACATACGCTGTATTTTGTTCTGGTACGCACACCACAAGCTGTTACCTGTCTACAACATCTGTTCACAAGCGGATACTGTTGTGTACCTGTTCCTACCGTAAATACCACGTTTGCACTAATCGTTGTTGCCGCAGGAATTGATTGCGCCAAAATTACGCAATATTTACAGTTGTTGCTATAACTTCCAGCAGGAAGATTGATAACAAGCGTACCTGGTGCGCCTCCAGTTCCTGCCGTAAATGTAATCGCCTGTGAAAGCACAAGACGGTCACATAATTTGCAAGTATTTTTACAAGCCATAATTAACCCTCCTTTAACTCTCCGATTGTTTTTGGCGCAGCGGGAGAACCCAAGCTGCAAACCGAATTTTTCATTGTATCTGCGAGTGTTTCGTAATAATCTTTCTTATCCAACTTATCAACCGTTTCCGAAATTTCAGCAACGGTTTTCAGTTCGTAGATATTTAATTTTGTGAAATCAACGCTTTTAATAGCATTGATTAACTTTTCTTTCAGTTCTGTCATGCTTAACCTCCATTTCTCCAAATAAAAAATTGCCAACCGTTTATTGATTGGCAATTTCTAAATTCCGATATTTGAGTTCTATTCCCTTCCGAATAACTTCCGACTTGGATATTCCCTCTTTTTCACAGACAGCTTTTACTTTTCTGTCTGTTTCTTCGTCTACCCTTATTTGGTAGAGAATTGACTTTGGTGTGTCCGTGAGTTTGGTTCCTTTCTTAATTCCCATATCCTTCCTCCTTATACTCGATAAAATAATCATCATCTTCCGAGTGTTCAGCCTCAAAAGACTTGATTATCCTTTCGAGTTCTTCCGTGGAAATTATTTCAAAGTCTCCACAGGTGTACTCTTCCTCGTCATAATCATAATGACTATCGAAAGAGCCACAGCAAGGGCAGAACTCAAAATCAGCAGTTGTTCCGTAACTGATTTCCCAACCGTTTTCATCACGGTTGTATTCAGTCCAGAATCCGTAACAACCACCGTTGTTTGACTTTCCGCTTTCATATTCGGAATAGTCATTCAATCTTACTCTTTTAATTCCATCTAAATTTCTCATTTTATCCACCATTCGGCTACCTTGTAGCCACCCTTTCTTTTTTTGTTTGTAATTACATTCTATCATATGGATTTTTCCTTGTCAATACAAACTTAAAAGAAATTTGATAAATTTTGAAATTCACAAATTGCCAATCAATATTCAGTTTTCAAAGTTCGTTATTGCAAAGCAAAAGGGCAAGATTGTTATATCTCGCCCTTTGCGTATCTCAACCCACATTCTTATTGTGGGGAATTATCAGCCTTATAGGCGAGTGTCCGATTTCAAGTCAGACAGAATTTTCATAATTTCCTTTTGATTTTCGATAACCCTCTCGAGATAATCCTTGTTCTGATGTTGCAGTTCTTTCATCAAGTCATCTGTCGAGGCTTGCTTTAAGTTCTGCTCGTATCCCGACATTTGCAGAATGACGGAATAGATTGTCAGGAAATCAAGGAACGAGAGGTTATTTCCTCTGTTGTTCATTAGCAGCAACCGCTATTGCAGCCACAACCGTTACCAAAACCGCCGTTAAAGGTGTTTACACCGCCACAGCAGTTAGTCGGGAATGCGACAGGCTGCGGAGGCTGTACCACATATGCAGGCTGCGGACAATCTGCCCCAAGTCTGCGGATAAGCTCTGCCGTCTGTGCACTCTGCGTAGCCGCAATAAAGTTGTTCTGGTCTGCCTGCGAAGCCGCCAGTTTAAGCGTCTGGTTTTCTGCCTGCAAATCAGCAATTTTTTCCTTGCACAGATAATCAAGGATTGCCCTCGTTCCTGCGTTCTGGCTGTCGATAATATCTCTTGTATTGTTGTTCATCTGATTGGTAATAGCGCAGGTGTTTGTAGCCATGTTGTAGTTTACACTGTCAATGGCTCTCTGCACTCCACAGCAGCAATCAGAAATCTGTGCCTGCAAAGCGTTTTGCCCCTGCATATTTGCAACGGCAGCATTATTGATAGCCTGCTGTAAGCCGAAGTTGCCCTGCATGATGTTTGTGTTTACGCCATTGAAGCCCTGACACAAGCTGTTCTGGATGCCGCTCTGTGCATTAAGGATTGACGTATTGACTGCATAAAATCCATCGCACAGACCGTTGCTGATTCCGTCAAGTTTAGAAACGACTGTCTGGTTGTCAAACCCTCTCTGGATAGCTGCATCGGTATAAGTGCTACCTACTGCGTAAGGAACGCCGCCAAAACCATTGTTTCCGTTGCCGCCCCAGCCGTTGTTGCCCCAACCGAACAGCAAAGCAAATACGACTAAAATCCAAATCCAGTCGCCGCCAAAACCATTCATGCCGTTGTTGTGACCGCCCGCTGTCGGCTCGACGTTCATAACTGCGGGGATACCGCAATTTCCACTGCTAAACATATTGTTTTTCCTCCTTTAAAATCTATATCATAAAGAGGAACCTAGGTTTTTAAGTGCGCGCGCAAACCCCAATATGTTCAAAGTTTCGGTCCGTATGAAAAACCGCATAAAATCAAGGGTTTTCATAGCCGAACCGTCAAAAATGACCGTTTTCCGGTCCGGTGCTTATTTCATACCAAACTGTTGCATAATACCATTTCTGACATCATCAACAGTCATTCCTTTTTCTTTCGCAAGGTTTTCTGCTAAAGACTTTAAACCGTCAATATTTCCGCTTTGAAACATTTCCATAGCATTTGTAGCCATCGGATTATTTGCTATCTGGCTGTTTCCCATAAGCTGTTTCAGCATATTCTGCGGATTTCCACCGCCTCTCATCATCTGCATCATAGCCATTATAGGATTCATAAATTCTTTCCTCCAATCATAGACATCTGCCCTTCAAGTCTTGCAGCTTTCTTTTCCAACTCGGAAATTCTTAGGTTTTCAAAACTATTACAGCCGCCAAAAAGCATTAGAAAAAGAAAAATCCAAATCCATTCGCTTCCATCTGCTTTCCATTCTTTCTGCTCTTCAACAACTGCATTTTCTTTAACTTCACTCATCTGCCAATACCTCCGTCTTCTTCCCTCTTGCGCCTGGTTTGCTTATAGACTTTTCAATGCTATCAAACCTTGCCATAATATCCTCCCTCAAGGCTCTCACGTCCTCATTTAAGGCGTTAAAATCCATCTGCGGTATATTTGTAGCGTCTGCGTTATTTTGCTCTAAAATCGGCTTGTACGAAGTTGGGCGGATAAGACCGTCTTTTCCCCATATCCTTACTTCAATTTCCGACATATCGTTTTTAACAAAAATAGCAGGCGTTCCATTCATAGGTACATCATCGGCTTTAATTTCAGAAAAATCGTTTACTGCACGACCGACAAGACCGATTGGCTGTTGAGCGGGTTGCATCTGTGGTTGAAAATTCTGCTGATACTGCCCCATTTGCGGAATATACTGACTCTGCATAGCCTGATAATTATTCTGCTGTTGATACGGGTTCATCTGGGGCTGATAAGAAAAGGGCGGATAATTGCTCATACGGATTTACCTCCAATATATCTTCTAAGATTTCTTCAAACACATGGACGGCTGTTGACTGGCAACCAACCGGAATTTTCTGCATTTCCTCATGTGCAAAGATTTTTTCAAGAATCGTGTCGTTAAACATTTGAATTTCCTCCTATGCTTAAATTTTGGCACAAAAAAAGAACATACTCCATAGCATGTTCTTTCACTGTTTTTGTAATGAAATTGTACCATTATTGTAAAACATTAAAGAAGCCTAATTATCTTTTTCTTTAAACTGCCAATAATTTTGCTTACCGTAGACGGACTGCATCCCCACATCTCGGCAATATTTTCTATCGTCGGAGGATATTCTTGATTTCTCAATTCAAGCACTTCCGCTTCTCTCGGCGTTAAATTCCCATTTTTCTTTATATATTCCAATTCTGGCAATGTAAAATCGGGTACTTTTAGCATAGATACCCTCCCTCGACCCAATATTACAAAGCTTTCATTGACAAAATCCCCATTTTGCTATTTCTTTTTCTTCTTTGCCACAACAACGTAATTTGTTTTTGCGGTCTTTATCTTTTTTGTTGCTATTCCTTTTGAATTTCCGTTTTTCTTAGTTCTCTTTTTGGTTATTCTTATTTTCGCCATTTATAATTTTTAAAATATCCTCCATCTGTTCTGGCGTAATGTCAGAACTTATCACGTTTCCGTTACTGTCCACAAGCGTATAAACGCCACTCTGTTCAATTGTTCCGCTAAAATCATATTGATAAAGGTATAAAAGAAATCCTCCAACAATCAACCCCGTCAATATGATAAGCCATTTTATGGCGTTCATCAGTTTTTTATTAAAATCCATGAGCCTTTCGTTTTGTGACTTCAATTCTCCAAGAATTTCCATCGCAATCCCTTTTTCTCCCTGCTCTGAAACATTTTCTTTTAAATCCATATTATCAGCCATAACAGACCTCCTGTTCGATATAATTATATTGTATACACTATCCAGTCAGCAGTCAAGCAAAATTATCAGGGCTCTCTTTCATCTTACGCTACTACACCATTTTTTTAAATTTACTACACCATTTGCTACACCATTTTGCCGTTAAAATACGTGAAATTACGTTAAAATACGTGAATTTACAAGCAATGGCACATTTTACGAAAACCGCATTAAACCGGGCTATTTGCTGGTAATTTCGGCTGTGTCGACAAACTCATACGGCGTCACCTGATATACATAAAAGTTAAGCCAGTTTGTATACAGGGTATTGGCCATATTTCTCCATACAAGCGGCGGCACAGAAAACGGGTCATCGTGCTCATAATAGTTTTCCGGGATAGAAGGATTCAGGCCCTTACTCAAATCTCTGTGATACTCTCCGTTTAAGGTCATTCTGTCGTATTCCGGGTGCCCCTGGACGAAAATCTGGCGGCCGTCCCGGCTTATTACCAGAAATACCCCGGCCTCTTCGGATTTCGCCAGGATTATAAGTTCCGGACGTTTTAAAATATCCTCCTCCCGCACCTCCGTATACCGGGAGTGGGGGCATTTGAAGCAGTCGTCAAATCCTCTCATAAGCGGTATCTTCCGTTCCAGAGTCCTGTGGGTGTAAATGCCGGAAAGTTTTTCCTTCCTTAAATATTTTGGAATTCCGTAGTGGTAATACAGGCCGGCCTGGGCGCCCCAGCAAAGATGCATGGTGGAGGTCACATGTGTTTTGCTCCACTCCATGATCTCTTTCAGTTCTTCCCAATAGTTGACCTCTTCATACTCCATGAGTTCTACCGGCGCACCGGTGATGATCATACCGTCATAGTGGCTTTTCTTCACATCCCTGAAGGTTACATAAAACTTGTTTAAATGACTGGCGGAGGTATGGGTGGACTCATGGGTGGACATGGTCATAAAGGTACATTCCACCTGGAGGGGCGTGTTGGATAGTGCCCGCAAAAGCTGGGTCTCCGTGTCCTCCTTAAGGGGCATAAGATTTAATATCAGAATTTCCAGCGGACGTATATCCTGACTCAGGGCCCGGGCCTCATCCATGATAAATACATTTTCACTTTCCAGTATGGCTCTCGCAGGTAAATCATTCTGTATCTTTATCGGCATGTTCTTCTTCCTCTATCATCTTAAGAAAATCCGTCTCCGAAAGAATAGGAATGCCCAGTTCTCTGGCCTTCTTATTCTTTGAGGACTTTGATGTCACATCGTTGTTGATTAAATAACTGGTTTTGGAAGTCACAGAGCCGGTGGCCTTTCCGCCTCTGGCCTCAATGAATTCCTGAAGCTCTTTCCGGTTTTCAAACTTTTCCACGGAACCGGTAATCACGAAAATCTTTCCGGCCAGCGTCTGGGCTTCGGTCTCTGTGGTCTCCTTTTCAAAGGTCAGATCCCCCAGCAGGTGATCCAGAACCTCATTGTTCTTCTCACTTTCAAAATATTTCACCCACGCGTCGGCCAGAACCGCTCCGATTCCATCAATGGCACAGAGTTCATCTGCACCGGCCTTTCGCATATCAGGAAGTTCAAAATTAAAATGGCGGCAGATCATCCTGGCGTTGGCCAGGCCGATGCCTGCAATCCCAAGTCCATAAATCAGCCGGGGAAGCGTAGTGTGGGAAGCTGTCTTTGCCGCCGCCACAAGCTTTTCATAGGACCTCTCCCCGAAGCCCTCCATGTCAACGATCGCCTCCCGGTGGCGGTCCAGATGAAAGATATCATCAAATTCATGGATGAAACCGGCAGCAATAAATTTTTCCAGGGTCATTTCCGACAGGCCGTCAATATTTAGCGCATCCCTGCTGACAAACAGGGCAAAGCTTTTAATTTTTTTTGCCTGGCAGTCCGGATTGGTGCAGTACAGGGCCTTCACATCGTTGATACTTCTTATTTCCGTCACTCCCTGGCAGACCGGACAGATTTTCGGAATATCCCTGACTCCGCTTCTTGTGAGGTTGTCAGCAATCTGCGGAATAATCATATTGGCTTTATAAACAGTAATTCTGTCGCCGACTCCCAGCTCCAGGCTTTCCATGATGCTGATATTATGGACACTGGCACGGCTTACGGTGGTGCCCTCCAGCTCCACGGGCTCAAAAACGGCAACCGGATTAATAAGCCCGGTCCGGGATGCGCTCCATTCAATGTAAGACAGGGAAGTCTCCTGGATTTCATCCGCCCATTTAAAGGCAATGGAGTCTCTTGGGAATTTAGCGGTCCTCCCCAGGGAAGCCCCATATGCGATATCATCGTAAATCAGTACCAGCCCATCAGAGGGAACCTCATAATGACTGATCTTTTCCGCAAAGTCTGCCACAGCGCTCTCAAGAGTCTGTGCCGTCACCTCCACAAACTCCACAGTCTCAAAGCCTAAAGAAGCCAGCCATAAAAACTGCTCTTTTCTGGAATTGTGAAAATCCATGTCCTCAGCCTGTACCAGAGAAAACGCCATGAACCGCACATTTCTTCCGGCTGTAATCTCACTGTTCAGCTGCCGCACGGAGCCGCTGCAAAGATTCCTGGGATTTTTATATCTGGCATCCACATCGTCAATGGATGCATTCAGCTTTTCAAAATCCGGATAGGTAATCACGGCTTCTCCACGGAGAATCAAACGCCCTTTAAAAGGAATTACCATGGGAAGATTCACAAAAGTTTTTGCATTTCCCGTGATTACCTCTCCGATCTCTCCGTTTCCCCTTGTTACAGCCTTTGAAAGCATTCCGTTCTCATAGGTCAAAACGACAGTCAGGCCATCCATCTTCCAGGATAAAAGCCCGGTTTCACCGCCCAGCCATTCCTTTAGCTCCTCTACGCTTTTTGTTTTATTTAAGGACAGCATCGGCTTGTCATGACGTTCCTTGGGAAGCTCACTCAAAATTTCATAACCTACCTCCTGGGTGGGGCTTCCCGCAAAAACAGTCCCGGTTTCTTTCTCCAGTTTCAAAAGCTCATCGTACAGCCGGTCATACTCAAAGTTAGTCATTACCTCCCGGCTTTCCTGATAATAGGCCCTGGAGGCCTCTGAGAGCATGGTCTGAAGCTCTTTCATCCGTTTTAATCTCTCATCCATTCCATCTGCTCCTTTACTTGTTTCCGTCCGTTTTAAGACTCCGTTCTCTGGCCGCCCCGGGCCCTGTTTGCCATGGGGAGATTTGTGGAATCTTTAAGCAAAGCCATAAGTCCCCTAAGCTCCTCCCCTGTGAGTTCCCGGTATGCGCCCCGTTCCAGATTTCCCAGCTTAATATTCATAATCCGCACACGCTTTAAATTCATCACATGGTAATCCAGGGCACGGCACATGCGGCGAATCTGACGGTTTAAGCCCTGCGTCAGCACGATATGGAATGTATGGGACCCCGTCTGCCATGCCTTGCAGGGCTTTGTGAGCACAGCCAGATCCTCAATCCACACGCCTTCACACATTTTTTTCAAGAATTCCTCCGTCACGGGTCTGTTGACTGCCACTGCATACTCCTTTTCATGGTTATTGCCGCCGCGAAGGATTTTATTCACGATATCTCCCTGATTCGTCATAAGGAGTAGTCCTTCTGAGTCCTTGTCCAGGCGTCCAACAGGATAAATCCGCCGGGGATAATGGAGAAATTCCACAATATTCTCCGCATGGTCCTTATCGGAGGTAGTGCAGACAATTCCCTTTGGCTTATTGACCGCCAAAAACACGGGACTTTCCTTTCCGCCCACTGCCGTTCCGTCGCAGACCACTTTCTGCCCCGGCCGCACTTTAAGCCCCATGGGCGCCACAGCGCCATCCACCAGTACCTTCCCTTCTTCGATGAGCCTGTCTGCCTCTCTTCGGGAGCAGACCCCTGCATCACTTAAATATTTATTCAAACGAATGGCTTCTTCCACAATCCCTGTATCCTTTCCATGTTATGTTCCAAAGACTCACTCTATTTTCCCGGCTGCTTCTCTTCCAGATCATCGGTGAGGAAACAGGCATCTCCAAAAGAAAAAAACCTGTATTTTTCATCGATGGCTTCCTGATATGCATGTAATACATTCTCTCTTCCCGCCAGAGCTGATACCAGCATCACCAGGGTGGACTCCGGAAGATGGAAATTGGTAATCAGGCAGTCCAGAATTTTAAACCGGTAGCCGGGATAGATAAAAATTTCCGTCCAGCCGCTCCCGGCCTTTAAAATCCCGTCCTCTCCGGTGGCAGACTCCAGTGTCCGGCAGCTTGTGGTCCCCACACAGATCACCCGGCCGCCGTTTTTCTTCGTATCGTTGATTTTTTTTGCTTCCTCTTCTTCTACCATATAAAACTCCGAATGCATATGGTGTTCCTCAATGGTATCCGCTTTGACCGGGCGGAAAGTACCCAGTCCCACATGGAGCGTTACATGGGCTACGGTCACTCCCATGTCCTCGATCTCCTTTAACAGCTCCTTCGTAAAATGAAGGCCTGCAGTCGGCGCTGCGGCAGAGCCGTCATGCTTTGCATAAACAGTCTGGTAGCGGTTTTTATCCTTCAGCTGGTGGGTAATGTAGGGAGGAAGGGGCATCTGGCCGAGCTGGTCAAGGATTTCCTCGAAAATCCCCTGGTACTCAAACTGAATCAGACGGTTTCCCTCATCCACCACATCCAGAACCTTTCCCTTTAAAAGCCCTTCTCCGAAGACCACCTCTGCACCGGTCTTCATCTTCTTTCCCGGCTTCACCAGAGTTTCCCAGACGTTATCTGATTTTCTTTTTAAAAGCAGCACCTCAATACCGGCTCCCGTATCGGCCTTCTGTCCCAGGAGTCTCGCCGGAATTACCCTGGTATCGTTGATTACCAGACAGTCACCCCTTCGTAAGTATTTCAGAAGATCCCGGAAATGACGGTGCCTGATTTCTCCGGTTTCTTTATCTAATACCAGGAGCCTGGATGCCGTTCTGTCCTCAAGGGGATCCTGGGCAATCAGCTCCTGTGGCAATTCAAAATTAAAATCTGTAACATTCATACGCGTTCTCCTGTATCGCCATCCGCTCCATCGGATTTCTGGTTACTGTTCACGGGCCCTGCGAACATAGCTGTATATTCTGGCCCATGACGAATCAGACTGGTGATTAATCATAATGTGGACAGTAATAATTCCTGCTCATTGTACCAAAATAAAATTTAAAAAGCAATAAATAAGCACTTGCAAGATGAAATAAAATGTTGTATTATATTAGAGATGCATCTGTAGCTCAGTGGATAGAGCAGTGGCCTCCGGAGCCGCGTGCGTAGGTTCGATTCCTATCAGATGCATTTTTAATAAAAACCTTATTTTGAGTGGTTTTCTTCTGGAATCCGCATAAAATAAGGTTTTTTAGTATTTACTTTCGTAACTTTTAGTTTTGATATTTCCTTAAAATGCGTATTTTTACGTTCTTTTATATTTGCATACGTATTTTTACGTGTTATAATATAAACAGGATAAGGAAAGGAGATTCATAAAATGCCAATGACCCCTCAGGAGATGATTAAACTCCTAAAGAAAAATGGGTTTGAAATCATCAGTCAAAATGGCTCCCATGTAAAGCTAAAAAATACGGAGGCCGGAAAAACAATAATCGTTCCTTATCACTCCAAGGACCTAAAAAAGGGATTGGAGCAGGCAATACTTAAACAGGCAGGGTTAAAATAGCCCCGCCGCCCTAAGGAGGCATATACCATGAAACAATATTTTTATCCTGCTATTTTTCATACTGCTGAAGAAGGCGGCTTCTGGGTCTCTTTTCCAGATATCCCGGAATGTTTTACAGAGGGTGACACTATGGAAGAAGCGTATCAAATGGCTATTGACGCCCTGGGGCTTGCCCTCACAGATCGTCTCGCCAATCATGAACTTATTCCTGTTCCCTCTGCTCCCCATGAAATTGTCACCGATGAACCAGCCAGCTATCCGGTTATTGTCCAATTTGATATGAATGCTTACTGCAGGAAGCATAATTCAAAAGCAATTAAAAAAACTTTATCTATCCCTGAATGGCTGAATGAGGAAGCAATGTCCATGGGCATTAATTTTTCCCAAACCCTTCAGGAAGCATTGCTTGCTAAAATCCAGGCTCATTAATCCAGCCTGGCCACCATTAACCTGGAAGGTGGCCAGAATTCTATGTAATATTGTTGCGGTATCGCAACTACTTTTCGTCTGAAATTTCCACACTGGCATGAATCAGTTTCTCTGAAATAACCTGATATTTCTGGATGAAAGTGATGTCAACACCAATCTGACAGGGCATTATGCCCGTTCAAAAACAAATGAACGGGCGGTGGACAGTACACCAGTAAATACGCCCTGCAATATCACGATACTTTCATCCATACGGTTAAATGGAAAGACCGTCCATACCATTTATCAGGGGGGCAACCGCGGAGCATTTTGCGGAATCTCTTGAAAAGGCATTTACAACTATCCGCACCTCAGACTGTTCAGGGTGGCTTCGTTCGTGTCATTATGTGCAATAATTTGTTGGATTGCTATGGTAGCGGCATAGTGTTCCAAAAGGCTGTTCTCTGATAATTGAATCATTGCCAGATATTGAATTTTCAAGGTGCATAACTAAAATCTATGTGCAAAGTTTGAGTTATATATTTATAACATAGGGTGTGGCATTAAAGTTTAGAAAACCTTACATAAAATATTTTGAAAAAAGGAGACAATTCAATTTATGGACAATAATTTTTTCAACGAGGAAATGCGATGTGATTTTTGGGTGGATGAAAAAAGAAAAAAGGTGTGGTTTATTGAACTAGAGATGCTCACAAAGTTTGATGAAGTGTGTAAAAAGCATGGCCTAACCTATTGGGCTGGCTACGGGACTCTTTTAGGGGGAGTGCGCCATAAAGGATTTATTCCATGGGATGACGATATCGATGTTTTAATGTTCCGGGATGACTATGAAAAATTTCAGGCTATTGCGCCTCTGGAATTTGCATGGCCTTATTTTTTCCAGAGTTCTTATACAGATATGAGGATATGGCCTTTTTCGAAAATCAGAGACAGCCGGACTACAGGGATTGAATTTCGAGACCAAAGAGGTATGAATCAGGGAATTTTTATGGATATTTTTCCTTTGGACAGTGTTCAGGACGGGGTGAATCATTCGTTCGCCGATATTTTCGCCATACAGAGAATGCTATGGAATCTGATTACAAATCCTCTGGATGTGCTTTTGGATATGAAACAGAGTCTGTTGGAGGGAAAAGCTTCAAGTCAGGACGTAAAATACTGTCTGGAATTTTCGAAAAAAGATATCAGGGAGAGATTCCGCCTGTTCGAAGCATTTAATCTTGCTCATTTTGGAGAGACGGACGATGTCAATTATATTATGGAAGAGTTGATTCCCAGCCACTATAAAAGCATGAAAAAAGAATGGTTCCGGGAAACTGTATATCTCCCATTTGAATATATGAAAATTCCGGCACCTATTGATTATGACAAGGTACTAACCCAGTGCTATGGGGATTATCACCAGTTTATCCAGGGTGGATCTGCTCATGAAAATATTATCTTAAATCCTGATCTGCCGTATGATCAGTATTTTGCAAAATATCTGTAAAATTTACACTCCGTCTGCCAAAAGTACTATTGGACAAAACAGATAAACTTAAATTTAAGAAGCAATCCCATGATATCATAGGGGGCAAAATGCCTTTTGCCCCCAAACATCATGTACATTATTATAGGAGTAATTGGACTTCCAGTCCTTATACTGCTTTTTCACGTTTCATTCGCTCTCCTCCTGTGGTGCCATTTTCATACAAGCAATTGTAACACCTGGAGTTTACTCAAAGTCAATACCCTTTTAACATTTTGTTTCCAGCGCCGTTTTTTCCGAAGTAACCGTTCAGACAGCCCCTGAATGGCCGCTTTCCGGAACCATTCCGTTCCCCTCTGGGCCGCTGCTTTTCTCCTCCATAATTTCCACAATGGTCTTCTCTGTTCCAACCATGCCCGGTGCGGCAATCCTTCCCATATTCTTCATGGTCTCCTCCGGTGTCCTTCCATTGATGCCGTGGACGGAATCAATATACACCCCGGCCATCGCCATGTTGACGGAATCAAAGGCCGCATCTACCGCCACGATTCCCTTCATGGTACACCCCTGGTTTCCGCCGTCACAGATCATCCCGGTGATGCTGCTGGCCATGTTGTTAATGGTCTTTTCCATTTCATCCAGGGTCCCGTTTCGCAGGCTCACAAGACCGCAGGCCATACCTGTTCCCGCCGCGATGGCACATCCGCAGAAAGCGGACAGCTTTCCTGAATATTCTTTTATATACATGCAGACCAGATAACTTAAGGCCGTGGCCCTTAAAAGCTGTTCTTCAGAATATCCGTTGACCTTGCAGGCAGCTAAAAGCGGCATGGTGGCAATGATTCCGTGGGCTCCGGACCCGGTTATGCTCATGGCAGGCTTCGAAAGCCCCAGAACTCTGGCCTCAATAGCGCCGTTGCAGAACAGGGATGCCGTTTTATGCTCATCCTCCGAAACAAGTTTTCCTCCGTTGGCAGAAAGAAGGTAGGGGCCATAAGTAGTTTTCTCACTGTGAAGTCCCTCCATCAAAAGTTCCATATTCATTTCATAAGCATCCCGGATGAATAAAATTTCCTCTGGCGGAACCATTCTTGCATATTCATAAAGCTGTTTTAAGGTGTACTGGTGAATCTGGTGACTCTCTTCCTCCGGCCCTTCTTCTTCCTCATGCTTTTCAAACACTATGGTTCCGTTTTCCGTGATCTTTACAATATTGGTGTGAGAGCCCCGGATTGTAACAACAGCCTCCTCCTGCTGCCCCACCACCTTTGCTTCAATGAAAATGCGGCTTGTGATTTCGCTCATTTCCACTGCAATCTTTCCCGCTTCCACCATTTCCCTGGCTTTTTTCGCCTCTTCTTCGGTAATGCCATCCAGGCATTCTAAGCCCTTTTCCGGTTTCGCGGCCACTGCCCCCAAAGCGGCAGCATGGAAATTTCCAACCTCGCCGCTTCCGGGAATTCCGCAGGTAAATGCATTTTTATACATCCCGCTGTTTAAGCGGAGAGCCACCTTTTCCACACTGCCTTTTATATGTCTTCCTGCAGTTGCCACTGCATAGGCTATGGCCCCCGGTTCGGTTACTCCCAGGGCTGGTCTCATGTCTTCCTTAATTAAATGTGTCAGCTGATTCAAACAAAATTCCCCCTTTTCCTTATTAGAGCACTACTGAGTGCTCTTATTCTGTCTTCGGATATTTTAAAAAGGGGCAGTCGCAAAACTCACCCTTTCCACAATATACAGACAAAATCCACTTTCATGCATGGTGGTGCCTGCGTCAGCAGGCATGTCCGTTTATTTTGGAAGTCTGTCATTTTGCAACAGCCTCTTTGTCTGTTTATTCAATAATACTGTCTGCCACATCCGTTCCGGCGCAGAGAAGTGCTACCAGAAGAGTCTGCTGGCAGCCCTTAAAGGCACCTTCTACCTTAAACTGCTCAGAAAGCATATGAGCATGGACATCATAATCACACCCCATGCCAAGGCACACGGCCGGAAGTCCTCCCTCCAGTGCCCGGTTACAGTTGGTGGAACCGCCGTTTCCAAGCTTCGGCTCCTCACAGCCAAGATATTTTGCAGAAGCCATGGCCGCCTCTACAATAGGAGTATGGGGATCCTGGTGCCCGGCGTTCACATCACAGATGTGCTTTACCTCATAGGTTATGGTATCCTGGCCCCAGCGGTCGGTCTCCTCCCGGCAGGCCTCCCCGATGGCGGCAAAAATGCGGTCACGCAGCTTTTCCAGCTCCTCCTGGGAGTTGGAGCGGAAATTAAAACGGATTAAAGCCTGGTCCACAATGGCGTGAACAGCCTCAAAGCTTCCCGCCTGGAAATTTGTCACGGCAAACGTAGTCATGGGCTCTGCCGGAACGCGGAATTCTGCGATTTTTGCAATGGCTCTTGCTGCTGCGTGAAGGGGATTGGCAATCTTTCCGAACATTCCGCAGGCATGACCGCCGATTCCCCTGAAAACCACCTCATAGGTCTGGATTCCGGTGGCCTCATATGTAACCTCCTGGAATCCCGGTCCGTCCACGGAAATGCTGGCATCCAGCTCAGGATGGTGGTCCACATAGTATTTCATGCCTTTTAAAGCCCCGGTTCCCTCTTCCTGAACGGTTCCCACAAAATGAATGTCCCCTTTTGTCTCAATCCCTGCCGCATTTAAAGCACGGATCGTTGAAAGAACCACAGCACAGCCTCTGGTATCGTCAACGATTCCGGGGCATTTGATGAAGCCGTCCTCGCGGACGATGGAAAGCCTGGTGTCTAACGGGAACACCGTATCCATATGGCCTTCCACGATCACGGTTTTTCCCCCTCCGGTTCCTTTCCGGATTCCCACGCAGTTTCCGTATTCATCAATATGGCAGCCGGTCAGTCCTTCTTCCTTAAACATTTCTAAAAGTCTCCGGGCCTTTTTCTCCTCATGGTACGTGGGGGCCGGAATCAGGGTCAGTTCAATCTGCTTTTCAATCACTGCCTCCTGATCCTCTTCCATGAATGCCAGGGCTTTTAACACTTTTTCATTTTTCGTCAGCGCTTCAAATTTTCCTTGTACCTTTTCCGAAATCTGATATTCCATTTTTGTTGTACCTCCTCCTATGGTGTATTGTTACACTTAGTTTACCACATCCACCCCGGAAAAGGAATCTTTTCGTTTAATCCTCGTCAATAATCATCAGTACAGCTCCGGCCTTCACTCTGGCATCCTCTTCAATCATGATCTCCGACACGGTTCCGGAAACCGGAGTCAGAATGGACTGGAACATTTTCATGGCCTCGATTTTAGCCAGAACAGCCTTTGCGTCCACATGGTCGCCCTCTTTCACTAAAATTTCAGATACTACTCCCGGTACTCTTGTTTTAATTTCCATTTTTTCTTTCCTTTCTTGTTTTATAAATCCGCCTTTTATCCCACAAGGGAGGCGTTTTCTGCCCGTATCAGTTTTTTCTTTTCATAAAGCATCGCTCCATCCAGGGATTTTACAAGGACGCTCTGTCCTTTCCCCATCCAATCCCCAAGCTTTACACCGCCGATTCCCGAAAACTGAAGCTCGGCGTCCACACGTCTTTTAAAACCGGTCCCCAGGCTCCGGGAAAAACCGTCCAAATCACTGTCTGCTCTGCTCCTTATTATAATATCCAGATCGGAGTCCGGAGCAATATATGAAAGTCCCGTAAGGGCTTCCATTCCCACAGCGCCGATGAGCCCGATGTCCACCCGATATTTTTCCCCGGATAAACAAAGACGCATAAGATCTTCGCTTACCTGCCCCGGCCACCGTTCTTTCATTAAAAAAACCTCATAGGGAGAAATAATCTGTTCCACATCTGCCTCCCGTACCGAAAGGGATACCCGGATCCGCACCCCATCCTTCCTTTTCCAGGAGGACCAGCCCACGTCAAGGAAACCGTCTTTCTTATTCTCCTGTCTGCGGACAATGGCTGGTACCATACCGAAATCATGACGGTCCAGAAGAAGCTCTCCCAGATGTTCGCGTCCAATCTCCGGGTACTTTCGAACAGCCTCTCCATAGGCATACAGGCGTCCCTTTCCTCCGATCATCAGATACCCATGCCGTTTCACCGGGCGATGTCCTTTCTCCACGTACTGTCTCGCTTCTGCTTTCCCTGGTATGCCTTCTGTGCCTCCAAAAGGGAATCCAAAAGCCTCGTTTTCTCCGGCCCCGTTATGCAAATTTCCTCACCTCCTCCAACAGGTTTCAATACCACCCTGGTCTCACCTTGTCCGCACTGCATGTTCTCTTTTAAACGTACCACACGGCTTTTCATCCTCAAAATGCTCTTTGCTGTCCGCTTCACTGTCTCCCGGTCCAAAACCGCCGTCGCTTCTATCCAGGTTTCCCATTCTGTGCCGTCCATCTCGCGGGAATGGGTAGAGAGAACTCCATCTGCGTTCAAACAGTGCTTTCCCCGCCGAAAACAGTCTCCCACTGCCAGTCCTCCCACCACCGGATACACCTTTTTCGGCTCCCTTTCCCGATGAACCAGGATGATATCATCCCTTAAGAAAACTCCATCCAGCGCCAGCCAGCCAAACTCCTGACACCCATAAAGATCATGAACCCGCCAGCCGGGCATATTTTTCGTGAGCTCCAAAAGCTCCATATCCAGGGGCGTACCCGCTGCCAGAAGAACCATCTGCTCTGGAAGCAGACCGGAAATCCCCATTCTTTTCGCATCCTCCAGAGCGGCCCGCAGGAAAGATGACTCTCCGATCGTCACTGTCCCCTCTCTCCTGCACCATGATGCCAACAGTGCTTCCCGGCAGGACCGCTCCAAAAATACAGTCTCTGTCCCATACTCCCTTAGCGCTTCCCCGGAAAAGACATTCACAAGAGGCGGATAAGTGACTAACATTCTCTTCCCGGGTTCCACCCCTGCAAAGGAAAGAGCACTTTTTGCCGCCTGCTTTCTCTCTTTTAACTCCTCTTTTGTGACTCCCACCGGGGTCTGAAAGGCGCTGGTCCCTGTGGTGAATGTGATATATGCATAATTAAGCGGCACATGGACCTCTTCAATCACATGGGCGGCCGTGGGACCTGCAATCCCCTTGGCCTTCAGGGATCGGCGCTCCATTTCTTTAAAGTCCGGAGCACCGGCATACCGTTTTATGGCCTGCTCCAGCACGGCGACGGCTGTCTCCCTCATGGAATCACAGGAATGTTCTGGCATACTCTTCCTCCATTTTCGCAATCACCTGATCACGGCTTTTGCGTCCTCCCCGCTTCTTCCCGAGAAGCCCCCGGCCTAACGGCCCTGTAAACTCCCCGGCCTCCTTAGCCCGTCTCACATCGCTGATCTGGTGCCGGATGGCTTCAGGAATTTTTTCCATGCTGTCCACCAGCTCATCCACGCCGCCAAGTTGGTAAAAGAAATCCGCTCCGGCTGCAAACACCGGGTTGGTCCTGGAAAGCTCTGTGAGCCGTTCCACATCCAGCTTTGTAATTCTCGATATGCTGCTTATGGGCATCACATGAATCATTGTTCCGAACTCCGGAGTCATGGCCAAAATCCGGTCTGCCTGCAAACCATGGCAAAGGAAAGCACCGCTGATAGCCCGGCCAATTACCAGGGCAATGACAGGGTGCCCTGCAAGACGGGCCTCTGCAAGAGCAAGCTGATATGCCCCTGTGGCCTTATTCATACCGATAATTTCTTCCACCTTACCCGGCGCATTCCCGGGTGTGTCCACGATCAGTACAATGGGCCTCTTCATGGATGGCTTTTTCTCTTTGTCAGCTTCCATGACTGCATACACGCCAAGGGCCATTTTGTAGGCCTCCTCCAGGCCAATGACTCCAAAATACACCACTGGAAACCGCTCGTTTACGGCCTGTGCGTCAATGGCCAGCACCACGGCCTCTTCCCCATTAAGGATTCCGGTCCCCACAACGGCGCCCGGTCCCAGATTTTCGTCCATCGTATCCGTTCCGACCAGATTCTCCTTAAAGGTTCCGGACTCAAGCACCCATTCCACAGCCTCTCTGCCCCTTCCAATCAAGCTTTCTGCCATCTAGTTTTCCCTCCTTTCTCCGGGAACTGCCCGCTTTAAAAACTCTTCAACGGAAAGCTCCGGAAGTATTTCAGGCTCCTGGTTCCCGAAAAACCTCCAGACATCCATAGCATCTGACGGCTGTAAATCGACAATGGTTTCTGCCAGAGCAAGTTGTTTTAAAACCAGCTCCCTGGAGCCGATGCGCCTGTGCTTTATGATTTCCTCATAAGAGAGGACCGCCGCCATTTTCACTTTTTCCCTGAAAGCCTCAAGACTGTCAGGCACCAGGTAATTACAGTCTCCCATCAGATACTTATGTTTTCCTCCGGTGGTCCTGGAAATTAAGGATTTATCGGAGGCATCAAACTCTTCCTTTCCCATTTCCTGCTCAATGACCTCCGGTCCCGTAAGCCCCAGACGTCCTTCCGGACTCATAATCACCATATCGGTCGCCGCCGCCACAAAACCCATGCCTCCAAAGCATCCCACCTTACTTCCGATGACTGCCACCACCGGAACCTTTCCGTGGCACCTCTGGATACAGTCCATGACCTCCGCATGAGCCAAAAGCCCTGCATTGGCCTCATGAAGCCGCACGCCGCCTGTCTCAAAGGAAATTAAAACCATGGGACGGTTCTTTTCCCTTAATGCTTTTGCCTCCGAAAGTCTTTCATACTCAGAAAGAGCCAGCATAAAACTTCCCACCATTTTGGCACCGCCCACTTCTCCAACGGAACCGCCGATGAACCTTCCTTCCTGAGAAATCACAAACACCTTTCTTTCCCCGATGGTTCCCACACCTGCCACAATTCCATCATCAAAGGCGACTGCCTCTCCCAAAACCGGAAGATGGGGACTTTCCAGACGGTCCTCGGGACCTGCCAGTTCCTTAAATGAGCCTGGATCTACAAGCCCCCTGGCTCTCTCTCTGGCCGACGCCTCCAGAAAACTCTTACTCATAAGCTGTGCCTCCTCTCGCTTCCGTTAAGGCCTGCTTAAGCCTCAAAGCCACCACAAAGGGGGTTGCATTGTTGTCATTAATAGAAATGGAAAGATCTCCAATTCCGCTTTCCTTCACGAAATCCCCCAGTACACGCTCCCAGATATAATCAAATCCATGGACCGGAGTGACCACCTCCACAGTCACCGCACCGTCCTGCTCCTTTCTCTCCATGAGGATTTCCAGATCCCCGGAGCCCACTACTCCGGTATGGCTGAAGGCCTTCTCAATGCTGCTTTTTGCTATGCCTGGAAACGTATAATTTAATGTAAGTAATGCCACCGTTTGTCCTCCTCTACCATGACTTAAATTTCACAGGGGGATGGTACAGTCCATGGGACCACTCCACCAGCTCCCGGATATTTTTCGCCGCTAAAAGTTTCCGGTTTGCCCTGGATACATCAATCTCCAGATCCTCCGGCGTCTTTATGATTCCCTTTTCCCTGAGTCTTTTCGTCTCTACCGGATCCGCTTTCATTCCCACAGGCGTATATCCTGCCACAGCACGGATTGCCGCGGTCCGTTCCTTCAGACTTTCACATTTATGAAGATAGGCAATTCCCACTTCTGTCACAATATGCGTCAGATCATCTCCATAAATCATCACCGGAGGCAGATCCATTCCTGCAATTTCGTATAACTTCCAGGCATCTAACCTCTCCACAAATCCCGGCGTCATTTTTTCCCGGAAGGTATCCTGCATCTGTACCACCAGACGGCGGCCCCTCTTCATATTTCCAATGAGTTCCTTCTGCATTCCATCCTCACTACCGCATTTTAACCAGGCGCCGCTTCCATGGCGGCGGCCCTTCGGATCACAGCCCATATTAGGTGCTCCGCCAAAACCGGCAATGCGGTTTTCGGTGGCCGTGGAGCTGTTGCCATATTCATCAATCTGGAGCGTGCCTCCGATAAACATGTCACAGGCGTAATGTCCGGCAGTCTGGCACATGGCCCGGTTGGACCGCAGCGTTCCGTCCGGACCCACGAAGAACACATCGGGCCGCTCTTTTATGTACTCCTCCATTCCCAGCTCCCCGCCAAAACAATGGATGCTCTTTACCCATCCGGACTCGATGGCCGGAATCAGCGTAGGATGAGGATTTAATGCAAAATAGGAACAGATCTTTCCCTTAAGTCCCAGCTCCTCCCCGTAGGTGGGAAGCAAAAGTTCAATGGCCGCAGTGTCAAATCCAATTCCATGGTTTAATCTCTGGACACCGTACTCCCCATAAATTCCCTTAATGGCCATCATTGCCTTTAAAATCTGAGCGTCTGTAATCATGGCCGGATCCCTGGTAAACAGCGGCTCCACATAGAAGGGTTTCGGAGACTGAATCACATAATCTACCCAGTCACCGGGAATATCTACCCGGGGCACCTTGTCCACAATCTTATTGACCTGAGCAATGACGATTCCCTGTTTACATCTTGTGGCCTCTACAATAACCGGGGTATCCTCGGTATTAAAGCCCGTGTATAAATTTCCTTCCCGATCCGCCTCAAAGCCCACCACCAGGGCCACCCGCGGTGCCAGATCCATAAAATACCTTCCAAACAGTTCCAGATAGGTATGGATGGATCCCATCTCAATCTTCTTTTCCCTCACCATTTCAGCCAGCTTTCCGGCCTGGGTTCCGGCGAAGGAAAAATCAATCTTACCGGCGATCCCTTTTTCAAACAACTTCGTATGGCTTTCCAACACAATGGAGGACTGGACCATGTGGAGATCATGGACCTTCTCCTTATTGACTTTCAAAAGCCGGTCCGCCAGAAAATCCGCCTGTTTCTGGTTATTCCCTTCCAGATTTACCCGGTCCCCCGGCCGTATCACGGCCTCCAAAAGCTTCACCGTGTCCTTTGCAGCTACTTCCTTCCCCGCTTTCCGGTACTCATTTCCCCGGCTTATGCGTTCGTTTCTGTCTCCTCTTAAACGAGTCCATTCTCTTTCCATCGCAGGCTCCTTTCCCATGTTCCGTCACAGAAAAAGAGGACAGTCTCCCCCGGATTCCCCGGTTCTCCTGTCCTCTGATTCTCAGTTAAATATTCATAACTCCCAGTCCGCACCGCTCATGGCTGGACAGGGGGTGGATGGCGGAGTTTCCAAAGATGGCAACGGCAATCCAGTGCTTTCTTCTCACAATGGCCACCTTAAGGGCCAGATCCGTGTCCGATGCCACATTGATGAACACACCGCGCTTGGCTTCCTCGCAGGCGTGGAGGAGAGCATGAATCTCATGAGACTGCTTTTCAATAACTCCGCCGTTTAAGCTGGCTCCCATCACTGCACGATTGATTTTTTCCTGGAAATCCTTGCTGGACCGTCCCCCCACCTCGGTGACCACCACCTTCCACAAGTCCGACTGCAGCCTGCTCTTCATCTCATTTTCTTCTGCAATGGTTCTGGTGATGGCAAGGCCCATGGCCCGGTATCCGATATCCTCCCAGTAATTTTCCTCATTTACACTGCAATTCATTTCTCTTCTCCTCTTTCTCTCATTCTCCTACTTTACCAGGCCGATGGTGGTGACGAAAACTCCGGCCACAATGGCGCTGGTGATTACTCCGCAGATATTGGCTCCCATGGCAACCGGAAGAATCATCGCAAAGGGATTTTCTTCCTCCGCCGCATGCTGAGCCAGCTTTGCCGTGGTAGGAACGCAGGAAACACCTGCAATTCCGATCACCGGGTTAAATTCTCCTTTTCCAAGCTTATAGAAAAACCATCCTCCCAAAAGTCCTCCGATTCCTGAAATGGCCAGTGCCAGAATTCCAAGAATTAAAATCACGATCACAGCCGGATTAAGAATTGTGGAGGCTTCACAGAGACACCCCAAAAGGAGTCCCAGAAAGAATGTGGACACATAGGTAATCACGTCCTCCATCATCTTCTGGTAGGACTCAATCTCCGCCTCCTTCACCGCAACTCCCACAAAGAAGGAGAAAATAAGCGGCGCTGCCATGGGAAGCAGAAGGCAGAGCGCTCCGCAGGTCACCACAATAAAGATAAATTTTGTTTTCTGCGGCACATCCGGCGGATATACTTCCACATCGATTCCCCTGTACTTTTTTGGCACCAGAAGCCGTATGAGCCAGGGGTAGCCGCCGTAGGTCAGGCTTAAATACAGGTATGCGATGATGGAAATTGGCACAAACAACTCCGGTGCCAGCATCAGGGATGTAAATAACACCATGGGTCCGTCAGCACCGCCGATGGTGGCAATGGCCGCTGCCTGTCCCACATCCAGGCGGAAAACTCCCACACCCAGAATCAGGGCTGCAAAGGTGCCAAGCTCTGCGAACAGAGCGATGGTGATGCAGGTCCAGGGTCTGGCCAGAAGAAAGCTGATTTCACTTCTGGCACCGATTCCCATGAACACCAGGCAGGCAATCAGGCCGTTGCTGAAGGTCAGGTTATAAATGGGCTGTAAAAAATCGATCTGCATGATCGTCAGAAGCTCTGTGTGATCGCTCACCAGGGGATTTAAAAACAGAGTCCCGATGGAGCCGTCGTCCAAAAACATCTGGGCGGCGTTGACCGCGATCATTCCGATTCCCATGGGAACCATAATAAGGGGTTCCAGATTCCGTTTAAACCCCTGATAGGCCAGCACAAAGCCCAGAGCCATGAGGAACAGTCTGGCCATGGCCACAGCCGCTCCCCCGTAGAAAAAAGTTCCGATTCCCGGGAATAACTGAATGAAAAATTCCATGCCTTTCTCCCCCTATTCCCCGTTTTTTGTGAACACCCGGTCTGTCAGAACAATGATTCCCGTCACTGCAAAGGACAGGGCGATGGTCAGTCCGTAGGCAAACAGGCTGTATGTTACAATATTCATTTGCATTCCTCCCTGAAAACAAAAAGAGGAAAGCGAATCTGTCAACTCACTTTCCTCAAATTCTCATTCTATTTCATTGTCTTTTCATGCAGTGTAAATCAGTTCTCTCTTTTTCTTAAAATTCTCTGAAGTTATACTAGCACAAACCGGACTTAATTGCAAGTGTTATTTCTTCCTCTCTGCAATTTTCTTCGAGATATAGGGGAAAGAAATGCCGGCAATGATAATTATAATCATGACAATGTCGATGACGCTGGAGAAGAAGATTCCCACGGAGCTGCTTAACTGCAGCGCCCGCCTCATGTTTCCTTCCACCAGCTCTCCCAGGACAAAACCCAGGACCACCGCGGGAACCGGGAAGCCGTATCGCTTTAAAACAAATCCCAGAACGCCGAAGGCCAGAACCAGCCATGAGGCATATACGTCATTCAGGGTGGAGAAGGCGCCTACAACTGCAAACACCAGAATGGAGCTTGCCAGATATACCTTATTTACGCTGGTAAGGAGAATCAGCGGACGCAGTACAAGCAGACCGACAGCAGCCAGAACAAGCTGAGCCACGAACATACTGGCCATTAACTTATAGGGAATTTCCGGGTTATTGACAAATAATAAGGGACCGCAGGAAATTCCGGCAATGGTAAAGCCCGCCATCAAAATGGCTGTGGAGTTGGATCCGGGAACGCCCAGGGCTAAAAGAGGGATCAGCCCTCCGGCCGGAACACCGTTATTGGCGGATTCCGGGGCCGCAATTCCTCTGATATCTCCGGTACCGAAGGTTTCGTTGTTCTTACTTAACATTTTCGTTTCCGAATAGGCAATCCAGGAAGCAATGGTAGCTCCCGCACCGGGAAGGGCGCCCACGATAGAGCCCACGGCGCCGCAGATTAAAACGATGGGGGTTACGCTGGCCAGCTCTTTGGCGCTTGGGTAGGTCATTTTAAACTTTGTCTGGTCTCCATGGACAATCTCTTTCTTAAATGCCTGCCGCAAAACCTCACTGACAGCAAACAGGCCAACCATAACGGGAATCAGATCCAGTCCGTTGGACAGGCGGTTCACACCGAAGGTCAGACGCTTGGTGGCAGTGAACGGGTCCATACCGATTACGGCGATAAGAAGTCCGAATACAGCCGCGATCAGTCCTTTCCAAAGGTTATCTCCGGATACGGCGCCCACTACGCTTAAGCCCATTAAGGCAATCCAGAAATACTCAGTGGGACCGAATTTAAGGGCAAATTCCGAAAGCGGAATGGTAATGGCCACTAAAACCAGAACAGAAATCAGGCCGCCGAGAACGCCGGAATAAAGGGAGATGCAAAGGGCTTTACCTCCTAATCCCTTCTTGTTAAGCTCATATCCGTCTAAAACCGTAGCGGCTGCCGCACCGGTTCCCGGCGTCTTAATTAAGATTGCCGGAATGGAACCGCCATATTCTGCACCCACATAGACAGCGGCAAGCATCGGTAAAGACAGCATAGGATCCATATTGTAGGTGAACGGGAGCATTAAGGACATGGCCACGGAAGCAGAAATTCCCGGAATGGCTCCACCGATGATCCCCCAGATCACTCCGGCCAGAATATAAAGGATACTTAAGGGGTGAAAAGCTTGGCCCAGCCCCTGGAAAAAATATGCAAAACTCGACATGGCTCTCTCCTCCTTATAAGAATAATGTGGGCAGCTGTACTCCCAGAGCTTTTGCAAAAAACAGATAAATCACGATAGTAAAGCCCACGCTGTACGGGACGGCTCCCTTTAAGCGTTCTCTGAGTTCCCTGGTGTCAAAGTACAGGCACATGGCCATTAAAAATACAATGGTAGAAATCACAAAGCCTGTCAGATTGAAAATTGCCAGGTATACGGCGATGGTAAGGATTACAAAGAGCAGGGATTTATAATCCTTTGCAGTTTGCTTCTTTTCTTCTCCTTCCTGATTTTTACTGGTAAGGAACAGAGCCACAGCGCCTGTGGCAATTAAGGCTGACAAAAGATGGGGGTATTTGGCCGGCCCCACCTTATCAAGCAGGGAGACCGGGTAACAGGATGCTTCATACCACACATAGGCTGCCACAGCAAACCAGATGAGCGCAGCGATCCGGTCTTTATTTAAAAGCTTTTTTCCTTTTTCCACAATCAAGTCCCCTTCCTGTTACTGCTGTCCTGTAAGAGCAGCAAGGTTTTCTGTTACGGTACTTCCGATGGCCTCATAGCTTGCCAGAAATTCTTCTCCCGTCTGGAGAATCGGATCAATGGCAACGCTAGTAAGATATTTCTGGAAATCTTCGCTGTCATAGCACTGTGCAAATACCTCATAAATCCGCTTCACAAGTGCCGGATCCGTTCCTTTGGGAGCTGCAATTCCCCTCGGACGCTCAAATACAAAATTGAAACCAGATTCTTCTGTGGTGGGAACTGTGTCAATAGCTGTGCGCTTTTCACTGAACACGCATAAAAGCTTAATGTTTCCTGCTTCCACTTCACCGCTCATATCTCCGTATTCTCCTACGCATACATCCACAAAGCCTCCGAGGATTGCGGTCAGGGAGTCAGAACCTGTATCATAAATGACACGGTTTACATCGATTCCCGCCTGCTCGATCAGGCCAACAGAACAAACGGTGCTGGCGCTGGTCGGAGCGTTGGTGGCCCAGTTTAAGGCTCCCGGATTTTCCCTGGCGTAGTCAATCAGCTCTTCCAGTGTGTTATAGGGCTTGTCCGCCTTGCAGTATACATACTGGGGATCCATGCCAAGACCAATGGCATAATCGAAATCCTGATATTTCACAGGGCTTCCCCCGACCAGGTCGGCCGTTACTACCGTGGAACTTAAGCAGGCCAGGGTATATCCATCTGCTTCCGCCTCCTGAACCTTACTCCATGCAGATGCTCCGGTAGGGTCCACAATATTCTCAATAACAATATTATGTCCGTTTAATTTTCCGTTCAGCGCCGCAGACATCTGGCGAAGGAACGTATCTCCGCCGGAGCCGGCCTTTGTATAGTAAATAATGTGAATATCCTTTTCCGGCCAACCGGAATAATCATCTCCGCTATTCTCTGTTCCCGGCGCCTGTCCCCCGGCCGCTGCCTGAGACGGAGCGGAAGAACCGGAGCCCTGGCTGCATGCAGTCAGAGACAGCGCCATCATTCCTGCCAATAATACCACCAGCATTTGTCTTTTCATGAGTAAATCCTCCTCCAATAATATTTTCCCCATTTATCCCGTTAAGTCATTTATAGCAAGTTTTAAACTGCTTGGCAATACCGCCAAAAAGCGACAATTTTCAGTTTTTTGCTTTATTAATAAATTTTTATTATAAGTAACAATCCATTTTACATTTTTTATGCCTTTCTATTTGTTGATTCTGTTTTTCTCATAAGAAAATTTTATAGCTTTAATTTCAGGGAAAACGGAAAACGGATTCCTTTAATGTAAAAACGCTGCTCATGATCGGAAACCCCATACGCTTCCAGTCATGAAACAGCGTTTCTCTTATTTTAATTCCATTAAAATCAGCTCCGCAAAAAACATGCCGAATAGTTACTCTGGTTCTAAACAACATCCTCTCTGAAACGTTTTTTCACCATCTGATAATAAATAAAAATCAGGGCAGCCGTCACCCCCCATGCCATGGGGTAGCAAAAATATACATTCTCAATCGTGCGGTTTATGCTCATGGAAACCGCCAGATAAATCTGGCGTACTACCACCATGCCAATCAGAGACAGAATCATGGGAATTTTCGTATCCCCGTATCCTCTGAGGATGCCCAGATAAATCTCACGGATCGCCATTAAGGTGTACATGGGAATAATGTAATGCATCATAGCCACACCGTAAGCGATTACCTCCGGGTCTGTGTTAAACAGGGCCACGCTCTGGTCTGCAAAACAGTACACCAGAAAACCGATGGAATTTGTAACCACAATGGACAGCAAAAGACATCGTCCCTCACCCTGCCGCGCTCTGGCATGGTTCCCGGCGCCGCTGTTCTGGCTGACGAAGGTTGTAATCGTAAGACCAAACGCCTTACATGGCAGCACAATGAACTTGTCCAGTCTCTGGGCCACGCCCACACCTGCCGCCGCTGTGGCACCGAAGCCATTAACGTATCTCCACACAAACAAGTTGGAGAAAGAAATCAACGCCGACTGAAGTCCCGACGGCATTCCGATTGCTGCCACCTCCGACACGATCTCACGGTTCCTGAAAGCCTCCTTCACGTCCAGGCGGAATTCCTCATTGATTTTTCCAAGCTTTTTATAGGCCAGAACCACCGATACAAACTGGGAAAAAATCGTGGCAAATCCAACGCCTGCAACGCCTAAGGGAACCACCACCACAAACACCAGATCCAGCACAATATTAACCATACTGGTGACCACCAGAATCCTGAAGGGCGTTCCCGAATCCCCGACAGCCCGGAGAATTCCCGCGCTGATGTTGTAGATAACCGTAAACATAAGCCCTGCCAGATAAATCCGAAGGTAGGTGACCGCCTCCGGATACACCTCCCCGGGAACGGCCGCAAGGCCCACTAAAACAGGAGTCAGAAAAATTCCCAGAACAGATAGAATCACCCCCAGCACCACAGAAAATCCAAAGGCCACCCGCATGGACCGGTTTAACCGCTCTTTGTCCCGGCTTCCAAAGGCTCTGGAAACCACCACTGAAGAGCCCACGGACATGCCGTTAAAAAAACCCACCAGAAGATTGGCCAGGGTGGCACAGACACTGACGGCCGCCAGTGCATTTTTCCCCACAAAATTCCCCACCACCAGCGTGTCCACGCTGTTGTATAAATTTTGAAACAGTTCCCCGAGAACAATGGGAATGGAAAACATAACCAGCTCCATAATTATATTTCCCCGGGTAAAATCAACCTGCTTTTTCTTCACTTTTTTGTCTCCTGTATCTTACACATTTTATTTTCCCGCCGTTAAAATCATCTTTTCAAAGGCGTTCAGCTCGTCCAGATGAGTCACCTCTCCTCTCTCCTTCTGGGTGACAAACCGTTCCCGCAGTGCATAGGTGCCTCCGGTTTCCTTAATGCACCGGAGAACATCCGCCTCCGCCTTAATTCTGGCACGGATTAAGGTCTGGGGGAACCGGACCATCTTAAATCCCATGGCTTCCAGCTCCGAAGCCGTTTTTTTCTCTGTAACAGTACCCTCAATGATGGTCACGCAAAGGGGAAGACCCAGGCCTGTCATACGCTTTAAGGCCTCTTCTGATGGCGGAACGCTGACAAACAGCATATCGGCTCCGGCCCTTTTATATAATTCCAGACGTCTTAAGGCCTCGTCAATTCCCAGGGAAGAAGCAGCGTCCGTGCGGGCTATCAGAAGGAAGTCCGGGTTTGTCCTGGCCTCTGCCACGGCCCGGATTCTCTGGCACATTTCCTCTGTGGAAACCACCGTGGTACCGAAAAACGCGCATCGTTTAGGGAAGGTCTGGTCTTCCATCTGGATTCCTGCGATTCCCATGGCCTCATATTCCTTCGTCATTCTCATAATTGGCATAACACCGCCATATCCCGTATCCACATCGGCCAGAACCGGAATATCCACGGCAAACAAAATTTCCTGAATCGCATTCCTGTATTCGGTGTATGTGGTTACCCCCACATCCGGAAGTCCCAGTCTTGCGTTTGTCATGGCGGCACCGCTCACAAAGGTGGCGGGAAAGCCTGCATCCTGAATCATTCTGGCTGACAGCGCATCATAACAGTTGGGGCAGATGAGGATCCCCGGCTTTTTCAAAAGCTTACGAAGATGTCCTGCTGAATTTTGATGGTTCATAACGATTCCTCCTTTTCCTGTGTCTTTACAGATATGTTTGTTCTTTCATCATAAAGAATCCTGTTAAAATTACAAGATATGGAAAAATCACCAAAATCACTATTTCCCGGTCATCCATTAAAATTTTCTTATGGGTTATAGGATTGTATTAAAACTAAATTTCTGCGTTCTCCAGTTTCCGCCCCGGGCATACTGAACGAAGCTCTGGAGCGTCTGAAAATCCTCTGATGCCCTGGGGTACACCAGACGAATCTCCCGGTTTATTTCCAGCCGCTTCACCGGAATAATGTTGATTTTATCGGAATCACTGCCATTTTCCAGGGAAGAGCGCACCACAAAACCAACTCCGTAGCCTTCCCGCACCTGCTGTATCACATCAGAATTACCGATGACCTGCAGGGTCACATTCAAGTCCTCCAGAGTCAGATCTAATTTTTTTAGCTGCTGTATGATCAATTCTGTGGTGTTGCAATCCATGCCGCGGATAATTAACGGCAGCTTTTTCAGCTGGTTCACCGTGATGGGGTTCCCATCATGGAAGGTTTTGGAACTGATTAAAACCATCGGGTCATTGAAAAATGGCTCCACCACGTATTTCTCATCCAGCACAAAGGAACTGATTCCTGTGATGGCACAGTCAACCGTACCCTTTTTAAGCTCCTGAATCAATTCCTTTCCGCGAAAGGCCCTTACCTGGATGGAACATTTTGGCCGTCCGTTCCGAAAAGAAGACACCAGAATCGGCACAATGGAGGACGCGGGAGTCGGGGATGTGCCAATAATTAACGGCTTTTCATCTGCCCGAATGGAAAGGAAATCCCTGACCTTCCAGTATTCGTCCAGCGTTCTTCTGGCATATTCCGCAAAAATCTTCCCTTCCGGAGTGGGCTGAATACAGGTTCTCTGTCCGGCTTTCCGGTACAAAAGTGTCTGTTTCACCTCTTTTTCCAGAGATGAAACCGCAATGCTGACGGCCGGCTGAGTCATATACTGTTTGCGTGCCGCCGCCGCAAACGAACCCGTATCAATTACACTGAGATAAATCTCCATCCACCGAAAATTCATACTTCCTGCCTCCTCTGAGACCTGACATACCATCCGCACCTGTCCCGGCCGCCGCGGACCGGGCTTTATATTGTAACAGTTCGGTCCTGCATCTTCTTGCCCGCATACCGCGGACAAGAATTTACCCGCCCCCCCTGCAAGGCTGAACTGTTACTTTATATTAATAAGAATATTTTATATGTATTCCGTTTTCTTGTCAATTCCCCTTCAGGGACCCCGGTTGCATTTTTTAGATTCCGCGTCTATAATGAGCACAACCCCAATCAATCCCGAATTTGTGAAATTATGAATTATGAATTTCATTTTATAACACATTTACCGGAGGTTGCCATGCGTACTACATTTCGTTCCCTGTTGGAATCAGGGAAAAAGTTCAAAGGATGCTACATTACCATTCCCAGCCCCCAGATCATCGAGGTCATGCGGTGTGCCGGACTTGATTTTGTGATGCTGGACCTTCTCCATGATGGTCTCACCATCGCAGATCTCCGGCCCATGATTATGGCGGCGGATGCCTGCGGAATGGCTGTGATGGCCAGAGTGGAGGCGGATGACGCAGAAAAAATCTGCAAGGTTCTGGACCTGGGCGTTTCTGCCTTGAGAATTCCTAATGTCCATAACGCAGATATCGCGGCCCTGGCCGTTAAAAACGCTCTTTATGCTCCAACAGGGACCCGCAGCGTATGTCCCAATGTCCGCGCTAATCACTATGCCTGCTTCGGCCCTGTGGACATTGAAAAAGCCAATAGTGAGCTTGTAATCTCTGCCATCATTGAAAGCCAGGAAGGCATTGAAAACCTGGAAGAGATTATTAAAGTTCCCGGCATTGACGCCATAAGTATTGGACGTTCCGACTTTGCCAATGTCAAAGGCGTTCCCGGACAGCAGGAACATCCGCTTGTGGAGGAAGCAGTCCGTCAGACTGCTGCTGCCTGCCACCGACTTGGAAAAAGCTGTTCCGTCACTGTCAATAAGCCGGATCAGGCAGGAAAATACAGGGATATGCCCGGAATTTCCTTCTTTACGGTCCGCCAGCCGGTCAATATTTTATATGATGGCTACAAAGCCGTGTGTGACCGGATCGACAAAGCAATGGAGTAAATTTGTATGGATGATCGGATTCAGAAATTGAAAAGAAAACGGGCCGGGTTCCGGATTTTTTACGGACTCATGGCTGCTTATCTGCTTTTTTCTCTGGCGCTTTTGTACCGGATGAGAATATCAGGGCTGGTTGCTGCGCTTTTGGCCCCTTTATGGTATATTATCTTTCTTCGCCCGGCCATCAGGCGCTTTGGAGCCGAAAAGCGGACGCTTAACATGGTGCTGGCCTATGGAAGCTTTCTGGATACCATAATCCCCAAAGCTGACCATGTAATTTTGCGTGAAGATGTGGATGCGGCCGGTCTGATTCCAACCCAGGAAAAAGGATTTCTCTCTTTAAACGGGTTCACCGGAACTTTTCGGAAGTTGCCTGTGGCTGCCGGGGAAATTACCAATTACCACCGGTTGGATTTAAAAAACCCCAAAGACAGCCGGCTGCTTTTTCTCACCGGAACCTTTATAAGGCTCAGTTTTCCTGCGGATACGGGAATGAATCTGCGGGCGCTGAGTCTTGGGCTCCTTGCCGAGAAAACCAGAAGGATATTTTTTGAAGAACAACAGGGTCTTAAGGAAATCCCCCTTCCAAAGGGCAGCCTGAAACAGAAATTTATTCTGTATGACGATTCGGGTGAGATGCCGGATTCTGAAATCCAGAACGGACTTTTAAAGCTTCGGGCCGCTTCCAGAGATAATATTGCAGTTTCCATTCAGGGATATCTTGTGTCCGTTTTCTTTCAAAACAGCTTTTTAGCCTGTGATTATCACGTATATGACGAGATTACAGATGCAAACCTTAAAATGGTACGCTGTCCGGAATTTAAGGCTGCCCTTCTCTTTTCGGCCTGCCTGGCAAGCCACCCTCTGTCGCACCGGATTTCCGGATCCGATCAATAAAAGAATACCGTTCTTAAATTTCTCCGCCTCTGGCGGCGGGGAACTACTCTGGCAGCGCAGTTCCCCATATTCTTCATTGCTGCACTCACAGTTTGTATTTTTTCCTTTGTCCGGTCTTTGCTCATACCCGTATCCCCCCGTAAGTAATACAGATATCCCCTGTTTCTTATAATCCGTTGTTTCAAAAGCAATCTATTCATATAATAGAGTCGTCCCGGAAACTCTTTGTACCCAGATTTGTGAGATGATTCTTTGTCAGAAGCACCCAAATTTATAAGGCGTACATGGAACGTACATTGATTAAATCCGGGGGCCTCCGGCGGGAAATCAGACACAAAAATGGGGGCAGGGGAGTTTCCGGGAGTGCTCTAATATCAAAAGGAGGTGTGCCCCTATGATTACTGTCGAATTAGGCAAAAGAATTCGGGAGTTACGTACACAGACAGGGCTCAGCCAGGAAAAGTTTGCATTGAAAATTGGCATGGACAGGACTTACTTTGCTTCTGTTGAAGCAGGCAAGCGGAACATTGCTATCTGCAATATTAAAAAAATTGCTGACGGCCTTGGTGTAACGCTCAGTAAGTTATTCGAAGGGCTATAAGATGGCAGGACGTATGATGATAAAACAGCCGGAAAGGAATATAAGCATGGCTTTTATTGACAGGCAATTATTTAAATTCAAATCATTGATAGAGGAGTCTATTGTTACTGGCGGCGCCAAGGGCAAAGAGTCTATGATCAGATCATCACAACTCATTAATCTTGTTCATGATGCCGTTAAAAAAGGCTTTATTGACGCAGGGGTGGAACCTGCGAACATATACCCGCATTTTGGAGATACAAAGCCAGAACTGAAGATGGCCGGTTTTCTCAAGCAAAAAGATCAGGATGTGTGTATTGTCCCGTCAAATATCAGCAAAGTTCCTACGCCCATTAACTGGGGGCCATTGGCGTTTGAAAGTAAAACTGACAGTTATGGGTATGATTTTTCCACAAACACGCTCGTGATTAATGTTCGCAGCCAAATGAGCAGCCTTGCTAAAAATGCAGATACGCTGTTTGAGAGAACCTTTGCCGAAGCACAAAATCTACATATGCGTTATCCGGAAATTGTTTTAGGAGAGGTATACCTTATTCCTGTTCATGAGTACGATGATGATTTGGTCAAACGTAATGCCGTAGGATTCAAAAGCAGGCAAACCAATCTGGAGAAATATATCAGTTTCTTCAATTCTATTAACGGCAGAGCAATTGGCGGCAAGGATTATACTTATGAGCGCTGTGCGCTTTTAATCGTTGATTTCAATCGCCCGCAGCCATATCTCTTTAGAAACAGCGCAGAGCTAAAACAGGCTGGATACATTTCGCAGAATTTTGGTATTGAATATGCACCGCTTAATTTCCAGGATTTTGTTTCCGACATTTTGAAGATTTATTCGAGTAGATATACACTTAGCAATCTTCTCGCTTAAAGCAAAAATTAATGATGCCATTGGAGGGCCGTTAATACCGCCAATGACATCCTGGTCTTAGCTGTCCAACATCAAACAGAACTCATTCAATCCCGTATCGTTTCCAGAGGTAATCGTCAAGTTCCTCCCTGGATGCTGAACGTATAAAGCCTATTTCATCCTCCGTGAACCACGGCAGGGAGAAGCGCTCAACATATTTTTTTTGGTAGCAATAATAGCCGCCCTCAATAGAATAGCTGGTGTTAGAAACATAGTAATCCATTAAGCTTGAATTCAAAAGTTTCATGAGCACATCAAGATCATATCTGTCATTCTCAAAAACTGCATATCCGTTGCAGAAGAGTGCGTCTTCATCATCTACATACATGAATTTGGGCTTGTTAGTAAAGGTGGGGAACAGAAGTTTCCTGCCATATTTATTCAAGCCCTGCGTGCGGCCATATGCGTACCAGCCCTGTGCGGCTCCCTTCCCCTTATCTCTCGCATCAAGTTCTTCCCGCTGCATGGCTAAACAATGATATGTTTTGGGATAGAGTTCATAAAACTTTGTTTCGTCAATTAATGTATAGCCAGATTCTGATTTAACATATGGAAAGATTATATATCGTTTAGCGTCCTCAATGTTGTCGTAAAATTTCAAATCCGGTATTTTATAAATGGGCTTAATCAGACCATCTTCTATATAGTATTTTCCAGAGTCAGTCTGTTTATAATAGCCATTATTATCGCATTCAACCAAATATACCTTATCACGCAATGTTGCGATTCCGGTTCTTATAAATTCTTTGATTGGTACAGGCTGTGACTCTATCTTTCGAAGATTCCAATAAGTTTTCTCGTCAACGAGTTTCCAACCATTCTTATCAAGGGAATCCGTACTTATAGTATTGAACATAACCTGTGAAAGAGCGCCTTCCATGTTTTCATTCTTTGGAAGAACACAATACTCAAATTGCGTCCTTTTTCTCTTATCAAATTGCACGATGCAATTATAGGTTCTCACCGGTCTGAAAACCATGTTATCTCCGAAATCAAGAATGCTTTTAACATACAATCCTGATTGCAGGTATTCTCTTAACTCCCGTGCAGATTTTATCGTCAGGAAATTATTCGGAATGATAAAGCTTAACATGCCTTCGTCATGCAGCTCTTTCATACCTTTCTCAATAAAGGCGTAGAAAATATTGAACACACCGTTTTGCGTCGTGGAATAGTTGTTTTTTAGAAACTTAACCGTTTCCTTGCCCAAGTCATGAGGATTAACATATGGAGGATTTCCAACAATATAATCGAATGAAGTTATATGAAACAGCTCATTCCAGCTTGAATCTAAACTGTCGGCGCAGATTATATTCGGTTTAATATCCAGATAGTTACCGCCATGTTTCGCACTTAACAAGGTCATTATTAATTTACAGCGTCTTACATTGTCAGAAACAATATCTATTCCATAGATGTTATGATTAATGATTGTGTCAACAGACCAGTTCGTTTTTGAAAGAAGATATTCTGCTACTGTAACTAAAAATATCCCGCAGCCACAACCAGGATCTATGATTGAAACAGTTTCTGGAATGCTGTCCGTTTCAGAAAAAATATGAGAAGAAATATACTCAGCTATGTACTGCGGAGTAAATATGATTCCATTTTCGTCTTTATTATCTTCTTCGATCAACGCTTCAAACAATTCTGTAATTGTTTCCAAATCTGTTGGCAGGTTTAAGACATCAAGCATCTGAGCAACTGTCTTTGAAACTTCTGTTGAGTATCTCTCTGAATCACACCCCATCTTATTAAGGCAATAAAACATGACCCCGTCTTCAACATCTGTCAGCGAATATTGTTTTAACTGCCCATTTATTTTACTGTACAAATTTAAGCGTTCTAATTTTGATAAACTCATATTTAAGTCTCCATGTCACTGATCTCTGCAATGTCGCTCTATCCGCAACCCGGTGCCTTTCAGATTTTTATCAACACATAAATCAGCTAAATCTTTCCTCTTGAATTTTTGTCAATTAACAACTTCCACAGACTGGAATAATCCATCTTCATACCGATACCTACAATTGAGGAGATTATACTTCTCTTTATACTAAAAAACAAGGCAAAAAATTATGAGAACCTCGCATGAATGGTTTTTATCCTTCGGTGCGATCTTATGATGCGGTCTTGCACTCCCTTCCCGGCAGAGCCTTTTTCACACTGTTTTTGTATATTTTCTTCAATTTTCCTCAAAAAACTTTTTCTTGCATTTTCCTCTCCCATCTGTTATAATAAAAAAACCATTTCTTTTTACAATTCTATTATTCTATTTTTCACATCCGGGAGGTATTTCTATGAACAACTCTTCTTTTTTCAGTGCACTGACATCCGCTTTATCTGCTCATCTTAAGCCCGGCACAAAAATCATCCATGAAACCATATTAAAAAACAACAGCGTTCGCCTGGAGTCCATTCTGGTACTGGACGAAAGCCTGCCTTATGCCCCTGTAATCTATCTGGCCCCTTTGTATGCCCATTACAAGGCCGGAAATTCCATGGAAGAAGTCTGCCGCTTTGCCCTTGACATGATTCACCGTAAGCTTCCCTTTTCCCCAGACTTTCATATGGAAATTCAAAAACTTCAGTCCATAAAAAACCGAATTTCCTATCGCCTCGTGTCCCGAACAGAAAACGAAGATCTTTTAAAGGACGTTCCATGGGTTCCTTTCCTCAATATGGCTGTAATCTTCTTCCTGCAGCTGGATTCCGCTGCTGACACCCAGATTACCGCCCTCATCCACAGACGGCTGGCAGCGTTATGGAATTTATCCACCAGTGATCTTTTCGGGCTGGCAAAGAAAAATACCCCGCTTCTGTTTCCCATATCCCTTTCTCCTCTTCAAAGCCTGATCGCCGATTCCCAGGAGGAGACATCGCCCGAACCGGATGATTCTTCCCTTCTTCCCCCCATTCATGTGCTCACCAACAGACAGGGAATCTATGGGGCTTCCTGCCTTCTTTATGAAAACACAATAAAAGACTTCGCAGATCAAATGGCCTCTGATATTATCATTCTGCCATCCAGTATCCACGAAGTCCTTCTGATCCCGGATTTCCATGTATTCGATTATGAATCTCTCCGCCAGATGGTCCGGACCATCAATGCCACAGAAGTCCCCAGGGAAGACATTCTGTCTGACGAAATCTATCTCTATATCCGGTGCAGCCATTCTTTTAAAATCTGGCCGTCCCCTTCCTTATGTGATATGCCATCACCAGGCGAAACAGCGAATCCGTAATGAAGATTGCCATGGCAATGGCCCCTGCAATCTGAAGTGTCTCCAGTAAATAATAAGTGGCCAGTCCGGAATCATCATGAATCAGATAATAGACTCCGCGGTAGATGGCCGCACCGGGCACTGCAGGAAGCGTGCCCGAAACCAGAAACACTGTCACCGGCGCCTTCTTGATCCTGGCCAGCATGTGACTTGAAACCGCCACCACCAGAGTGGAGACAAAAGCTGCCATCATGGAGGAATTTCCGCTGTTCTGGACAATCAGATACACCCACCAGCCGATGGCTCCGGATGTTGCCGTATAGGGAATATACTTCTTAGGCGTCTCCAGAAGCATGGTAAACATGAATACGACAAAATACGCGCTTATAATCTGTATTATCATAAGAGTCCTCCCTGAAGCATCCGAAAAAACATCATGCCGGAACCAACTCCCGCAGCCACTGCCAACGCCACAACTACTGCCTCCAGCATCCTGGCAGAGCCTGCGGCATAATCTCCGTTTAAGGTATCCCGTATGGCCGTGGTAAAGGTAACTCCGGGAACCAGTGTCATGATTGCACTCATGATCATTACATCTGAACTTGCATTTTTAAGGATAAACTTCTCGATTGCCATGGCACATACAGCCACCACAAAAGAGCAGAAAGCATTGTTGCAAAAATCATTAAGGCGGATTTTCTTCACCAGGAAATCCGCCAGGGCCAGACAGATTCCCACAAGGGTACAGGCCAGAAGATCCAGTGGCTTTCCTCCGAAAATAAAGGTAAAGCTGGCTGAGACACCTATGAATCCCAGGGCCTTCATGAACGGCGTATAAAGAACTTCCTTCTCCACCTCTTTTAATTCTTTATATGCCGTCTCCACAGAAATTTCTCCCCCGCAGAAACGTCTGGAAATATCATTGACCCGGCAGACACGGTTTACATTGGTGCTTCGGGCCGGAATCCGCTTTGCCATAGTCAGAAGCTCCTGATTCGGATCATCCAGAGTAACGAAAATCCCTGTCGCCAGGACAACGGCCTCGGCAGTTTCACAGGAGGATTTTCCCAGCATATACTTCATTGTATTTTCCACACGGTATACTTCTGCGCCACTGACCAGCATAATCTCTCCGGCCAGCACTACGGCCTCCAGAAGGACCTTCTCATCCATCGGTTTTCCTCACATTTCTAAAAAATGATACGGCCTGCCTGAAACACAGCCACGGCGGCCGCCCACGCAAGCACAAGCTGGAATACCACCATCCCCAGAGTCCATTTCCAGGAGCCCGTTTCCCGCTTAATGGTTGCGATGGTTGCGATACAGGGCGTATAAAGAAGGCAGAAAATCATAAGGGCGTAGGCATTAACGCCTCCGAACCCGCTGGCCGAAAGAACTCCCGTGAGCTCTGCCATTCCTGCCGCAGAATTAATATTGTTAATTCCGTATAAAACAGAAAAGCTGGAAACAACCACTTCTTTGGCAGAGATGCCGGAAATCAGAGCCACAGCAATCTGCCAGCTCCCAAGGCCTGCCGGCCTTAACACAGGAACCAGAAAATGGCCAAATTTTGCCGCGAAACTCTGGGAAACATCGGAAACAAAACCGCCGGGGCCCGCATTCAGTACAAACCACAGCACAATGGAGGCCAAAAAGATTGTGGTTCCTGCCTTGGTCAGATAATCTTTTACCTTTTCCCATACATAAATGGCAACTGTCCGCAGGTTAGGAGTCTTATATTCCGGCAGTTCAATCAACAGGGCATTCTCATAGTCATCCTTTGCCGAAACTTTATGTACAATCAATGCAATGACAATGGCCGCAACTACGCCCACCAAATACAGAGAGTATGCGACAAAAAGCGCCGAATTCGGAAAGAACAGCTCTGCAAATAAGACATAAATCGGCAGTCTTGCAGAACAGGACATAAAAGGAGTTACCAGAATAGTTTTCAACCGGTCCTTCTGGCTTTCCAGCGCCCTTGTGGCCATCACTGCCGGAACCGTACACCCAAAGCCCAAAAGCATCGGCAAAAATGCCTTTCCGGACAGTCCCACCATGCTCATGGTTTCATTCATCACATAGGCAACTCTTGCCATATACCCGCTGTCCTCCAAAAATGCCAGGGCCAGAAACAGAATGAAAATATTTGGAAGAAAGGTCAGAATACCGCCCACACCTGCAACGATACCATCCACCACTAAGGAAATCAGCCATTCAGAAACGCCTGCGCTCTGCATACCGGACAGTATCATGCCGGATAGTATTCCCAGAGCCTGCTCGAAATATCCCTTCAGAAAATCTCCCACCGTAAAGGTAAGAAAAAACACCATCGCCATAATTCCAAAAAAAACAGGAATTCCCCAAAAAGAATGTGTCAGAATCCGGTCTGCCTTATCCGTCAGGGCTGATTTCTCTTCCTTATTAAACAGACATTCCCCGATAATCTCTTCCACATAGTCATACTTTTCATTAATAATCTGCTTTTCATAGCTTTTCGGTATGATTTCAGTCAAATCCACCGGATGGTCCTTGATAACCTCCTTATCAAACTCCAGCATCTTTATGGCATGCCATCGCAGATTGGTAAGCTCCGAATAACGGGCTCTGAGCACGTTCTCCGTTTTCTGGATTTTGTCTTCAATCTCATAGTCATAATGGACCACAACTCCCTGAGGCTCCTCCTCGTAATGGTGGACCACCGCATGCATCAGCACATCCAGTCCCGTGCGTTTCCTCGCAGAAACCGGAACAACCGGAATATGCCCCAGCATCTCCGGCAGACGATGCAGGTCAATTTCCATGCCGCGCTCCTCCACAATGTCCATCATATTAAGTGCCAGAATAACCGGTTTCTTCAGTTCCAGAAGCTGAAGGGTCAGATACAGATTTCGTTCCAGAGAAGAAGCATCCACCACATTGATAATCACATCTACGCCATCCTCCTCAATGCATCTTCGCGTAACCAGTTCTTCTATTGTATAGGAGGTCAGACTGTAAATACCAGGGGTATCGATCACCCGGATATTTCTCCCCTTATAGGCCGTCTCTCCCTCGATCCGTTCCACTGTGACGCCGGGCCAGTTAGCTACCTTCAGCTTGGCACCCGTAAAGGCATTAAACAATGTGGTTTTTCCGCAGTTGGGATTTCCGACAAAACAGACCGTAATAGGCTTATTTCCCTTGCGTTCCATTTTCTGTCACCTCCTCCACATGAATACCGCCTGTAATTTTTCTGCCCAGGGCCAGACGTGTGCCACGCACCTTAATAATCATAGTACCACTCTGTTTTTTATTTAATACAAAAATTTGCGTGTTTTCATTAACTCCCAGAGCTTCCAGCCGCCTTGTAATTGCCTCATCAACAGTCACAGAGCGAACCACATATGCATTTCCGGTTTTTCCTTCATATAACTTCATAGTGTCCATCCTCTGCATCATAATTTGAAGCCATCTGACTCCGGAAATATTGTAGTCTTAATGATAATCATTGTCAATAGACAGTTATCCTCCGGTTCCGGCAGCGTAACAGTTCAGCCTTCAGGCTAAACAGTTACGGAATCCGGCCCATTTAAAGTTCGCCTGCGGCGAAGGGCTGGATTCTCTCCAACCTCCACGTATTCTTACGGACTTTGCAGCGAGTGCAAAGTCCCAGGCTGAACTGTTTGCCTATGCCCATTTTAAATCGCCTGACGGCGATGGGGCATAGGCTCTGGTCTCATAATTGTACTGACCCATGACGAATCGGCGGAGTGATTCGTCATGATGTGAACTGTAATGTCAGTCCTCCATCTCCAACAACATTTGTTTGACCTCTTTCATCCGGTCACGCAGCCTTGCGGCTTCCTCGAAATTCAGCTCGGCAGCCGCCTGGCGCATCTTCTTTGACAGCTCTTTCGCCAGCTTGTCAAGCTCCTTTGCGTCCATGGACTCCGGTTCTTTTCTGAAATCATCTTCATTGGCCTCCGCTGCTTTTGAAATGGAAATCAGGTCGCGGACCGCCTTTTTGATTGTCTGTGGTGTAATCCCATGTTCCTCATTGTATTTTTGCTGGATTTCCCGGCGCCTGTTGGTTTCATCAATAGCAGCGCGCATGGAATCTGTGATGGTATCCGCATACATAATCACATGACCGTCTGCATTTCTGGCTGCCCGGCCCACAGTCTGAATTAATGAAGTTTCTGAGCGGAGAAATCCCTCCTTATCGGCATCCAAAATGGCCACCAGCGTAATCTCAGGAATATCCAGCCCCTCCCGGAGCAGGTTGATACCCACCAGCACATCGAACACATCCAGACGCATATCGCGGATGATTTCGGCCCGCTCCAGGGTATCAATATCCGAGTGGAGATATTTCACCCGGATTCCGGCCTCCCGGATATAGTCCGTAAGATCCTCCGCCATCCGCTTGGTCAGCGTTGTAATCAGTACCTTGTTATGCTTTTCCACTTCCTTGTTGATTTCTCCCACCAGGTCGTCAATCTGCCCCTCCACCGGGCGGACGCTGATCTCCGGATCCAGAAGTCCTGTGGGACGGATGATCTGCTCTGTCCGCAAAAGCTCATGCTCTGCCTCGTAAACCGACGGTGTGGCAGACACAAACATCATCTGGTTGATATGGCTTTCAAATTCCTCAAAATTTAACGGACGATTATCCAGGGCCGAAGGAAGCCGGAATCCATAATCCACCAGAGTCCTTTTTCTGGAACGGTCTCCAAAAAACATACCTCTGATCTGAGGCAGCGTAATATGGGACTCGTCAATGATAATCAGAAAGTCTTCCGGGAAATAATCCAGAAGCGTACAGGGCGGCTCACCCGGCTTTCCAAAAGTCAGATGGCGGGAATAATTTTCAATGCCGGAACAAAATCCCGTCTCTCTCATCATTTCCACATCAAAATTTGTTCGTTCGGCAATCCGCTGCGCCTCCAGAAGCTTGTCCTCGCTCTTAAAGAACGTCACCTGCTCTTTCATTTCAGCCAGAATATTCTCTGCCGCCAGCATCATCTTTTCCTTTGGAACCACATAATGAGAGGCCGGGAAAACAGCCACATGTCCAAGCTGCGCTCTTACTTCCCCTGTCAGAGGGTCAATTTCTGAGATCCGGTCCACCTCATCGCCAAAGAATTCCACGCGGAAAGCCTCATTTCCCGCATATGCCGGAAAAATTTCCACAACATCCCCCCGTACCCGGAAAGAGCCGCGCTTAAAGTCCATATCATTTCTTGTATATTGAATATCGATAAGCTTATGAATGACCTCATCCCGGTCCTTCTCCATCCCCGGCCGCAGGGAAATTACCATCTCCTTATAGTCGATAGGGCTTCCCAGTCCATAAATACAGGACACCGATGCCACAATAACTACGTCGTTCCGCTCCGAAAGCGCAGCGGTTGCAGAATGTCGCAGTTTGTCGATCTCATCGTTAATGGCCGAGTCCTTCTCGATGTAAGTATCCGTAGACGGAACATAGGCTTCGGGCTGATAGTAATCATAGTAGGACACAAAATATTCCACTGCGTTACTCGGAAAATACTCTTTGAACTCACCATAGAGCTGAGCCGCTAATGTCTTATTGTGCGCTATTACCAAAGTGGGCTTATTTAACGCCGCGATCACATTCGCCATCGTAAAGGTCTTGCCGGAACCCGTAACCCCCAGTAAAGTCTGGAATTGGTTGCCTTCCCGGAACCCTTTGACCAGGGCTTCTATGGCCTGCGGCTGGTCGCCTGTGGGCTGGTATTCTGAGTGAAGTTTGAAGATTTTTTGTTCATTTTGCACAAATGCTCACCTCTGATTTCATAGTAAAAAAAGACGCCTCTCAGCCAAAAATTCGTCGTGGAACATTTCATTTTCGTCGTGGCAATTTTTCAAAATGGAGCAAAACAGGCCCACGACGAATTTTGTTCACAATTTGCCTTTTTTGCAACTCAGCGTACCTCAGTAATTCCATACGGACAAAACAGCACTGAAAGAACTTTTTTATCTTACCACAGATCACGAAATTTGTATAGATGTTAAATCGAACTTTTGTTCTTTTTCATCCCGCATCCGTAAGAAATTCCGTTACATCTACTACAATCTCCAGCAATTCCTTTTTAAAGATTTCTATCTCTTCCAAGTTCGGTAATACCTCTTTCATATACTCTTCTATTTCCGGTACGCCATCCGCTATGATGCCTCTATTATCAGCATAAACGTCCATTGTTATAAGTTCTTTTGCATGTCCCATGAGTTTTGATACTGCTCTGGTATTAAATGACTCTTTCAGCAGGAGCGTACAGTATGTGCTGCACAGATCATGCCAGCGGATGTCCGGCAGGCCATTTTCAGCAAGAAGCTGCTTATAATACCTGCAATGGAATCCCTTGCTCCTTGCCCTGCCAAGGTTTGAACAACAGATATAGTCCAGATCCTGAAACTCTCCCCTTCTGCGGTTTCTGTTTTTCTCATACACCTGCCGTTCCTTTAGGATCGCCGGGGAGACGTAATCGGGATTTCTCTGTAACTGGATTTTGTCTTTAATCCAACCTCCTGTTTCGTAAAGGTTTTTGGAGCAAAGTCTTCTTTTGCTGTGTTATGTACTCTCCCCAGCTGGCGCTCCACTTTTAAAGTGCGATTGATATAATCCACATCCGAATATTTTACACCATTTATCTCGGATCTTCGAAGCCCCATAAGCACATTAAACATCACCTGCATATGGATCGGGGTGTCTTTACTTTTTTCCAGCAAAATTAAAATCTGTTCCATGGTCAGCGTTTTCTGTGTATCGATCTTTCGGGTTCTAAAGCCCGGTTTCTGCTGCGGCTTTTCTGCCTTGGGAAGCCCTATTCCGTCTACCGGGCTTGTCTGGATCACCTTGTTCGTTACCGCATAACGAAAAGAGACATTCATGATTGTTTTTACCAGCTCTGCTATCGACCTTGAATAGCCTGCCTTGGTATTAAACAATTTCTGAACGTCTCCGCGGGTAACATCCATCATTTTTTTCCTTCCCAGGATGGGAATGATGTGATTCTTTACTATTCCGCAATAATTATAATAAGTTTCGTAACTGTCCGTGCGCTTTTTAAGGTCCGTTTCAAGCCAGAATATCATAAAATCAGCCACATGAACCTTTGCGTACACAACAAACGTACCATTATATAATTCTGCGATGGTCTTCTCCCTTGCCTTAACTGCTTCTTTCTCTGTTTTGAATCCGGACTTCTGCTGTGTTTTCTCGCTTCCGTCCGGATATTTCAAAAATACCCTGTAGCCGAAGCCGGAGCGCACAGGTATTACCTGTGCCACTCTCCAATCGACATAATTTTTCAGGCTAAGATCTAACATGCCGTGACACCCCCTTCTGGAATAAACATATTGTTCATAAAAGTGATGATCTACTCATTCTCATCCATGACTTCACAATAATATTCAAACGTTGTATTAACACTTGCATGCCCCAGCAGGGCAGATATTTTAATCAGGGGAACCTTCTGCTCTACCAATATTGTCGCATACATATGTCTCAACCCATGAACCGTAATGTGGGGCAGCCCATTTCTGGAACATAATTTTGTCAAAGCGCTGTTCATAGCGGCAGTTGAGTGGGGCAGGCCATTTTCCTGGCACGAAATATAATCGTGGTCAAAATATTGTTCACCGTACTACAGCTTATTTGCGTCAACCAGAGTTCTTCTTTTTTCGATTTCCTTCGCAACAGCCTCTGGTATCCGCAGCAGGCGGTAACTGTTATCCGTCTTTGGCGGTTTCTCTATGACCTCATACGTCTGAATTTTACTTTCACCCTTTGGAATAACAGGGTTCGATGTAATCTGCCGCCGAAGATAGATTGTCCTGTTTTCCGCATCATAATCTCCAAATTTCAAGCCTGAGATCTCACCTTTTCTCAGTCCACAGAACAGTCCGAGCAGAATCTCCAGATACCATCCGCTATCGCAGGCAGCTTTCAGGAGTTTTTTCACATTTGCTTTGTTTAAAATAATGATCGTTGGCTTTCTTCTTGGATACGGTTTCGTCGCGGGTATCGGATTAACCCTGATATATTCCTGTATCACAGCCTCTTTCATTGCCATGTTCAGGAACTCTCTGGACTTGTTGCCGGCAGACTCGCATGTCTTTGATACGACAGCCAGCAAAGAATCAAAATATTCCTCATTGGCATATCGTAATTTTATGTTCTGCTGCATATTCGGAAGAATCAGGTCATACAGCACATAGGCGCATACCATGCGGGTTGTATTCTCAATCCTCTGGGAAAATACATCCTCAAACCAATAAAGCAGATAATCTTTTAAGTCAACATCTTGATTGGGCTTTGCTGACATCTGATAAGCTCTGGAAGCTTTTTTGAATTCTTTCTCACATTGGTAATAACTGGCTTCCGCTTCTTCCTCACTCCGAAAGCCTCCACGCTTGCTATACTTTACAGAACCATCCGGCTGCAGAAGCTTAACCCTGTGAAACCAAGATGTTTCTTCATAAAAGGCAACTCCTTTTTTTGTTGCTGATTGTTTCACCAAATCACCTCTCTCATAGACCACCATTCAGCCATTCATCAAATCCCCGTTTTGGCACTCTGAAAAGCTTGCCAATTTTAAGAACTTTGAATGGCGGATTCTTCTGCTTATACACATCTTCAAGGAAGGTATAAGATTTACTCTTTCCTATTCCAAGCATGCGCTGAATATCAGCTGCCAAATATACCTGCTGGTCAACTGCCACTTCATTCTCTACATCTGCTGCCATTATCTATCTCCTTTCCTTCTCTGTTTTTATCACCTTTTCGTTCCTGCTGTCATAAAACGTTTTTTGCAGCTGAAGTGGTATCCGCATAGCATCTGATATAAAGTCTCTTCATATATCTTATACGAATCGAACACTCCGTCTTTCAACTGCAATCAGCATATTTTTTCCTACATTAAAGAAGTGTAATTTGTGCATACCCAATCAGGTCACTTCCTGCGCCAATATTTTTGCCGCGTATTTCAGGTATTGCTATGCAATTTTTAAACAGAGGGCGGGCTCACGCATGGTCATCGCACACTATCCATCTGTGCCTGTATAACTCCTGAATGGTGCTGTGAAATTGTCAAAGTGCAAAGCGGCTTCCATATTCTGGATGTAGCCATACACTATATAAATAAAAGAGGCCCTTTCTTTTTTCTGCAAATTATCAAAATAAATTTTCATTTTTACTTTTGAAAGTCTGGCACAAAATTGGCACAAATCCGCACAAAATTGGCACGGTTCTGCTCTTTCCCCGTAAATGGGGATATGTTACACTAAATATGCTTAAAACTGTATCCAGAAGCAATCCGGGCTGGCATGGCACCTTTCCAAAGAGGTGCTTTTTTTGCGCCTCTGACCGCAGAGCCAGCTTTTCCCCCGCTGTCCGCCCGGAAGAAAGAAGACCATGCCCGTTCCCGTGGCATGGTTTTTTCTTTCCACAACCAAATCTTAATTAAAGGAGGTCCACAAATTGAGACTGAAAAACAAACTGCTGACCCCTGCCCCGGCAGGAAAGAAACCCCGCCGCAGGTTCTCCCCTGCGAAGGCAGCCTACTATGCCTTCCTGAGTTTTATGATGTTCCTGATGACCACACAGCCGGTCTATGCCACGGATGTATGGACGAAAGCCACGGAGATCATGAAGGATGTCTATAACCAGATCGTGCTCATCTCCACCGTGGCTGCTATCGTCACCGCCTCGGTAGCCCTGCTGATGATGAACTTCTCCCGTTCCGGACGGACTGTGGACGAGAGCCGCGCATGGCTGAAGCGTATCTGCATCACCTGGGCGATCTTAAATGGCCTGGGGTTCATCATGGCTTACATCACCCCGTTCTTTGCAGATGGCAAATGGAACGGCTGACCACCGGAAAGGAGTGAGCATTTATGGGTATTTTAGACGGCATTGTGGAATGGATCGCCGAACAGGTGATGAACGCCCTCGACCTTGTGACCACTTCGGTCCTTGGGGCGCTGGGCTGTGACATGAACGTGTTCCTCCGTTACTTCCCCGCTGCGGAAACCATGTATAAGGTCTTTGTGGCGCTGGCAATCGGCATCATCCTCTTAAACTGGGTATGGCAGCTTTTTAAAAACTTTGGCCTGGGAGCCGGTATTGAAGCAGAGGACCCGGTGCGCCTGAGCATCCGCTCCGTCCTCTTCATCCTGCTGGCTTATTTCTCAGATGGTATCGTGGATACCGTTTTAAAGATCGGCGGCACCCCGTACCACTGGATCATGGACTCGGACCTGCCGGCATTGAGTTTTGCGGACTTTCATTCGGTCATGCTAGCCATCATCGGCGTCTGCGCCAATGGTGCAGTGGCGCTGATCGCCCTGATCGTGGTCCTGGTGCTGGCATGGAACTATCTGAAGCTCCTTCTGGAGGCGGCAGAGCGGTATGTCCTCTTAGGGGTTCTGGTATACACCGCGCCCGTGGCTTTTTCCATGGGGGCCTCCCAGTCCACCTCTAACATTTTCAAATCCTGGTGCCGGATGTTCGGCGGGCAGGTGTTCCTCCTGCTCATGAATGCCTGGTGCCTGCGCCTGTTCACATCCATGGTCGGGGCTTTCATAGCAAACCCGCTGTCGTTGTGAGAATACATAGAAAGGAATGGCGATAACCATGAAAAAATATAAAAAGCTGTTTACTGTTCTCTTCCTGATGGCATTTCTTTTCTGCCTGTCCGGCCAGATGGCCTTTGCCTTTTCGGAGAGTGACGCGCAGGCCCAGGTGGATGCGGCAGGCCGGGAGGCGGTATCGGGCAACGTCCTGGTCTGGTTCCTGTGTGCCATCGCCTTTTTAAAGGTATCCCAGAAGATCGACTCCTTCATGTCCAGCCTGGGTGTGAACGTGGGACACACAGGCGGCTCCCTGATTGCGGAGGCCCTGGTCACCGCAAGGGGCGTAGGCGCTGTCCGCGGCTTCTCCCGCCAGCACTTTGGCGGCAGCCACAGCAGCTCCTCTTCCCATACAGACGCAGGTTCCGGCAGTCCGGGCGGGTTCATGGCAGGCGGCCTTGCGGGAGTGGTCAGCCGTCAGGTCACAAACAGCGCCATACGCACAGCCACTGCCAGCACGGTAACTGAAAAATCTTCCGGAAAAGGGCCCGGCGGGTTTGTGTCCGCCGTATCTGCCGGCATCGGCGGGAACATGTACGCTTCTTCTGTTGTAAAGGGCGGGGATTTTGCCAATAACGTTATTGGCACGGTAGCCACAGGAAATATTGCCTCTGTGGGTTCCATGACCGGGGAAAAGGCTGCCCAGGCCCTCCACTCCTACATGGGCTATGCCGCACTGGAAGAGGGCGCACAGCATGTGCCTTCCTTTACCAACGTGGAGATCGGGGGCGGACGTATCACCGGCACGGAGATCTCGGAGGAACACCCGGAGGGTATTTCCTTTGGCATGTACCACGCAGACCAGTACACCGCCCCGGAAGGAGCCTATGCCACCGTGCAGGCCGTAGACGGCACTTCCTGGTACAAACAGTACGCACAGGATGCCGTGGAGAAATCCCCTTACATGGCGGCGGACGGCTCCATTGCCTATAAAGAATCCATCGTGAAAAAGATGCCCCCGGCACCGAAAAGAAAGGACAGGTTATAAATGGCAGAAGAACAGAAAAACGGGCTGACCGAAGCCCTTGAAACCGGCGCATCTGCGGCACACCTTGCCAAGGGCGCCATAAAAGCGGGAAAAGCAGTGTCCGGGGCCGCAAAGGGCGCCGCCACGGGCGGGCCTTACGGCGCAGCGGCAGGGGCATTATGGGAAAGCCGCAGGTCCATTGGGAAGATCCTGGCGGCTGCCGCTGTCCTCCTGCTGCTCCCGGTGCTTTTTGTGCTGATGCTCCCCGGACTGATCTTTGACGGCTTTTCCTCTGCTTTTTCCCCTGCGGACCCGGAAACCCCTGTCCTGAACAGCGAGACCGCCATCATAGAGAATGCCAACACCATAACCTTCACCATCAGCGGCATTCTGAGGGAAGGCATGGAGGATGTGATGGAACGGATCGAACGGGATTTTGCCGCCTCGGACGGGGATGGGATGGAGGTTGTCAACCCATACGAAACAAGCCCTGTATATAATGCAAACCTCTTTGTCTCCCAGTACTGTGCGGCAAAGGAAAAGGAATTTGCGAATATCTCCATTGCGGATATGGCGGCAGTCATGCGCCGGGGGAAATCCCATCTTTACTCTTACCGGAGAACCGAGGAGATCCGTGAGAAGACTGTGGAGGACCCTGAGACCGGAGAAGAGACCACTGTATCAGAAAAATGGATGATCTATACTGTCCTCTACAATGGGGAAGATTATTTTGCCGACCAGGTATTCGCCCTTACGGAAGACCAGAAAGAGTTTGCCGCCGATTATGCCGGCAACCTGAGCCTTTTCCTTGGTGACGGGCTGGTCCAGAACCTGGAGGGCTGGGAAGGGAACAGCATCCCGTCCCTCGGTGATGTGCGCTTTACGGATGGCAGCACGGAAGTTGTCTACTATAACCAGCTGGATGAACGCTATGCCGGGAAGCCTTACGGCACCGACCATATCGGCGGTTACGGCTGCGGCCCCACCTCCATGGCGATGGTGGTTTCCTCCCTGGCCGGGGAGACCGTTGACCCGGAACGCATGGCGCAGTGGGCTTATGAGAACGGCTACTGGTGCAAGGGGAGCGGCTCCTATCATGCGCTGATTCCCGGTGCAGCAGAAAACTGGGGGCTTGCCGTTTCCGGCTGTTCTGCGTCAGAGCCACAGCGGATACTGGATGCCCTGGCAGACGGGAAGCTAGTGGTAGCCATCATGTCAAAAGGGCACTTCACAAGCGGCGGTCACTTTATCGTGCTGCGGGGTGTGAAGGACGGGAAGATCCTGGTTGCGGACCCCGCCAGCTATAAACGGAGCGGACAGCTCTGGGAACTTGCCATCATACTGAACGAAGCCAGCCGGCGCGCAGGCGCAGGCGGCCCATTCTGGATCATCGGGTGAGACATATGCCCGTATCCGGCTGAAAGAGAGGTACTACCATATATGAACAATCAAAACGACCACGACACCTATATCATCCCGCCGAATTTTATAGACACAGGCACCTTTTTCGGCGGCATGTTCCGGGCAAGGAATGTGATCGAAGCCGGCATCCTGGCCGCCGTGACCGGGCTGCCGGTGTTCCTGCTCCTGCCCTTTGGCCTGACCGCACGGATCATCGTGCTGTGCCTGACCACCCTGCCCCTTGTCCTGTTTGCCCTGATCGGCATATCGGGGGAAAGCCTGTCCTCTTTCCTGGTCATCTTCTTAAAATATTTGAAGAACCGCCGTATCGTGGGCGGTGGTGAAAACCAGGAAGCAATGCGGGCGGCTCCCAATGCAGAAAAGAGAAAAAAGGAAACGAAAAAAGCAAAACAAAGCCCCGATAAAACCATGACGTCAGAGCACACCGGCAGAAGTGGAAAAATCGGCGGCATATCCGGCTGGCGACGTAAAGGGGAGGAAGATTTTCCCGCAGAATTTGACCAGGTGAAAGGCTATGAGATACGCCAGAAACTCCGTCCCAACCAGACGCAGAAAAAACAGAAGCCCGGCCCCCAAAGCAATAAAAATGGGAAAGGAGAGAAAAAGGAAACCAAAAAAACAGACAAACGGAGAACCTCTGCAAAATCCAGGAAACCGGATCATGGAAACAGGCTGCAGAAAAAGAATCGTTCTCCCAGAACTACTCTGCACACTCCGGAACCCCAGTTTCATCATCTGAACCCGGTGGTGGATTACCTGCCTATCCGTAAGATAGAAAACGGCATTATCTACACGAAGGACCACAGATACGTCAAGGTAGTGGAGGTGATCCCCATCAATTTCCTGCTCCGGAACGCCAGGGAACAGAGAAGCATCATTTACTCCTTTGTTTCCTATTTAAAGATAAGCCCGGTAAAACTCCAGTTCAAAGTGCTGACACGCCGGGCGGATATCGGGCGGCACATGGATACCGTGCGCCGGGAGATGGCTCAGGAGACCAACGAACAGTGCCGGCTCATGCAGGAGGACTATCTGCAGTTCATCCAGCAGATCTGTTCCCGCGAGGCAGTCACACGCCGGTTCTTCCTGGTCTTTGAATACGAGCCCTGGAGCAGCGCAAGGCGCACGGACGAGGAAGGGGAAGCCATCGGCTCCCTGCAGTCCGCTGTCCATACCGCCTCCAATTACCTGCGCCAGTGCGGGAATGAAGTGGTGCTGCCGGATAGCGAGGACGAATTCACCATAGATGTGCTCTACAACCTCCTGTGCCGGAACGAGAGCGCCGCAAAGCCCCTCCCTGTCCGGGCGAAAGAGGTGGTGGCACAGTACCTGGCAAATGGAAGGGAGTCCGGGATCGGCCATATCCCTGCCGGGGAATTTATTGCTCCGAAAAGCATTGACTTTACCCACGGAAAGCATATCTGCATCGACGGGCTTTATTATGCCTACCTGCTGATCCCTTCGGACGGCTATAAGACCCATGTGCCGGCCGGCTGGCTCAGCCTGATGGTAAACGCCGGGGACGGGATCGACCTGGACATGTTCCTCTCCCGCCAGCCCAAGGAACGCATCATCCAGAAGGTAGGCCAGCAGCTGCGCATCAACCGTTCCCGGATCAAGGACGCCAGCGATACCAACACGGACTTTGACGATATCGACAGCGCCATCCGCAGCGGGTATTTCCTGAAGGAAGGGCTTGCCAACAATGAAGATTTTTATTTTATGAACCTGTTAGTCACCATCACGGCACCCAATGAGGAAGACCTGGAATGGAAGGTCAGCGAGATGAAAAAACTCCTGCTCTCCCAGGACATGCGGGTATCCTCCTGCCATTTCCGGGAAGAACAGGCATTCCTGACTGCCCTGCCCCTGGTATCCGTGGAAAAAGGGCTGTATGAGCGCAGCAAGCGCAACCTCCTTACCGGGGGCGCCGCAAGCTGCTACCCCTTTACCAGCTATGAGATGTGCGATGACAACGGCATACTTTTAGGCGTGAACAGGTACAACAGTTCCCTGATCATTGTGGATATCTTTAATTCCGCTGTCTATAAAAACGCAAACATGGCGATCCTGGGGACTTCCGGCGCGGGCAAGACCTTCACCATGCAGCTCATGGCTCTCCGCATGAGACGGAAAGGCATCCCCATTTTTATCATTGCTCCCTTAAAGGGGCATGAATTCCACCGGGCCTGCGCCAATGTGGGCGGCGAGTTCATCCAGGTCTCCCCGGCAAGCCCCCACTGTATCAATGTGATGGAGATCCGGCAGGTGGACCGCACGGTGAATGAACTGCTGGACGGCCCCGGCATCCAGTTATCGGAACTTGCGGAGAAGATCCAGCGGCTCCATATCTTTTTCAGCCTGCTGATCCCGGACATGAACCATGAGGAACGCCAGCTTCTGGACGAGGCCCTGATCCACACCTACAACAAAAAGGGCATCACCCATGACAACGCTTCCCTGGCCGATCCAAAAAACCCGGAACAATACCGGGAAATGCCGGTACTGGGCGACCTTTACGAGATCTTAAAGAAATCAGCGCCTACCAGGCGGCTGGCAAATATCCTGAACCGCCTGGTGAACGGCTCCGCCAGCACCTTCAACCAGCAGACCAACGTGTCCCTGGACAATAAATATACCGTACTGGATATTTCCTCGCTGACCGGCGACCTGCTGACCGTTGGGATGTTCGTGGCACTGGATTTTGTCTGGGACCGGGCAAAGGAAGACCGTACCGAGGAAAAGACCATCTTTATAGACGAGTGCTGGCAGCTTTTATCCGGCGCCGGAGCCACGGGCACACGCCTTGCCGGGGATTTTGTGCTGGAGATCTTCAAGACCATCCGGGGCTACGGCGGCTCCGCTGTCTGCGCCAGCCAGGACCTGAATGACTTCTTTAACCTGGATGAAGGACGGTTTGGGAAAGGCATCATCAACAACTCCAAGACCAAGATCATCCTGAACCTGGAGGATGATGAGGCCATGCGCGTGCAGAGTGCGCTCCACCTTTCCGATGCGGAGATCATGGAGGTCACCCACTTTGAACGGGGCAACGGCCTGATCAGTACCAACAACAATAACATCATGGTGGAATTCAAGGCAAGCCCCCTGGAGAAGGACCTGATCACCACGGACAGAAGGGAACTGAAAGACATCGTGGAACGGATGCGGCGGCAGAATGAAGCCGGATAGCGGGCAGGATTACGCACCATATGCGCATGGATTACGCAATCGGATTTCTTATGCGTCCGTTATACGCACAAATTACGCATTTACAAAAACCAGAAAGGAAGGTGGTGCCAGTGAAGACCAGGGCAGAGTTATACGGCCATGAAGCCACGGAACTGCTCCGGATCATATCCATGTATCCGGGACTTTCAGAAAAACAGTTATGCCGGTTCTACCCTGGCCGGGAGGATGTTACCAAAAACCTGCTCTCCCACCTGTGCAGACAGGGGCGTGCCCGGCAGACAGACACCGGGGGATATTTCCCCTATGGGAACGATAAAGCAGAAACGGATTCCGGTATGGTGCGGGCGGCATGGGTCCTGCTTGACTTTATCGACAAAGCAGAATACCACTCGTCCAGTGATTTTCCTGTGAAGATCGCTTTTTTCTCCGGTGGCGAACTGTATGAGATCATCCATGCCGCTTCCGGGCAGGAAGCCCTTGTCTCCCATGCCCTGCGCCAGAGCCGTGACAGCGGCGGCCGCCGTATCGTGCTGGTGGATGACCCCGGACAGATCCCTCTGTTTACATTTCCGGGAATAACCGGATTCTGCACCGTGGATGCCGGTGGGAATGTAAGCTACTACAAAAAATCAACTTAAAACATTGCCCTGATCGACCTGATACAGGGCAGCCCTGTTACAACATCCAAAGGAGGGATGTAATTGGACCGAAAAATTATCTCACGCCGGATCGCAGATATCCAGAACAACCTTTCCCGACTGAACAATAACATCTGCGCCATGGATTCCCTGGATATCCAGCGCTATCCGGAAAACTACGAAACCATGTCAACCGAAGCCGCCCTGCGGGCCGAAGGGATTGCCTGCCAGCTCAGAAATCTCCTTTACGCTTCCACCTCTGTTTCCAAAGCAGAGTACCTTGTGAAAGCCGGGGAAGTACATGGTATAGAAATCCTTTATGAAAATGGTATTTTGGAAGTGAGCCTCCCACGGCTGCTCCCAAAGAAAAAAATGCGCCAGAGCAGCCTGTTCCTGCTTGACCCTCTCCATGCGGTACTGGGACAGTATGCAAAAGAGCATCCCATGCCCCACTTCCGGGAATGCGTGGTATGTATTTCCCATGTATATGACCATGAACTGCCAGACTGGTGCCTTCTGGACTATGACAACCTGCAGCAGAAGCAGATCCTGGATGCCATCGCCCTGTATGTGATGGCAGATGACAGCGGGCTTTTATGTGACGCCTACAATACCACGGAACTTGGAGATAAAGACTGTACCCATATCTATATCATGGAGAAAGGGCGCTTTGCCGGATGGCTCTCCGCACGGGAAAAGGAGCTGAAATCCATATCGGATTTTTGAACGGCTGCAGCCTGTTTTTTCCCGATACCCGCAGGGAACCGTCAATCCCATGATCCTGATACCTTATAACAGATTTTTCTTTTCCGCCTTAACCGAGGTCTTTAGCCGCCTCGGTAAAAAGCCGGGGCCAGACCGGGGTTATTCCGGTCAGAGGAGGTGACATTTTGGATGACAAAAGAAGATTCCCAAAACAGGACACGTTAGGCTTACACCTGCTGGAAATGGCTGCTGTCTGCGGCGAACTGCCAACAGACCTGCTTACCCGGCTTTCCGGCAGCACTTCCTATACAGAAACCGTCATAACTTCCCTGAAAAAAGACGGTCTCCTGAAAACTTATTATAAGGATAAGCTGCGCGGCTACCGCCTGGGGCAGAGGGCAAAACGAATCCTGCTGGAAAGGCAGCCGGAACGCTTCTCCTTTTACCTTACCGGAAGTGTGGAGACTAACCGGATCAAAAGCGAAGTCCCACGCCGGATGCGGCTCCATCGGGTTGCGGAAACGTATGTAGCCATGCAGAACGCCGGCATTGCCGTGTTCCGTGACGAAAAACCCCTGGTATTTTCTCCCGGAGGTTCTCCGGTACCCCGGCTTGACTCCCCTGCCTTTTACAGTTCCCGTGAAATTAAAGAGATGGGGATCGAGACCGTGAAGATCCGGGGATCACGGATGACAGGGGTGCTCCTTACTCCATCCGGTGTTTTTATTTCCTATAACGGCGGCAGACACATGTTGAAATGGGATTACCGGGCTGAGCAGAGGGCACAGGCGCTCCTGCAGATGGTGGTCTGCCATCAGCGTCTTTCCGCACAGCATGCCAGTACCTGTGTTTCCGGCCTGCTGTTTGGCAACGGCTTGGAACCCTTCTACCGGATCTTTGCGGATTCGGATACAGAATCGCGCTGTTTCTTTCTTCTGGACGGCAATTATGAGCATTTTTATTACCTGACCAATGACCGGTATGGAGATACGCTGCTGAAGCTCTTATGCAGCCCGGAAAAGGTAAGGTCGCTGGACCACATGCTGATGCAGGGATTTCACCCGAAGGATACGGGGCTTCCCATTGAACATGATGCCCTGGACCAGAACGGGAACCCAGTGCTGTTCGGCTATTTCCTGGACATCCCCCGCATCAACCGTTTCCATACGGCACTCCAGCTGCAGGAACGGACAGGGACGCTGATCTGCTTTGACTTCCAGAAGGAAGTTCTCCACCGCTTCTGCGGCGGACAGGTGGGCTTTTCCACCATCAGCTTTGAAAAATTTGAAAGGAGGTTTTTCCCATAGACAAGAAAAAATTACTGAAAGGGCTGGTCACTGCCCCCATCGCCATTCTCGCCATCCTGTATGCGGGCGGCTACCTGGGGCAGTTCATCGGCAACTATGCTCTCTGGAAACAGGGCGGCGGCTATCCGGGGGACGGCACTTCCCCCCTTCCCGCCTCTCCCGGCCTGTCCGTCTGCCTCCGTGCGGCGGTGCATCCGCCATACGGGATCTACGGCATTTTTATCTGTATCGGACTTTTGGCGGTGCTGCTGCTTTTTGTCATGCGAATCGGATACAGCGACACCGGGGAATATGATGAGGACCGGAATTTTAGCTACTCCGCCAAAGGCACCTACGGCACATCCGGCTGGATGAGCCGGAAAGAGATGGCCGGCGTTTTGGAGCTGGTGGCTGACCTGCACGGGTATCAGGGGATCGTGCTGGGCATGCTGGAGAGGAAGGCGGTCTGTGTGCCGGAGAAGACACGGCTGAACAGCAACCTGGCTGTTTACGGGGCCAGCGGCTCCATGAAGACACGCTCCTTCTGCATGAACCGGATCTTACAGGGGGTATCCCGCGGGGAATCCCTGGTCATCTGCGACCCAAAATCGGAACTGTACGAAAAGTCCAGCGAATATCTGCGTGACAAAGGCTATACGGTCCGGGTGTTCAACCTGGTCAGCCCGGAAAACTCGGATTCCTGGAACTGCCTCTGCGAAGTGGAGGGCCAGGAGCTGATGGCACAGCTTTTTGTGGATGTCATCATCAAAAATACCACGGGCGGCGGCAAGGGCGACCATTTCTGGGATTCCGCTGAAATGAACCTGCTGAAAGCACTGGTACTGTATGTGGATAAAGGCTATCCCCCGGAGAACCGGAACATGGGGCAGGTCTACCAGCTCATTACCTTAAATTCGGAAACTGCGCTGAACAGCCTCTTTGAAGTCCTGCCCATCAACCATCCGGCGAAGGCTCCCTACAGCCTCTTTAAACAGGCATCCGATTCCGTGCGCAGCGGCGTCATCATCGGCCTGGGGAGCCGCCTGCAGGTGTTCCAGTCCGAGCTGATCAAAAAGATCACCGCAAAGGATGAGATCGACCTGGAACTGCCGGGGCAGAAGCCCTGCGCCTATTTCCTTGTGACCAGCGACCAGGACAGCACCTTTGACTTCCTGGCATCCCTGTTCCTGTCCTTTGTGTTCATTAAGTTAGTGCGTTACGCGGACAGGAACTGCGAAGGCGGCCGGCTCCCCGTACCCGTCCATGTCCTGGGGGAAGAGCTGACCGCATGCGGCACCATCCCGGACCTTTCCCGGCGCCTGAGCGTGATCCGCTCCCGGAATATCTCCATGTCCTGCGTGTTCCAGAACCTCGCCGGGCTGCAGAACCGGTATCCTTTAAACCTCTGGCAGGAAATTTTAGGGAATTGTGACGTCCAGCTCTTTTTAGGGTGTACCGATCCCCTGACGGCGGAATTTGTCTCCTCCCGTACCGGCCTTGCAAGCGTGGCGGTCTCCAGCAAGTCCAAACAGCTGGGCACCTGGCGGATCTCCAACTATACGCCGGAATACCGGGAGACCAGCGGTGTGGGAAAACGCCCCGTGCTGACACCGGATGAAGTGCTGCGCCTGCCTATTGATGAGGCGCTGGTCATCATCCGGGGAAAGAAGACCCTGAAGGTGGACAAGATGGATTATTCCAAACATCCGGAATATCCCCTGCTGCGCTCCTGCAAGGCATCCGCCCATATCCCTGAGTGGAGACGCCTGGAAATGGAAGCCACCGCCGCACCGGGACCGGCAGTAAAGCCGGCGCCTCAAAAGGCGGCTGCAAAACAGACAACAAAAACAGCTGCAAAACCTGCTGTAAAAACAGGGACAAAACCTGCAGCAAAAGGAACGGGAAAAGCACCGGCGCCCGGCGCACAGCAGAAAGCGGCATCCCCTCCGGCATCCGGACCGGGAAAGGCCGCCCCTGCCGTATCCTCCGGCACTCCTGCCGGAATTATATCTACGGACAAGGATTCCATCATGTCCTGAAACCAGACCGCTATGGAACGGCCCGTTTCCGGGCGGCGAAATAGAATAACTACACTATGGAGGTAAACACATGGCAAGAAAAAAAGAACTTATGGAACTGGAAAACCCTTCGATGGAAGGAAACACCCCTGTGGAGGCAGCGGATACAGAAGCCGGAGTTTTCCCCGGCGAAGAGGATGGCACACCGTCTGAAACGGACGGGGACGGCATGGACTTAAATGAACTCCTGGGCAGCATGGACCAGGAACCGTCTGACACCCCTGATCCGGCAGAGGGGGAGCTTCCGGAACTTACAGAGGAAGAAATGTTTGGGGAAACACCGGAAGATGCGGCTGTTTCTGGTGAAGCACAGCCGGAAGCGATGTCTTCCCCCGAAACAGAAAATCCCCCGGCAAAGGCCAGACGCACCGCCCGCAGGAAAAAGGAAGAAACTTCCGAAAGCCCTGCAGGGGAAGCACAGGATACGGATGCCGGGAAAACAGACCTCCCGGAAACCGCTCCTGACAGCGTACTCCCCTCCCAGGATACTGCAGAGGATGCAGATGGAGCGGAGAAAACCATTCCCCAGAAAGATATGGAATCCACCGGGACGGAAGATATATCAGAATCCACTGCTCCCTCTGCTGCTGCCCCTTCCCGGCGTACTGCGACCAGAGGCAGAAAAGAAGACGCCCCTGTACTGACACTGGAAGTGCGCGGGGAAGTGGAAACGGAGGAATCCCGTGAAGATGCCATCTGGCATGAGATTCATAACGCCTACCGTACCCGGCGTATCCTTACCGGGCAGCTTGGCGGGATCGAACAGACTGACAACGGAAAGACCATCACCATTGTAGACTATAAAGGTTTCCGGATTGTGATCCCCTTAAAAGAGATGATGATCAATGTGGGCCGCAGCCCTTCCGGCCAGGAATATGCAGAACTGATGCTGCGCCAGAACAAGATCCTCGGCAATATGCTGGGAGCGGAAATTGATTTTATTGTCAAAGGCATTGACTCCAAAACCCGCAGCGTGGTTGCCAGCCGGAAGGAAGCCATGCTCCGGAAACGGCAGATCTTCTATCTGGATACGGATGCGGCAGGCATGTACCGCATATATGAGGGCCGTATCGCCCAGGCCCGTGTGATCGCCGTGGCAGAAAAAGTTATCCGTGTGGAAGTTTTCGGGGTGGAGTGCTCCATCATGGCCCGCGACCTGGCCTGGGAGTGGATCGGGGATGCCCATGAGCGCTTTTCCGTGGGCGACCAGGTGCTTGTACGCATCCTGAACGTGCGCCGTGACAGCCTGGAGGATATGGGCATCAAGGCTGACATCAAAAGCGTGTCCCAGAACACCAACCATGACAATCTGAAAAAATGCCGCATCCAGAGCAAGTATGCCGGCAAGGTCACGGATGCACATAAAGGCGTAGTCTATATCCGGCTGTCCAACGGCGTGAACGCTGTAGCCCACTCCTGCTATGATTACCGGACTCCCGGCAAGAAAGATGATGTGAGCTTTGCCGTTACCCGGATTGATGAAGAGCGGGGCGTGGCAGTTGGAATCATTACCCGGATCATCCGGTAGAATCTGTAATAATTTTATAGACATGGCATAAAGCATATGGAGCTGGAACTCTGATTGTTGCAGCTCCATATGCTT
>ERZ808044.231-NODE-231-length-75492-cov-6.700484_pt1 | contig 75492 bp, 61 predicted proteins | sample MGYA00380195_ERZ808044 | MGnify/ENA primary metagenome ERZ808044 (study PRJEB31490, sample SAMN06133423) | mouse gut metagenome | isolation source: Z7_2 | host: mice | place: China: Chengdu | collected 2015-05 ...
AAATCGTCAAGTGTCTGTATATAGTACGTATTCAAACATTCGTTCTTACATATTTCAAATAACTTCTGAGTATTCGAGCTGCGGCTGTCCCCTATTACCACCATAGCGTCTACTCTCTCTGCAATCCGGCGCGCTTCTTCCTGGCGTTCTTTTGTCGCATTGCAAATCGTATTTAAAACAATTATATCATAACCCTTTTTATCAATAATTTCAACTAATTCTTTGAATTTATTGTAATTAAATGTCGTCTGGGCCACAATGCACACGTTCCGTCCGTCTTTCTCCGCCTGAAAACGCTCTGCCTCCTCTGCCGACTGGATCACGCTCACCCTCTCGCCCGCCCATCCGCGGATGCCCTCCACCTCTGGGTGGACGCTGTTTCCGATGATGACAATGTGGGAGCCTTTTTTACTTTCTTCGTCAACAATCCTGTGAATCTTCTTCACAAAGGGGCAGGTAGCATCGACACAGGCAACGCCTTTTTTCTCCATCAGCTCATAAATGTGCCGGGGCACTCCATGGGATCGGATCACCACCACCCCGTCCTCAATCGCTAAAAGCTCCTCCTCAGAGCAAAGCACCTTAACTCCCTGCTTCTTGAGGTCCTTAATAACCTCCTCGTTGTGGATGATAGGGCCATATGTATAGATCTGGCGTTCCTGATGGCATCTTACCTGCTCATATACCGTCTCCACCGCACGCCTGACGCCAAAGCAGAAGCCGGCAGTTTTCGCTAATTCAATCTGCATGCTTGTCTCCTTCACGGTAGTTTTTATCTGCACAGTCCTGCGATTGTATTTACCACTTCCTCAATCGTCATATCCGAGCTGTCCACCAAAACAGCGTCCGCAGCCTGCTTAAGGGGCGCTGTGGCACGGTTCATGTCCCGTTCATCCCGTTCCTTGATATCCTTTGCGATCTCGTCAAAATTACAGACCTCCCCTTTTGCCTTAAGTTCGTCGTAGCGGCGTCTTGCGCGTGTCTCTACGCTTGCGGTCAGATAAATCTTCACATCTGCGCAGGGAAGCACGCAGGTTCCGATATCCCTCCCGTCCATAATCACATCATTTGTTCTGGCAAGCTCTCTTTGGAGGTCCAAAAGTTTCTCACGGACCTGTGGAATCACGGAGCACTTTGAAGTCATCCGCCCCACAGCCTCGTCACGAAGCCTTCCGGTAATGTTCATGCCGTTTAAATAGACCTGCTGCATACCGCCTTCATAGCAGATTCTTACATCTGCATCCTTGCAGGCTTCAATCACCTTTTCCGTCTCCTCTGCCTTAATCCCCCTGTCCAGGAAATGTATGGCAAGACCGCGGTACATGGCGCCTGTGTCTACATAGATATATCCCTTTTTTTCTGCCACCAGCTTGGCAATGGTACTCTTTCCCGCGCCGGCCGGCCCGTCTATCGCTACATTGTATCCCATCTTTTTGTTCTCCTTTTGACATATCGTCTGATTATTAGTTAAAAGGTATACTGCTTCCCGCCGCATACCCCGTAGACCAGGCAATCTGCAGGTTGAAGCCACCTGTCAGCGCGTCTAAGTCCAGCACTTCTCCTGCGAAATACAGTCCCTTAACCAGCTTTGACTCCATCGTGCCTGGCTCTACCTCCTTCGTCTTAACGCCTCCCCGTGTGATGATTGCCTCATCGTAATCCCGAAGCCCCGAAAGGGTTATGGCCAGATGCTTGATCAGATGTACAAAGTTTAACCGTTCCTCCTTTGAAATGACATTAACCTTTTTCTCAGGATCAATCCCGCTTAATTCTACCATAACCGAAAGCAATTTGGAAGGGAACAATTTTCCAAGTGAGTTTTTAAACTGGCGGTTACGGTTTTCTTCAAAGTCTCTTAGCACCCTCTGATCCAGTTGTTCTTCACTGAGGGCAGGCTTTAAATCAATCTCAAGCCTTAATTCCTGTCCTAAAAGCTTCTGCCCCACATAGCTGCTGGCGCTGATGATTAACGGGCCGCTGACTCCATAGTGAGTAAACAGCATCTCCCCGAAATCCTGGTAAAGCCGCTTCTTTCCCTGGAAAATGGATACGGACACATTTTTAAGGGAAAGCCCCATAAGTCCCAAAGCCCAGCTTTCCCTTACCTCCATCGGCACAAGGGCAGGCATACAGGGAGTAACGGTATGCCCACATTCGACGGCAAAGCAAAAGCCGTCCCCCGTAGAGCCGGTGGTCGGGTAGGATAATCCGCCTGTGGCCACAATACAGGCATCTGCCTTAAGCTTTTCACCGCCTGGCAGATGAGCCTGGCAGAAGCTCCCATTCCTGGCGGATATCCGGACAACCTCCGTATGAAGCCTGACCTTAACCTTAAGCCGCTTCATCTCCTTTTCCATAGCGCGAATCACATCTGATGAATGGTCAGATACCGGAAATACCCTTCCTCCCCGTTCTGTCTTTGTCGGCACCCCAAGTCCTTCAAAAAATTCAATCACATCCTGGTTCGTATATCCGTAGAAGCTGCTGTACAGGAAGCGTGAATTACTGATTACAGAGGAAAACAGCGTGTCCATATCGCAGGCATTGGTGATATTGCATCTCCCTTTTCCCGTGATGAACAATTTCTTTCCCAATTTTTCATTCTTCTCAAGAAGGCAGACCTCATGGCCGTTCCTTGCCGCCGTAATTGCGGCAAACATACCCGCCGCGCCACCTCCTATCACCAATACCTTACTCATCTGCACTCCTCTCCTTTGCGCCGGACATCTCAACTTTCTCGCCCACCATATTCAGCTCGTCCTTATTGTACACCTGGTACTCGTCCCATATCTCCTCCAGCGTCTCAAGCGTTGTGATGACCTCCTTCTGCTTCCTCATGCACAGCGCAACCACCAGGGCGTTTACCACGCTTAAGGGCGCAACCAGAGAATCCACAATGGAGGCCATATCGCTTCTAGCAATGAGATTACAGGAGGAATACAGGGTCATGGGCGAATGGACGCTGTCCGTCAGGGTTATCACCTTGGCTTTCCGGTTGCTGGCGTATTCCAGGGCTTTCAGTGTACGCATGGAATATCTGGGAAAACTGATTCCGATGATAGCGTCCTCCTCGTTGATTCTGAGCATCTGCTCGAAAATCTCACTGGGACTGCTGGTGTTCAATGCCACCACGTCATCGCACACCAGGTTCAGATAAAAGCAGAGAAAACTGGCAAGGGGCGCGCAGCTTCTGATTCCCACCACATAGATCTTTCTGGCGTTGAGAATCGTATCCACAGCCATCTCAAAGGTCTCCTGATCGATTGCCTCCATGGTCAGTTTAATCTTTTCAATATCCGAATGAAGCACCGTTGCCAGAATCTCTCCCTGACTGATTCTGCCGTAGGTTACCTCCATGCGCTGGATGGAATTAAGCTTGGTCCGCACCATCTCCCCAAGAGCCTTCTGGAAGGACGGATACCCGTCATAGCCAAGAGCCATGGCAAACCGCACCACCGTAGATTCACTGACTCCCACCTCGTCCCCCATCTTAGCCGCCGTCAGAAACGCCGCCTTATCATAATCCTTCCTGATAAAGTCAGCAAGCTTTCTCTGGCCTTTGCTGAACTTCGGATACCCATCCTCTATCTTTTTCAATAACTCATTCTTGCTTTGCATAGCATTAAAGCCTCTTTCCTACATAATCAGACAAAGTTTGTCAATTAAGCAATACCCAAAGGGCACACCTTTACTATTATATAGCCTCAACCCCAAACATTCAAGAGAGTATTGGACAACAGAATTTTATGTTGAATTCTCCCGCATCAATATGTTAAAATAAAGAAAAGCATATTTTCTATCAATCGTTTATATCGGAATGTCTGATTCCGCTATATCTATGACATATCAATGCAGGGCTTCCTATCCTCTGCCCTTTCAGAAAATTCGTGCTTTTATCCACATAAGCAGGAGGTTTTCTGAAAAAGTGAAAATCTCCTATCCACAAATAAATAAGGAGGTTTTCCATGAATTCAAACCAGCCTGAAGCCGAGGCAACCTATTGGCATCCTGCATTTTATGCCGACATCCAGATTGAACTGAAAGACGATGCGGACAATCTGATTTTTGAAAACGAACACCACTTAGGAAAAAAGCCGATGGAAATCGACGTGCTAATCATTAAGAAGAATACGGACAGGCCCGTAAAGAAGAACATAGGAAGAATATTCAGGAAACACAACATTGTTGAATACAAAAGTCCCAGTGACTCTCTGAGCATCGACGACTTCTACAAGGTCTACGGATATGCCTGCTTTTACAAGGCGGATGTACCGTATGTGGACAGTATCTTAGCGACAGACCTGACCATTACCTTTGTGTCGGAGAGATACCCGCGAGAACTGATTCGACATCTGAGAACCGTGAAGAAGTATCAGGTACGGGTGGCTGAACCAGGGATCTATCATGTGGAGGGGGATATCATCCCGATTCAGATCATCGTAACCCGTCAATTATCCGAGACAGAGAATCTGTGGCTTAGAAGCCTGACCAATAAGCTTAACAGGACGGAAAATGCAAAGAGGCTGATTGAAGATTATCTGGGACACACGGATAATAATCTGTATCGCTCTGTGATAGATACGATTATGCGCGCAAATCAGAAAACATTTGAGGAGGTAAACGGTATGGGCGATATTTTTATGGAAATCGTACAGGAAAAGTTTGATAAGAAGCTTAAGGAGGAGACGGATAAGGCTGTTGCAAAAGCTCTTGAAAAAGCTGTCGATAAAGCTGTCAAAAAAGCTGTTGATAAAGCTCTAAAAGAAGAAAAAGCGACAAGAATGACAGAACGCATTTCACTGATCCAAAAAAAGTACGCAAAACATAAGCCCTTGTCTGTCATTGCCGACGAGCTTGAGACCGTACCGGACGAGCTTGTGCATGTCTACAATGCAATTTCCGAAAATCCGGACAAAACAGCCGAAGAAGTCTATGAATTAGTATTTGGAAAGGGACCGCAATAGCAGTCCCTTTTCCTATCTGTCTATTCTTAATTTAAACCGGATAACTTCCATTCTTCGTATCCGCCATGGTCTGGTCAATCTTCGTCTGCTGAGCCTCCCTGTACTTAAAGAAGTCGGTTGCAACCTGCGGGAACAGCGCATAGGAAAGCACGTCCTCATCCTGCTGGCTCCACTGAGCGCACTCCTTGCGCAGGGTATCCAGCTCATCCGGAATCAAGTCCGCAGGACGGCAGGTGATAACCTCCGGATTCTCACCCAGAACCTTCTTCTTCACCTCCTCGTCAAACGGCTTTACGGTTGCGCCGTACTTACCGCTTAAGATATCCTTCGTCTCCTTCGTAGCCATCTTGTAGCGTTCGCCCATCAATACATTGAATACTGCCTGAGTACCTACAATCTGTGACGACGGAGTAACGAGAGGCGGCTCTCCTAAGTCTTTACGCACTCTCGGAACCTCCTCCAGAACCTCGTAATACTTGTCCTCTGCATTCTGCTCCTTAAGCTGAGAGGTCAGGTTAGAAAGCATACCGCCCGGAACCTGATAAAGCAGCGTCTTGATATTAACGCCCATATTCTTCGGATTCAACAGTCCGCTTTCAAGAGCAGCGTCGCGAATCGGACGGAAATGGTCTGCAATCTCTGAGAGAAGCCCCTGGTCAAATCCAGTATCATAAGGCGTACCCTTAAACGTCTCAACCATAACCTCTGTGGCAGGCTGTGAAGTTCCAAGGGCAAAGGGTGACATAGCTGTATCAATGACATCCACGCCTGCTTCTACCGCCTTTAAATATGTCATGGAAGCGACACCGGAGGTATAGTGGGTGTGAAGCTGAATCGGAAGGCTGGTGGCCTCCTTCAGCGCCTCAATCATCTCCGTCGCCTTATAAGGGACTAAAAGCCCCGCCATATCCTTAAGACAGATGGAGGTAGCGCCCATATCCTCAATCTTCTTCGCGATATCAACCCAGTATTCCAATGTATAAGCGTCGCCAAGCGTATAGGACAACGCAACCTGGGCGTCCGCCTTCTCCTTTACCGCCGCAGTAACCGCTGTCTGAAGGTTTCTTAAATCATTCAGACAGTCAAAGATACGAATCACATCGATTCCGTTTGCCACAGACTTCTGAACAAAATATTCTACCACATCATCCGCATAGGGACGGTATCCCAGAATGTTCTGCCCGCGGAACAACATCTGAAGCTTGGTATTCTTAAAGCCGTCACGGAACTTACGGAGTCTCTCCCACGGATCCTCCTTTAAGAAACGAAGTGACGCGTCAAAAGTCGCACCGCCCCAACACTCTACGGAATGGTATCCCACCTTGTCCATCTTCTCGACAATGGGAAGCATCTGCTCAGTCGTCATACGTGTGGCAATCAGAGACTGGTGCGCGTCACGCAAGATAGTTTCTGTTATTTTAATTGGTTTTTTCTCTGCCATTTTCTATCCTCCATATTATTAATAGATGTTCCTAAACCTTACATCACTCCGAAAATCGCCATAAACGTTCCTGCCGCCACCGCTGTACCGATAACTCCGGCTACATTAGGCCCCATGGCATGCATAAGAAGGAAATTGGTCGGATCAGCCTCCGCGCCAACCTTCTGGGATACCCTGGCCGCCATCGGAACTGCAGATACGCCGGCAGAACCAATCAGAGGATTCACCTTGCCGCCCGTAGCGACACACATGATCTTGCCGAACAGGACTCCTGCCGCTGTACCGAACATAAACGCAACCAGGCCAAGAATGACAATCTTAATCGTATCCGCATTCAAAAATGCCTCGGCGCTGGTGGTTGCGCCTACGGAAGTACCAAGCAAAATAACTACGATATACATCAGCGCATTGCTTGCCGTATCCGTCAACTGTCTAACCACGCCAGACTCACGGAACAGATTTCCAAGCATCAGCATACCGACCAACGGCGCTGTGGTAGGAAGAATCACACAGACTACAATCGTAACAATAATCGGGAACAGGATTCTCTCAAGCTTGGTAACCGGCCTTAACTGCTCCATCTTAATCTTACGCTCCTTCTCCGTGGTCAAAAGCTTCATAATCGGAGGCTGGATGATCGGCACCAGTGACATATAAGAATATGCCGCTACCGCGATTGGTCCCATAATCGCCGTCTGTGACAGCTTACCTGCAAGGAAAATCGAAGTCGGTCCGTCCGCGCCGCCAATGATTGAGATTGCCGCCGCCGCCTTGTCTGAGAAGCCCATCGCCATGGCTCCCAAATACGCCGCAAAGATACCGAACTGTGCCGCCGCACCCAGAAGAAAGCTCTTAGGATTGGCAATCAGCGGCCCGAAGTCTGTCATCGCGCCTACCCCCAGGAAAATCAGGGAAGGCAGAATCGACCACTCATCCAGCATATAGAAGTAGTAAAGAAGACCGCCCGTCCCGTTTGCCGCATCCTCCGCATGCAGCATGATATCCGGAAAAATATTCACCAGAAGCATACCGAACGCAATCGGCACAAGGAGAAGCGGTTCAAACCCATGCCTGATCGCTAAATACAGGAAAAAACATGCAACCGCAATCATTGCCAGATTGCCCAGTGTAAGACTGAAAAATGCCGTCTGCTGCACGAGGTTTCCTAATGTCGTTGTTATATATTCCATCTTTTAACCTCCAGTCGTGTCAGATAATCATAATGATTATCCTAATTTAATGTGGCAAGAACGGCGCCTGATTCAATCGCATCTCCAACTGCCACATTGATGCTCGCCACAGTTCCATCCTCTGGCGCCACAACCGGAATCTCCATCTTCATCGCCTCAATGATCACTACGGCATCGCCTCTCTTAACGCTCTGTCCTACATTGGCCTCAATCTTGAATACCTTTCCTGCCGCGCCTGCCTTCACCTCGATTGAGCCCGCGCCTGCCGCCGGCGCTGCTTTCGGAGCCGGAGCCGCCGCCTTTGGCGCTGCCGCCGCTGTTGGTGCCGCGCCCGCGCCGTTTTCTTCTACCGTAACATCATATACATTGCCGTTTACTGTAATCGTATAATTTTTCATTTTAAAAAATCCTCCTTTTTCTGTTATGCTTTCCATTTATTTGCCGGACGGCGCCTGATGCTTCTCACAAAGAAACCACCAGCACTAGCTTCGTCCATGCCTGCTTCTTCCCTGGCCGCCGCAATCGCCGCCGCAATTACAGCAATCAACTCCGTATCGTCCGTCTCCTGCGCCATGGCTGTTTCCGGAACGCTTGCAGGCGCACTCACAGCCGGCGCGCTTGCCGGTTCTTCTTTCTTCTTAGGGCCAAACAGGGTCGGGATGACCTTGAACTGAGCAATCAAAAAAGAAATAAAAATCAGTACCACGAACACGGTTCCCATTCCAAGGATCGTATTCATCCCTGCTTTTGCGAGAATCTCTCCCATGGAATACTTGGCGTCAACCGTCATCGTCTCCATATAAGACTCATCGTCAAAGATAAAGCTAATCGTCGCTTCCCTGTCCGCAAACTTGGCGTGTGCAGAGAGCTTATATCCTTCGTTGGTAATCTCCGAAGTAAAATCACCGTGGCTTTTATACTCTCCACATTCCTCCTCTGCCGCCTCCCATGCATTCAATGCGCCAAGAAAGCTCTCTGCCGTAATCGGAATCCCTGACTGCATCAACTGGAACTCCAGATTAAGCTCTTTCATATTCCGGAATTCTTTCAACATAGCGTCGTCGGCATTGGTGCAATATTGAATCATAAACTCTGTGGTCTGCTCAATAGCCGCTTCATTATACTCGGTATCCTCACCCTTCTTGGCGCTCTCACATGCAGTAAAGCAGAGCATGACAGCCACAGCACAGAGTAATAAGCTAATTTTTTTCCTCACTTTGCCTCACCTCTCTAAACCGACCCGTGCTTTTTCATCGGACGGTCTTCTCTCTTTGTGAATAACATCTCGAAGGCGCCGATCACATACTTCCTGGTCTCAGCCGGCTCAATGATGGTATCCACATAGCCTCTCCTTGCAGCAGATAACGGGCTTGACTGCAGTTCCCTATACTCTGCAGTTTTCTCTTTCAACGTGTCGGCATCCTCCCCTGCATACATAATCTTAGCTGCAAGGTTCGCCTCCATCATACCAATCTCAGCCGTCGGCCAAGCATACACCATGTCCGCGCCGATAGACTTGCTGTTCATGGTAACATACGCGCTTCCAAACGCCTTCCCAATCACTACATTCACCTTCGGCACCGTTGCATTGGCAAACGCATAGGTAAGCCCTGCCGCCTCCCTTGCCAGGTTCTTCTCCTCATACTCACATGCCGCGAAGCCTGTCACGTTCGTAAGGGTCAGTACCGGAATGTTGAAGGCATCGCAGAAATTCACGAATTCTGCCGCCTTTTTCGCGCCGTCTGCGGATAAAGAGCCGTCAAACTGAGCCGTAACCTCAGATTCCTCATTATATACCTTGGATCGGTTGGCTACCGCGCCGATGGTCATGCCGTTGAGACGGATAAAGCCTGTCACCATATCCCTGGCATAATCTCGCTTCGTCTCAAAGAATACATTGTCATCCGCAATCATGGAAAGGGCAATGGACGTATCCTCCGCAGCATTCTCGATCCCATCACAGAGACGGTTCAAGCTGTCCTGGCAGTCCTCATAAGAACCGTTCTCCTCATTGTTGCCCGGAATCATGCACACCAGGGCACGGATGTTGGCAAGAATCTCCTCCTGCGTCCCAACAGCGTCCACAAGCCCTGCTTCCTCACTCTGATATTTTGCACAGGAAGTATCAAGCTTGGAAATATTGTTGCCTGGCAGGGCATTGGGAGAATTAACGAACAGCTTTGCCTTTTCGGCCTCCATAAACGTAAAATCTGTCAGCGCAGGAATAACGGATAATCCGCCGCCGCATGTCCCAAAAATCGCCGTAATCTGGGGGATTACACCAGAAGCCATAGTCTGCTTCAAATAAAGGTTCCCAAATGCATGCAGCGCATCCGTCGCCTCCTGAAGCCTGAGTCCCGCACAGTCCACAAGACCGATTACAGGCGCGCCCATCTTCATCGCCATATCATAGATGTTCGCAATCTTCTTCGCATGCATCTCGCCTACCGCCCCGTTCAATACGGACACGTCCTGGCTGTACACATACACCAAATTCCCATCAATCACTCCATAACCGGTGATCACGCCATCGGCAGGAGTCTCTTTTTCCTGCATGTTGAAATCTGTGCTTCTGGCAGTAACTGCCCCGCCAATCTCAACAAAGCTTCCTGCATCAAGTAAGGCGGTAACCCTAACACTTGCTGCACTCTCTGTTGCCATGTTGCCCATAGTCAAGCCCTCCATTTTCTTTCATATTAAAATAGGTCTTACCCATAACATTAAAAAAGCAAAACCAAATTTTTGCCAATTATATTATATCCCTTTTGTTGCTTTCCTGCAATACTTTTTATTTTCTTTTGTTAATCCATTAACAGGCAGGATTTTCTATAAAAAATCTAAAATTACTTAACTTTTCCTTAAATAAACAGTTGTACTTTAGTCGGTTTTATGTTATATTTACCATAGTTTTCACATTATCTCAATATATATTTATATATCTGTACAATGTGGAAGAAATTATATTAATTGGAGGGTGAATTTATGGAAACAGCAAAAAAGCGCAAACCCTTTGGTTTTTACGTATGTTCACTGGGATTCACATTTGAACGTTGTGCATTCTACACAGTGAAGTACTTACTTGCCATCTGGCTTGCAACCGAGGTAACCTCCGGCGGTCTTGGATTTTCCGACGCTGAGGGTGCTGCAATGTCCGCTTCTTTCGTAGCATGGACGTACATCACACCAATTTTCGGCGGATATATCGCTGACTACTGGTTAAGCCCAAGACTCTGTGTCGCTCTGGGTATGATTCTTATGGGAGCCGGTTATCTTTGTACATGGCAGGCGCACTCAATCGGAATGGTATGGGCAATGATTATTCTGGTATGTATCGGTACTGGTTTATTCAAGGGTAACTTATCCGGTGTCAATGGATTATTATTCCATGACGAAGAAGAATTGAATGAAGCATTCTCCATTCAATATTCCTTCGTTAATATCGGCTCCTTTGTTGGTACCACCTTTATCGCTATGCTTGCAACCACAGGCCTTTTTGGAATTAAGTGCAGCTTTAATACCGTATTTTTAATCTGTGCAATCTTCTTATTCGTTGACGCGGCATGGTTTATTTTAAACGGTAAGGCTCTTGGCGAGGCAGGTAAGAAGCCATTCAAGAATGACCAGAGAGAATTCGTATCCGCTGAGAAGAAGGCTGCCGCTGAGTCAGCGCCGCTTACTGCAAGCGATAAGAAGAAGATCGTTGCAATCGTTCTCGTAACCATCTTCTCCGCTATTTTCTGGATGGTATGGTATATGGCTTACATGCCGGCTTACTATTACTTTGGATGGGGTAATGGCTCAGACTTCCTGAACCATGCAAACTGGTATATCGGAAGCTTCCAGATTCCTACATCCTGGTTCGACTCTGTAAACGCTCTGACCTGTATTATCTTAGGACCTGTTCTTGCAGGTGTCTGGACAAAGCTGGCCGCAAGACCTCAGGGCGACATGAGTATGTTTAAGAAGACTGCTCTTGGTACCATGCTGGTAGGCGTATCTTACCTTGTAATGGTGCTTGCTGATATTCTCAGAGGCGACGGTCAGGCTTCAGTATTCTGGTTAGCGCTTGTCTGCCTGTTAATGTCAGTAGGTGAGATGGTATTCTCCCCACTTGGAAACTCCTTCGTATCCAAGTTAGCTCCTGCAAAGGTTCTGGGACTGCTGCTTGGCTTCTGGCCAATCGCGGTATTCCTGGCACAGCAGATTTACCCGAAGGTATACTCCTGGCTGGCAACGCTGCCGTTCATAGCATACGGCGTTGTTGGCGCTATCGTAATTGTTTTCGGTTTGATTCTGTGGGCATGCAGCGGCAAGCTGGACGCATTGGAAAAGGAAGATTAAGAATAATGGGACTGTCTCTTTTCGCAGACAGCCCCATTTTTTAATTGAGTATTAATCCCCTTCCATCTCCTCCATCTCATGAAGTATCTCTTTATAGAACACAGCGGAATCTCCGTCCTTCTTTTTGAGAATCTTTACAATCACGCCATCGTCAATAAAGAAAATCTTATCGCTGCACCTGGCAATCTTCGGGTCGTGGGTCACAAGGATAATATTCTTCTTCATTTCCTTATTAATATCATCAAATGTCTCCATAAGCCTCCTGCTGGACTTTACATCCAGATTTCCGGTAGGCTCGTCCGCCATGATTATCTCCGGATCGTTAATCAATGCCCTGCATATGGCGATCCTCTGCTTCTCTCCTCCGGACAGCTCTCGCGGTGATTTTTCAATTAACTTCTCTACACCGAACCGGTTTGCAAGAGCGTGCATCTTTTCCCGCATCTCCTTTGGAGACGCCTTGTCAAGTATCATAGGCACCATGATATTCTCCCCGACAGACAGGCTGTCCATCAGATAAAAATCCTGGAATACGAACCCAATCTCCCTCCTGCGGATGTCTGCCAGCTCATCCTTCCAAAGCTCTGACACATCCCTGCCTTTAAAATAATATTTTCCCTCCGTAAATATTTCCATCATTCCCAGTATCTTAAGAAGCGTCGTCTTTCCGCCTCCTGAACTTCCCATGATGGAGACATATTCCCCCTCCTCTATGGTAAGATCAAGCCCTTTCAATACCTCAATCTTTGCATCCGGATTCTTATGCTCCTGATTTCTATAATAATTCTTCACAAGTTTATCCGTTCTTATCAGCTCTGCCATGTTGCCCTCCCCTCTATTTTATCCAGTAAAACCTTCTTAAGGATCAAATATACGATTGTCTGCACCAGCCAGTAAATCCCCCAAACCGGCGTCACATACAGAAGATACCGTAGAAGCTCTGAACCTGTGTACATCCTGACATGGAACATCAAGCCCGTGAACAAAAGCCCGGAACCTCCGCCTGCAAGGAGGGGAACCAGGAAAAAGGGTAGCATCTCCCGTTGCAGCGTTTTTTTCAGCCGCTTCCTGTGCATACCCATACAGTCAAGGAAACGGTATCTTGCCACAATCTCGTCCATTTCAAAACAGAACTTGATAAACAGAAGATAGATTCCGCTTACTCCCACCATAACCAGCATGAATAACCACACCACTATTTTCAGGTATCTCTCTGCCTCCCTGTCCTGTATCATAGCTTTTCTGCCATAATAACGAAGCTGCCCGTCTCCTGCCGCCCTGTCAGACAGCCATTCCTCTACTGCCTCGTAGTCCCCGTCTGCCGCGCGAATCAGGTACAACGCCTCATTCTCATAGATTTCCGTAAAGAACGTATCCGAAAATACAACCAGGTTCTGCTCTTTTCCTTCCCCGTATACTCCTGTCAGTATATCCCTTTCCTCCCCTGCAACCCTGCGTCCGGTAAAAGCGCTGTAACTAAAAAGCTCGGCATCAGGACTCATGGTCTGCAGGTTTAAGGTATCCGCCGTCCCTGACCAGTCCAGAAGATGCGCCTTCGCGGAGACATCCTCCTGGTAGACCACAGCAATCTCCTCACCGGTAAGGTTTAACGCCTCGCCCTCCTCCCCATGGACCTTTTTCTTAAGGCTTCGGTATACTGACTCAGGAACTCCAATCTGAATAGGAGGCTCAATCATAACCTGCCGGCCGCCAGAGACAGCCTTATAATCAAACGCAAAAATATCCTTAATTGAATTGATTAGGGTGATATTCTCCGGCATCAGTGAAAATACTGTCGTCATGGGGTACTGCTCAAGCTCAAGAGAATACTGCTCCTTCAAGCTCTGAAAATCCTCTTTTTCTTCAGCCGCCGCCATACAGACAAAGTCGTAAGGGTACTGTTCTTCCAAATCCAGAGCAGATGCATTTCCCCCGTACACCGAAGCAAGGGGATACGTCACAAGAAAGGCAATCACAGTCAATAGATAAATCTTCTTCATGTTCTGTCCAAAGCCGGTGAGAAAGGGAAACTTTTCAAACAGATACCGGAAATACCTCTCATCCTTCCTACGGATTCCCTTCATCTGCGCCGCCCCTGCACATAGCAGCACCAGAATCAGGCCAAACAAATAGTCTACCAGACGGTCCTCACTCTCTCCGCCGCCCCTGCCTGTCAACTGTCCAAGACTCCACAACATACAGATTAGCCCTACCGCGCCCAAGACCCATCCAAACACTCCTGGTATACGGTTCTTCTTAGGCGCAAGAAGCCCTGACGCAGACCAGCGCATATGGTCGTACACATGGGAGTTCACCGCCGCCGCAATCAGCGCAGCGACTGCAAACACCGCCCACGCGGCTAGAAAAGCGCTGGCCGGAAGCCCCGCTGCGGAAACCGGCAGACTGCTTCCTAAGGTTCCCACCAGGACATGAAAAACGATACTGCCGGCCAATGAGCCAATCATCCCTGAGCACAAGAGGCAGCCCGCATATTCCATCAGCATCATGGCACGCAGAGAGCTGCTTCGGATACCAAGCACCACCAGCATATTTTCTTCCCGCATCTTATTGCGGATATAGTAGGAAAATGAAAGTCCCATGAGAACCGCATTGATAAGCAGCCCCATCCACACAGCGTTCAGAAGAATCTTCTGGGTCTGGCCTCCTGTGACAGCCTCTGCTGTATGGTACTCCATAAATGCATGGCGAAGTGCAAATACCAAAAATAGAAACAGCATCAAAAAAGAACCTGTGATGATCAGCATCACATAGTTTCTGGCGTGGAACTTAACATTCTTCAGAATCATCTTATAGTAGGATGAGCTGTACCTTCCGGGAAAATATAACCTTCTTTTCCGTTCGTTCTTCTCAAACCGTTCACGCTCTTTATTGAGGCGCGCTTCTTTTAGAATCTCATCCCTCTGCTCTACATACTGTCCAAACACATACTCTGCCAGACAAAGAATCGGCACAATATATGTCCAAATCATCGGCACAAGAGGGGCAAAAATCACTGACGCCGCGGTATAGATAAATTCACACCAGCGAACCGCGGCGTATACCGGCTTAAGGGGCTTTCCCACTAACCTGCCCACAACGTAAACGCCGGCCAATACAGCCGCCGCTATTGTAAGATAGGACAGATAGTAGGAGGCCACCATATCCGGCGACCCCTCTGTCATAGCCACAATTCCCCCCGCCCCTTTTACCATACGAAGGTATGCGGGCAGGCAGTAGCTCTTACCGCCATAGGCAACCCAGGGAAGCCATATGGCGGCAAAGATAAAGGTATAGACAAGGATGGAAATAATCTGATATATTTTACCTAGTCTTTTCATTATTTCCTCCTCATTAGACAGGCCGTGTATACTCCTTAAGCCAATTTCGTTCCTCCTCAGTGAGATGCGGCCCAATCTTCTCATAGACCTGCTCATGGTAATGGTTCAGCCATTCCCGTTCATCTCGGCTCATCTCCTCCGGATCAATTCCGTCCAAATCAATGGGGGCGAACGTAATGGTTTCAAAATACATAAACTGCCCGTATTTATTCTTCACGCCCTTTTTCACGATAAACTCGTTCTCAATCCGAATTCCGAACTGCCCGTCCTCATAGATTCCCGGCTCGTCCGTGATAACCATGCCCTCCTCAAGCTTGTGGTGCTCGTTCTTACTTGGAACCACATACCATCGGAAGCCCGTGGGCGGCTCGTGAACATTTGCAAGATAACCAACGCCATGGCCTGTCCCGCACTGGTAGTCCAAATCCAGATCCCAGATTGGCCCTCTCGCCAGCACGTCCAGATTGTATCCATAACAGCCATAGAGGAAGCGCGCCCTTGAAAGGCGCATCATGGCTCTTACCACAGCCGTAAAATACCGCTTCATCTGCGCATCCACAGAGCCAAGGACAAAGGTTCTGGTAATATCGGTAGACCCCTCATAATAGCCGCCGCCCGTGTCATTTAAGAAGAACGCGCCGGAAGAAAGGGTTACGTCACTTTCCTCACTTGGGGAATAATGCATCATTGCCGCATGATCCGCAAATGCGCACAAAGGTTCAAAGCTGTCCCTTAGGTACCCCTCCTGGGAGGCGCGCAGTTCTGTAAGCCTTGCGGCAGAGCTAAGCTCTGTGATATCCTCCTTGTCATAGCGGGTCTTAATCCAATACATGAACTTGGTGACAGCCACTCCGTCTTTTATATGGGCCCTTCGGATATTCTCAAGCTCTACCTCATTCTTCATGGCTTTCATAAGAATCGTCGGATTGGCAGCCTCCACAATCTTACAGGGAATGTTCTTATAGAGGGCATAGTTCATCTTCATGGGGTCAATCAGCACCGTCTCCGAAGCATCCATTGTCTTTACATCCTCATAAATTCCGTTGTACGGATGAACCGCCACCTGGTTCTTATTAAGCTCATCGCGAATCCTGCCGTCTAACTTCGCTTCGTCCACATATAACTCCACCTTATCCTGCTTCACAATGGCATAGGAAAGCATAAGAGGGAAGAAATCAATATCATCCCCGCGGACATTCAAAAGCCAGCAGACATCATCCAGCGACGCAATGATGTGAGAATCTGCCCCGTATTCCTCCATTGCCTTACGCACACGCTTAAGCTTGGATGCGGTACTCTCACCGGAATATTTTTCCTCCAGGAAAAACGCCGGCTTGTCAGAAAGGGGCGGGCGGTCCTCCCAGATATCGTCAATCAAATCAACGGAATACTGAATATGAATCTGCTTTTTCGCCAGTTCTTCTTCATATTCCTGCCCCTCGCCCATAGAGAGCACACGCCCGTCAAAGGCAACCGTCCCACCTTCTGTTACGCGTTCGCACAGGTATTCCGTAATCGACGGCGTGTCCCCTACAAACATCTTCATCAGGCGGATGCCGCTGCCACAAAGTTCATTCTCTGCCTGAAAGAAATACCTTCCGTCCGTCCAGAGTCCCCCGTCGTCTCTGGTGATGACTACCGTTCCGTAAGATCCACTGAAGCCTGAAATATACTTTCTTGCCTTAAAATGCTCACCCACATATTCACTCTGGTGAAAGTCCGCAGTAGGGACAACATACGCGTCAATCCCTTTTTCCTTCATGAGTGAACGAAGTGCCGCAATCCGTTCTGCTACGTTCATAATCGAAACCTCCTAGATAAAAAATGGTATATGGATACTGTATCATAAATCACACAAAACTACAATTTTTTATATTGAATCCGCACATAAATTATGGTATACCTTAATGGACAAAGTCCACTCTGCTTTTGGGGTATCACATAGAAAGATTAAGAGGTATATGAATGGCTGCACGCATTAGAAACATGACCGAGGGGAAGCCCGCTTCCCTGATTTTCACATTCGCCCTCCCGCTGATGGTAGGAAATGTATTCCAACAACTGTATACCGTGGTAGACACCATGGTCGTAGGAAAGGCTCTGGGCGTTGGCGCCCTTGCCGCCTTAGGCGCCGCCGACTGGCTGAACTGGATGATGCTCGGAATCATCCAGGGCTTTACCCAGGGCTTCGGAATTCTGATGGCACAGGAGTTCGGCGCAGGCCGATATGATAACCTGCGCAAATCTGTGGGCAATTCCACCGTCCTGGCCCTGGTATCCGCCCTGGCGCTTCTTATAACCGGACAACTGCTGGCCCATCCGGTTTTAAGCCTCCTTAATACGCCGCCAAAGATTCTCCCCGATACCCTTTTGTACCTGCGTATTATGTACCTTGGCGTCCCGATCGTCATGGCCTATAATCTGCTGGCATCCATCCTGCGCTCTCTTGGTGACGGCAAGACGCCTCTGCACGCCATGATAGTGGCCGCAATCACCAATATCGCCCTGGATCTTCTGTTTGTTCTGGTCTTTCGGTTCGGGATTGCCGGCGCCGCTATTGCAACCCTGATTGCACAGTTGATTTCCAGTTTGTTCTGCCTGTACCATATCCGAAAACTTGAGTTGTTAAGGCTGACGCCTTCTGACTTCAAAATGACAGACAGACGGCTCCCCTTACGCCTTCTGATGCTTGGGTCCCCTATGGCGTTTCAGAATGCAATCATATCCGTGGGCGGCATGATTGTACAATTCGTGGTAAATGGGTTCGGAGTCATCTTTATCGCCGGATTTACCGCCACCAACAAGCTGTACGGCGTTTTGGAGGTTGCCGCAACCTCCTACGGCTATTCCATGGTCACATATGCCGGACAGAATCTGGGCGCAGGAAAGACGGACCGCATCCGCAAAGGGGTGAAGTCCGCCGTTCTCATTGCGCTTTTGACCTCCCTGGTAATAGCGCTTATGATGCTGTTTGCCGGAAAAATAATCCTTGGATGGTTCATCTCCGGCACACAGGAGGAATTTACGCAGACACTTAACATTGCATACTATTATCTGGCAATCATGAGCGTCTGTCTGCCGATTCTGTATATCCTGCACATCACACGTTCTGCAATACAGGGGATGGGCAACACGGTTCTGCCCCTGGTCTCCGGTATCGCTGAATTCATCATGCGTGCTTTGACCGCCATCCTCCTCCCTATGCTCATTGGGGAAAATGGGATTTTCTATGCGGAAATAATGGCTTGGACGGGCGCAACCGTCATACTGGTTATCAGTTATTTTGCTGTCATAAGGAAAATGGAGAGGCTGCTTCGCGGGACGGCTTTATAATAGTTGCAACACCTGTAACATCGTAATGAAACAACTGTAACATCCATTCCATTGTCCCTCAAGCCAGAAAAACAATACAAAACAAGGAGAATATAACCTCATGAGCAACACCGAAAAAAATATCCATGTAAAAACACAGATCACCACCGCCTTTTTAGACCTGCTTGGCCAAAAGGAATTCAAAGATATCTCCATCAGCGAGATTACCTCAGCCGCAAAGGTCAGCCGCGTCTCATTCTACCGCAATTATGGAGAAAAAGAGGACATACTGCGCACGTATATCAAACAGCTCTTTGGCGCCTGGCGAAAGGATGATAACACAATCCCTGAACATTCCGATTCAGATAACCTGAGACGTCTGTTCGGCCATCTAATCGAATACAAGGACTTCTATCTCCTGCTTTGCAAACGGAACCTTCTCCATCTCCTCAAAGATATCCTTGTAGAAATCTACGGGCCGAAGCCGGAGGAATCCAACTTCGGCGCATATACGGCGGCTTTTCTCTCCTACGGTCTTTATGGCTGGATTGAGGAATGGTTTGCCAGAGGTATGGAGGAATCCGCCTGGGAAATGACCGAGCTTCTCAAAATCGGGATTTAACCCAATCTATATTTAAGAAGGGACATTACATGGACATATTACCAGTCCCCACATAGCGGATACCGTTCTCAAATACCCTTTTTCCTCCCAGGGTAACCAATTTTACATCGCCAAGCCTGGTGATATCCTTACTCAGATCCCCGCCTACCACCAGAAGATCCGCGTCAAGCCCCTCCTTCACCAGGCCTCTTTCCTCCTCCACGCCAAGAACCCTGGCCGGATTTGAGGTCGCGGTCTGTATCGCTTGGGCGGGAGTAATCCCATACTCCACCATATACTCAAGTTCCCGATTCAGAGGCAAAAGGGGCGACCCATACATCACCATATCCGTTCCCGCAATCACCGTCACACCCGTATCATAAAATTCTTTGAAATGCTCCCGATACGCCTTATATGCAGGCTCAAAATACTGGTAATCCTTCATCTCCTTCTGCATCACCGGATCAGTGGCAGGCGCGCCTGCATGCTTCTCCATATTCTCCTTACAAATATCATAAAGCAAGGTATAGGCCATGATGGTGGGCGTCCAGGCAATCCCCTTTTCTGCCATCTGCTTCGCATGGTCAAGGGTCATGAAGGTCGCATGTTCAATGGTGTCAAAGCCCGCGTCAATACACATCTGGATTCCCGGATTCGTTCCTGCATGGACGCCGCACTTAATTCCCCTTCTGTGGCACTCGTCCACAGCCGCATCTAACTCCTCCTGGGTCAACTCCGGCGTGTGGGTTCGATGGGTGGTCAAGACCTTCACCCACTCTGCCCCATCGCGAATCTGCTTTCGTATCTCTTTTCTTACCTCCCAGGGCCCGTCAACCTGCTCAACCTCCTCCCAGGCATGGCCGCCGGTCATACAGATTCCGGTATCCGTGTGGGTTATCCTGGGAACGGTGACAAATCCCTTCTCCGCCGCCAGCTTTAAGTTCTTACAGACGCCGTGGGCAGACGACATATCCCTGACAGACGTAATCCCCCGTTCAAACGCCGCCTGAGCGTGCTGAAGGGCATAGAGCATAATCAACTGCGGCCCATAGTTAAAGCCGTCCGGCTGAGAATACCAGTAGCCCAGATGAACGTGCATATCGCATAGCCCCGGAAGAAGGGTCGCGTCGCCATAGTCCTTCACCTCCTCCATTGGAAATTCCCGCTTAAGCTGTGTAAGAGGTGCAATTTTCTGAATCTTTCCGTCTGCACCCGTAAGCACCGCCTGGTTCTCAAGTACGGTCTTTCCGTCCCCTGTCATTAAATATCTTGCCGCTATAATCATCCTTTTATCTCCTTTGGGCCTACTTCTGATTCCGAAACTGCATCGGCGTGGTATTATAAGCCTTCTTAAACATCCGGTTAAAATGCTCTACATTCTGGTATCCTACGGACAGCGCAATGTTCTCCACCGTCATATTGCTGCTCTTAAGCAGCGCCTTTGCCTTCTTCATGCGGATTTTCTTCACCAGCTCTCCGAAGGTCAGGCCGGATTTTTCCTTAATATACTTAGAAATATACGGCTTTGACAGATAGAACTTCTCCGCTAAATCATCCAGTGTGATATCGATATAATTTGCCTGGATATAATTCATGATCTCAATCATCCGTTCATCCTTACATCCGTCAGCGCTGCCAATCTCCTCAATCTTATTTACAGCCACCGTCAGCGCCTCCATGGAGGACTTAATAATATCCGCGTCGATTCCCACGCCCCAGAAGGTCTTGCCATTGCAGACAATCCCCACATAGGCAACCGCCTTGGAGGAGGACCCCCTGGTCAGAGAATGCTCCTCATAGAAGCGGAGTTCATAGCTGATATTAAAATACTGCTTAATAGCATTGCTGACCGCATCCAGACGTCCGTTTCCCATAGCAGTAATCACCCTTGCCTCGCCGCCGTGGTTGATGGTCACATCCGCCGTGATACCGTCCACCTGCCTGAAATGGCACTCGTCGATATGGAAAACGGGCCTTGTGTTGATATAATGGTCTGAGAAAATCTGATATACCCAGTCCGGCGTCAACTCCTTGTGTGCCTTGTCTGACACATCCTTTACCAGATAGCCCACTTCTTCCCGCATCTTCTGGGGCAGATTGATGCCATGGCTCTGCTTCAGAATATAATTCACGCCTCCCTTTCCTGACTGGCTGTTGATACGAATCACATCTGAATCATATCTTCTTCCCACATCCTGAGGGTCAATGGGAAGGTACGGAACCGTCCACGTCTCGCACTCCTTCTCCTCCCTCCAGGTCATGCCCTTGGCAATAGCATCCTGATGTGAGCCGGAAAATGCGGTAAACACCAAATCTCCCGCGTAAGGCTGCCGTTCGTACACATGCATCCTGGTAAGGCGCTCATAGGTCTCACGGATGTGCTTCATGTCCGAGAAATCCAATCCAGGATCTACGCCGTGGGAGTACATATTCATCCCCATAGTCACAATATCCACATTACCGGTACGCTCGCCATTGCCAAAAAGCGTCCCCTCAATACGGTCAGCCCCTGCCAGGATTCCAAGCTCTGCCGTGGCAACGCCGCAACCCCTGTCATTGTGAGGATGGAGACAGAGAATCACATTGTCCCTGTAATTGAGATGCTTATTCACATACTCCAACTGGCAGGCAAACACATGGGGCATGGCATTCTCCACAGTGGTAGGGATATTGATGATGGCCTTGTTGTCAGCCGTAGGCTTCCACACATCCAGAACCGCATTGCAGACCTCCACTGCATAATCCACCTCAGTCCCCGGAAAGCTCTCCGGACTGTACTGGAAGGTAAAATTCCCGTCCGTCTCAGACGCCAGCTCTAACAGAAGACGGGCCCCTTCAATGGCAATCTGTTTAATCTCCTCCCTGCTCTTTCTGAATACCTGCTCACGCTGAGCAACCGACGTGGAGTTATACAAATGCACCACCGCATGAGGGGCGCCCTTAACCGCCTCAAAGGTCTTCTTAATAATGTGCTCGCGAGCCTGGGTCAACACCTGCACCGTCACGTCGTCCGGAATCATGTCTTTCTCAATCAGTGTCCGCATAAACTGATATTCCGTCTCTGACGCCGCCGGAAATCCCACCTCAATCTCCTTAAACCCGATATCCACCAACATCTGAAAGAACTCCAGCTTCTCCTCAAGGCTCATAGGCTCAATCAAAGCCTGGTTCCCGTCACGCAGGTCCACGCTGCACCACATAGGCGGTTTGTCAACATACTCCTTCTTCACCCAGTCGTAGGTTACCTCTGGCGGCATAAAATAGGTTCTCTCATATTTCTTACAATTCTTCATAACTTCTGCTCTCTCCTTGTATAATATTAATCAAAAATATTGCTCTTTTTTAACACTCTCTTATCCTAACATAAGAACAACAAAAAGGAAAGTGATAATTTTAATCACTTTCCTTGATATATTTTGTTGCTGTTCACACCTACGGTGTTCACAGCAACGAATCCGGCCTATTTAAAGTTGCCTTACGGCAAGAGGCCGGATTCAGCACCGCTTTTTGTGTTGGCCTGTGACCGTGCAGCACAGTGCACGGTCCAGGAATGAACAGTCACATATTTTATCCTTTTTTACTCCTGAAGTGAAGACTTCTTTGTAATCGTCACCTTCTCATCATAGCAGGCGAAAATCTTCCCAAGTTCTTCCCCATCCTGCTTTTTGGTAAACAGGCTGATAACAGGGACAATCACCAGGCCGCCCACCATTGCAATCACACCCGAATTGATGGAGGATTTGAAAATATATCCAAGCACCGTACCCCATCCGGCCACGTCAACGCCTCCCAGAGTCACAAACAACTGCAAAAGCGCAATCCCGCAGCCCCAGAAAAAGCATACCACCACGGAAATCTTGGTAATCCCTTTCCAGTACAGCCCATACAGAAACGGCGCCAGAAACGCACCTGCAAGCGCGCCCCAGGACACGCCCATCATCTGGGCAATAAACGTCACCTCCGGATGTGCGTCCTTAAAAATAGCAATCACAGCCGATACCAGAATAAAGAACACAATAAAAATCCGCATAATCATTACCTGCTTCTTGTCCGACATTCCCTGCTTTGCAGCCGGTTTAATGACGTCCAGAGTAAAGGTAGAACTAGAGGTCAGCACTAATGAAGACAGGGTAGACATGGACGCTGACAAAACCAGCACGATTACCACCGCAATCACCACCGACGGCAGAGTAGACAGCATGGTAGGAACAATGGTATCAAACAACGGTTTTCCCGTCGCCTCGTTCATCACCACTTTATCGCCGTACAGCCGCCCGAAGCCCCCCAGGAAATAGCATCCTCCTGCCACGATAATGGCAAACACCGTGGAAATCACCGTTCCCTTATGTATTTCCTTCTCACTCTTAATCGCATAGAACTTACCCACCATCTGAGGCAGTCCCCATGTACCAAGGGAGGTTAAGACTACCACAAACAGAAGCGCCAGAGGATCCGGCCCAAGGAACGCCGAATACGCCCCCTCCCATCCTGCGTCGCCCGTAATGGACGCAAGTGTTTTCGTGGCCTCAAGTAAACCGCCGTTTTCGGACAACACAGCCCCAATCACGGCGCAGATGCCAAACAGCATAATGATTCCCTGAATAAAATCATTAATCGCCGTAGCCATATATCCGCCGAAAATCACGTAAAATCCCGTCAGCACAGCCATCACCGCAATCACCACCCAGTAGGGGATATCGAAAACCAGACCGAACAGGCTGGATAATCCATTGTAAAGGGAGGCAGTATAGGGAATCAGGAAAATAAATACGATGACCGAAGCCGCTACCTTAAGGGGAACCGAGTCAAACCGTTTTCCAAAAAAGTCCGGCATGGTCTTGGCATCCAAATGTTGGGTCATGACACGGGTTCTTCTTCCAAGAATGTTCCACGCAAGCAGCGAACCGATAAATGCATTGCCAAGGCCGGCCCAGGTAGCGGACATTCCAAAGTTCCAGCCAAATTGCCCTGCATATCCCACGAAAATAACCGCTGAGAAGTAAGACGTTCCGAATGCAAACGCAGTCAGCCATGGGCCGACGCCTCTGCCTCCCAACACAAACCCGTCTACATCTGTCGCATGCTTCCTTGAGTAGAACCCTACATAGATCATGACGGCAAAGAATATAACCAGCATAATCAGACATAATATTTCTTTTGACATCTCTCATTTCCTCCAAGCCATATATTTAGATTCGCTTTAAAGCGCAACGCTTTAAACCGTCACACTTTAAAGTACTAAATTATTCTTGAATATATTAGCACATACACTCATATCTGTCAACTTGTTTTTCAAAAAATATCAACAAATTTACAGAAAAATCGCAGAGTATATTACTCTGCGATCTTGGTTTACCAGTATATTGGTCTGCTTATTTAGTCGCTACTCTTTAATATAATCGAGTTCTGATATGTTGATGCCTGAAGCCGTAAGAATAACTTTTAATTCAATATAACGCCGTTTCATTCTTTTATATGCGTTAGAATCTTTGTCGGATTCTATCATATAATCTTGTAATCTTGAGAACTCTTCGACTGAGAGTTTTAACATCTCTTTTTCCGTTATATCCTCACCACCTTTTATAAGTGCCATTTACTTGCTACTTTTATTATATCAATCGGTGAGCTGAAAATAGAATAATACCCGCTTATCCTTGTGTTGCTAAAGATGAACGGGTATTCTTACTATTTGATACGCTTCTTACCGAATAAATACATAGAAATCATTCCAAAGGACAACAAAAGCAATACTCCCCACAACACGGCCTGGCTTTCATCTCCCGTCACCGGCGCTCTCCTTACGGCTGCGCCCTCTTGAGGGTTCTGCTCTGCCTTGGGAGAAGAAGCAGGCGACGCTTCATCTAACGCTACCACAAATGGTGAGAAACCGGAAACCGTAACAACCACTTCTCCGTTCTCCACCACAGGTGTAAACCTCTCCAATCCCTTACTGCTGTCATAGTGCAGAACAACAGTCTTCTTTCCATTGTATTGTTCCCCGACAGGAATACCAACCTCTGCCGTTTCTCCTTCTGCCAGACCTATTGTCAAACTAATGTCATATACTCCAAGAATAACCTTGTCTTTGACCGGCTCTATGTAAGTACGGTAAGGCTCGGAAGCCTTCGCAACCGCTTCAACCGTGCATGCAACTCCTTCACTGATTCCACCGCGAACCCAGATACCTGTACTCTCATTCTTAACTGAAGGTGTCAAAGTTACTTCCGGTGTGGAAGTGTCTCCTGTGTTTCCGTCCTGCTCTGTGTCTGATTCCGTGCCAGTGCCGGATACAGGATTCAAATTGCCTTCTCCTGGCGCCGGACTCGGCGCATTATCTGTGCCTGCCACAGAATCCGTCCCTGGTGTCGGAGTTGTTACCGGCGGCGTCACCCCGTCTGGCGTCGGCTCTGGCGTTGGGGTCGTTACCGGCGGCGTCACTCCGTCTGGCGTCGGGGTCGTTACCGGCGGTGTCACTCCGTCTGGCGTCGGCTCTGGCGTCGGGGTCGTTACCGGCGGCGTCACTTCATCTGGCGTCGGCTCTGGCGTTGCCGCCGACTCGGTCACAGTAACCGCCTGTTCCGCCGACATAACAGTTTCTTCATATGTATAGGAAATCACGACGCTTCCCGTACCTGCCTGAAGCGGCTCCTGGCTGTATGTAACCATTGCCGTCACATCCTCCTGCGAACCGTCGTCAAATCCTGCCGTCACAACCATGCCTGCCGGCTCGAATACTTCGCCTGCCGTATATACTGTCTTTGCAGGCGCCTGGGTGATTGTGACAGACTGAAGCGCCTTCTTCGCCGCAACAGTTCCTCCCTGATTCACAACCGCCACATAATCTGAGTGTATGTAGGCAAACATCTGCTCAAACTGATACTCTCCTGTTTGGGTATTCAGCCCCGAACGCTCACCATTCAGCACACCGTCGCTCTGAATCCTGTAATATCCGTTCTCCGCTGCCATATCCTGAAGCAGCACGGCATAGTTGGAGTTCGTACCGGTCTTATACAGACTTGTTGAAGACTGGCTGCTTCCATTGCGCACATTTACGCTAGTATGGCCCGTGGCAATGGGATCCTTGATACCGATGGTATATGCATAGGCATCCCTGCTTCCTCCGTTCTGGTCCAGAAGCCAGATAATATTCGCCGCCTTCTCGCCCCAATAAGGGTCAGAGGCATATTTCACATTCACTCCGCTGGCCTTATTACCAAGGAAACCACCTCTGTATGTCCCTCCCCTGGGATTCAGATATTTTCTGGACATCCAGCCGTCCGCAAACTGGCGGATACATTCCTCCACACTTGCATAGGTGTTGGCGCTGGTTCCTGGAGACGCGTCCACGGCGTTCAGCCCGAACAGGTTATTCTTATTCTGGCAAATACTGCTTGTCCCCCATCCGCTTTCATTTGCCGCAATTCCGGTCATGATGAGCGCATTTACCCCGAAGGTATTCTGGCTGTTGGTAAAATAATCTCCGGTACTATTTAACTTCGAAGAACCATCTACCTTTCCTGCCATCAGGCTGTTAAGCTCTTGCCCGCTGTATGAGGTTCTGCTGCGAAACGGCAGATATTGGTAATAGTTGTAATAGGGATTTCCCGCATTCACAGAAGATGCTCTTGTCTCATTCTGATAATCCCCTGTCATGGTTCCATAGTCTGTATAGAAATAATGTCCGTCATAGCTATAATATGTCGTCCCTGCATGCAGGTATGACGGCGCGCTGCCATTATCCAGAGAAGTCACATGGCTTGCTTTCGTCATATCCTGAGTGATATAATGGCGCAGCCTTCCTCCCTCCACGGCATAATAACTGACGGACTCGGCGCTTGCAAAGTCCACCACCTGAACCTCGTCTGCCGCTACCTCTCCCACGACGCCTGACAGCATGAAACGAACCTTACTGCCGTTCGTCCCAAGGTAAGCGGCATCCGCGCCATATGCGCCGTTGGTATAGCCTGCCGCCCCTGTCCCATATTCCGTATAATTTGTAACTGCATTGCCCTTTGTCCGAAAATTGACCACCTTCACAGAAATATCCTGTGAATATGCGGCAATTCCTGGATCCTTAAGCTCTCCTCCCTCCTCGTCCACTTCAAAAATGTTACCGTCTTCATCCATAGCGGTAACCGCATCCAAACGCTGAGGGTTCTCATCCTCTAATCCTGATCCTGCAGATGTCTGCTCCCCTGACATTTCCTCTGCATGACTCGCTATGTCCGGCAGCGCCGCGCCAAGACATACAAGAAGTGTAAGTACCAGGAATCTTCTTATTTTTTGCAATTTCACTCCTCCTTTGCCCCTTATCAATTAAAATATGTCTGCTGGTACATTATTAATTTTATCACTTGCTGGTAAATTTTTCAATATATTAAGGAATTGTTAAGAGATGTTAAATCCCCCTCCCCATCAGATAATCAATAAACTGCTGCGCCGTCCTCCCCGACAGCCCGCCGTGGCTCAACTCCCACTTATTTGCCTCAAGCAGCAGCTCATCCTCTGGCATCTCAATCCCGTTTCGCCTGGCAAGCTGCCGCACAATCTCCTGGAACTCCTTCTTCTCCGGCTTTCCAAAATAAATCGTCACACCAAATCTCGCCACTAAAGACAGCTTCTCCTGCACCGTATCATTGGTATGCAATTCCTCGTCTCTGTCCGCCTTATCCCGAAACGTCTCGCGAATCAGATGCCTCCGGTTGGATGTGGCATAGATTAAGATATTATCCGGCTTCCTCTCCAACCCGCCCTCAATCACAGCCTTCAGATACTTATATTCAATCTCGAATTCCTCGAAGGAAAGATCGTCCATATAGATAATAAACTTGTAATTGCGATTCTTAATCTGTGAAATGATATCGTTCAGATCCTGAAACTGGTGCTTATACACCTCAATCATCCGAAGCCCCCTGTCATAATACTGATTCAGAATCGCCTTGATGGACGAGGATTTCCCTGTTCCGGCGTCACCGAACAAGAGGCAGTTATTAGCCCGCCTTCCTGACACAAACGCCTCCGTATTGGCAATCAGCTTCTCCTTCGCAATCTCATACCCCACCAGGTCGTCAAGATGCACATGGGCAATCTTCGTAATGGGTACAATCCTGGCCCCGCCTTCCCCGTGTTCTATCCGAAACGCCTTGTGAAGCCCTAGTTTCCCCACGCCGAATTCCTTGTAAAACTGAGTCAGAATATCCTTAAACTCACCGGCATCCCCTGTCTGTGAAAGATTCCGGCTCAAATCACAGATTCTCTCCCGAATCCGCCTGTTAAACACCTTCCCGTGTCCGTCCATCCCCCGATAGTCAAGAAGCACAGACATGCACCCTGCCCCAAGGGCCTTAGCCATTTCTTTAAAATCATAGTCAAACATTTCCTTGAAAATCCCAAAGTCATGCTCTGCGACCTCGTTGATGCTGCCTGACACCTCCCCCACAATCTCGCAGGAGGTACTGTATGCATTTTCATGGCTTGCCAGAAGATAGGTCAGATAATTGTGCCACAGATTCCCCTCAAACCCATGGCTTGCCGCCATCTCCAGAAGCTCGTTTATACATTCAAACAACAGCCCCTTCAAATCCTCGGCATTATAATAGGTATTGCCATAATTCTCCATCAAAAACGTCATATCCGAAAGAAGCTTCCCTTCCTCCATATGCTTATACAAGATTAATTCATTGATTCTCATTTGCCCACTCCTCAAAATATATCCCTAATAGTTGCCAAGTATACGCAGACTCCGGCTCTCCTCCCTAAGCCCCCGAATCGCATTCTTCACCGCAGGCTGCGCGAGATTTCCCTCAAAATCCACGAAGAACCGATACTCCCAGTTCTTCCCTTCTACCGGCCTTGACTCAATCCTGGTCATATTCAAATCATTGTAGATAAAATGCGACAGCAGGTGGTAAAGCGAGCCACTCTCATGGGGCACCTCGAAGCAAATGCTGATTTTTTTAGCGTCCTTATGGAAAATCTTCTGGTTCGTCACCACGATAAACCGTGTGGAATTATTAGGGTCGTCGTTGATATTGTCCTCAAGCACCTCAAGCCCGTGAATCTTCGCCGCATAGGCGCTGCACACGGCTGCCTGGCTCTTGTCTTTGTCCTCCATAATCTTCTTTGCCGCGATGGCCGTATTGGCCACGCTGATCTGCTGCCATCCGCTGTGCCCACAAAGGAAACGGGACGCCTGCATCAATGCAACCCCCTTGGAATACACTCGCTCAATATCCGAAAGCTTTGTCCCTTTCAGTCCCGCCAGGGTATGCGTAATGGGGATAATCGTCTCCCCCACGATATAATTTTCAAATTCCACCAGCAGGTCGTACATCTCGTCCACAGCTCCCGCCGTCGAATTCTCTATGGGAAGCACAGCAAAATCCGCCGCGCCTTCTTCAATCGCCTCCATTGCATCCCGAAATGTGCGGACATAGAAGCTGTTGCATTTCTCCCCGAAATAATACTGCATCGCCGCCTGGCTGTACGCCCCTTCCGTCCCCGGAAATACCACCCTTGCATTCTGGGTATCCAAAGCCTCCACCCCGATAAACGGCAGGCGTCCAAGCGCGCCCGCCTCCACCAGCTTCCGGTACTGAACCTTCCGGCTCATTGCCATCAACTGCTCGAACAACTCCTTAACGCCCTTCTTATTAAACTCCGTCGTCGCCTTACCCGCCACGTCCGCAAGCTTTTCCCGTTCCCTCTGGCGGTCAAATATCTTCATTCCGTTCTGAATCTTATAATCTCCCACTTCGCCGCCTAAGCGCACTCTTTCCTCAAACAGCCTTACAATCTCATCGTCAACCGCATCTATCTGTACCCTCAATTCCGCTAATGTTGCCATGTCACTTTCTCCTTGATTTTTATTTTTTACTCATAACATGAGGTATTATAATACATTTCCTGTATAAAATCCACATCCCTTTGCCATACTTAATCCTATGAGACATAATTTCCTGACCTGCGGGACCACGGGATGGTGCATGGAGATTCTGTTCACAGGACTCCACTCCCTTAAGGTCGAAAACCCGAAGCTAACCGGGAACACCTCCATCTGGATGTTCCCCATTTATGGCTGCGCAAGCTTCTTGGCGCCCATCTGCCGGCTGCTTAAAGGAAAAAGCCTGTTATTGCGTGGAGGCGTATACACCTGCTGCATCTTCTGCGGCGAATATGTGACCGGCTCCCTCCTTAAGAAATTTGACGCATGCCCCTGGGATTACAGCGAAGCCCCCTTAAATTTCAAAGGCTTAATTCGCCTGGATTACGCGCCTCTCTGGTTCGGCGCCGGATTATTGTTTGAAAAAATCCTCATAAAACATTGAAAATCTTTCCCATTTGTTATATGATAATATGAAAGATTTTCAATGGGGAGGATAAGGCATGAATATCCGAGAATGTAATAGCCGCGCAAATTGCGTCTATATAGACAAGTCCTGCTTCGTCATTCATATTTTATATGGATGGCTGGTGATATTCATTTCTTTTCTTGTTGATAATTTTTTTATACAGTTTGACAATATTCTTCGTTTCTTGATTGATTCATTCATCCATTCATATACATTATCACTATTTTCCCCTGGCAGCCTTTATCGGGATGATATCTTATATGCGGCATATGCCGCCCTTACCTGACATCATGGGGTCAAGCCTCAAGGCAGGCCCGTTGATGATATACATATATTTTTACATTTTTTCACTTACATCATAAGGAGGTTTTTATGAGACACTTAATGAGTCCGCTTGATTTTTCTGTTGAAGAATTGGATCGACTGATGAACCTGGCGGTTGACATCGAAGCCAACCCCGCCAAGTACGCACATGCCTGCGAGGGGAAGAAGCTGGCAACGCTTTTCTATGAGCCGAGCACACGGACACGGCTGAGCCATGAGGCTGCAATGCTGAACTTAGGCGGCAGCGTCCTTGGCTTCTCATCTGCGGAGTCCAGCTCTGCCGCCAAGGGGGAGAGCGTTTCCGACACCATACGCACCGTTTCCTGCTACGCGGATATCTGTGCCATGCGTCATCCCAAGGAGGGCGCGCCCATGGTTGCCTGCCAGCACTCCTCCATTCCGGTGATTAATGCCGGAGACGGAGGGCATCAGCACCCTACCCAGACATTGACCGACCTGCTTACCATCCGCAGCTTAAAGGGCCGTCTTAACGACATGGTCATTGGCCTGTGCGGGGATCTGAAATTCGGGCGTACCGTCCATTCGCTGATCCATGCCCTGGTAAGGTATCCAGGAATCAAGTTCATCCTGATCTCTCCGGAAGAATTAAGGCTTCCCGGCTACATGCGCTTTGACGTACTGGATAAGGGGAATATCCCGTACAAAGAAGTTGTCCGGCTTGAGGACGCGCTGCCGAAGCTGGATCTGCTCTACATGACCCGCGTACAGAAGGAACGTTTCTTTAACGAAGAAGACTACGTGCGCATGAAGGATTTCTACATCTTAGATTCCAAGAAAATGGACCTGGCGCCCAAAGATATGTATGTGCTTCACCCGCTTCCGCGTGTCAACGAGATTTCCGTCGAGGTGGACAACGACCCCAGGGCGGCTTATTTCAAACAGACCAAGTACGGCGTCTATATCCGGATGGCGCTCATCCTGACGCTGCTCAATATCGAAGTCTAGGAGGGAAGATCATGTTAAAAAATACACTGAATGTCGGACGTATCGAGGAAGGTTTCGTATTAGACCATATACAGGCAGGCCGCAGCATGGACATTTACAAATATCTCCATCTGGACAAATTAGACTGCTGCGTTGCCATTATCAAGAATGCCAAGAGCAACAAGATGGGTAAGAAGGACATCATGAAGATTGAGTGTCCCATTGATTTTATTGATTTGGATGTTCTGGGCTTCATTGATCACAATATTACCATCAATCTCATCAAGGATTCCGAGATTGTAGCCAAGAAGTGTCTGCATCTCCCAAGGGAGATAACCAACATTATCCGCTGCAAGAATCCAAGGTGCATCACCTCCATCGAGCAGGGGTTAGACCACGTATTTGTGCTGACCGACCCTGAGAAGGAGATCTACCGCTGCAAATACTGTGAAGAAAAGTATCACGGGAAATTAAAATAAATGCTGCAAGCAAGACGATAAGCCGGGTTATGTCGTTGGGTAATCATCTATCTAGCCCCGCCGTTGCCGGCGGGGTCAAGCAACCTACCTAAGACGTGACGGGCCGCCACATCGTCTTTTTCCGGTCTTGCTTCGGATGGGGTTTACATGTGCCCCTGCCGTTACCGGCAGGGCGGTAGTCTCTTACACTACCCTTCCACCCTTACCATATACATGGCGGTTCATTTCTGTTGCACTTTCCTTGGAGTCGCCTCCACCGGACGTTATCCGGCATCCTGCCCTGTGAAGCCCGGACTTTCCTCATCTGCCGCCTTTCGGCCCGGCAGACGCGATTACCTGTCTTACTTGCAATGCATCTAATATAACATAGAATCCTCAAAAAAACAATCACCGAAAGCTCTTAATCCAGTTAATCAGGGAATCATGGTACACATTGTCCGTGACGTCCCTCCTCATCTGGTCTGTAACCGATCCGTTCTTCTCCATCATGGCAAGAATCGCCTCCTGAAGTCCCGCAATCCTTCCCTTCTCAAAAGCCTCCTGGTACTCCGTATCCTCATCTGGCTTATCCTCGGCAGCGTCGGCCTTTTTAAGGCTCTCCATCGCCTCGTCAATCAGCTTCTCCGCAACGGCATCCAATGTATCTCTGGAATCAAGCTTCGCCTTCTTCTCTGTTACGGACTCCATCATTGCCTCTATCACCTTCTCGTCCACAATCTTGGCAGCAGCCATGGCATTCTCCTCGGTCACAATCTGAGGCGTTACTTTCGCCGCTTTTTCCGCCTTCTCTGTGGCTTTCTCGATAGCCTCGACCTTTGCGTCGGCATCATTCTTTGTGCCGGGCTTTCCTGAATCCGCAACGGCCCCAGGCTTTCCCGCCTGTCCCTCGGATAAAGGAACCCAAATCTCACCGGAATTAGCCCTCACGCTGACGGTAATACTGCCGTTATTCACAGCCACCTTTTCTCCGGACAAGGCGCCCACATATGCCTCCCCAGTCCCCGCCGGAAGGCTCATGGTAAAATCATTGTCGTCGTTATTGACCGTGACGATAACGGATTTCCCCTCATAGTCTCTTGAAAAGGCATACTGCCGGTTTGTCAGCGCAAGCTCTCTGTAATCTCCGTAGGAGAGCGCAGGAATACTCTGACGAACCTTCCCCAAAACCGCAATCAGCCTGGTATACGGATTCTCCTCACTGGCGTGCTCATAATCCCTAAGGGACAGCGCAGGTCTTAAGGAATCGTCGGAATGCCTCTCCTTGCGCCCCTCAATCCCGAACTCCGAGCCATAATAAATAGAAGGGATTCCAGGAAGCGTATAGAGCAGGACATGCACCGGCGCGAAATGCGCCTTATTATTCAGTTTTGTATAGATGCGCTCTACGTCGTGGTTGTCCACAAAATTATAGAGCTTAAGCCCCTCCGGACGGTTGCCTCCCATACCGTAGAGCCTTTTTACCGTATGTGCAATCTCAAAATAATTGTGGTCGTTATGCCCTGAATACAGGGCTTTATGCAAATGATAATTGGTAACCGAGTGCAGTGTCCCCTCATTCACCCATCTGTTATAATCCCCGTGGATGACCTCGCCCATCAGCCAGAAATCCGGCTTCACCTCATTGGCTACCTGCCTGAGAGACTTCATATATTCAAAATCCAGCACATCCGCCGCATCCAGACGAATCCCGTCCACGTCGAATTCCTTTACCCAGAAACGAATGACATCACCAATATAATCCCTCACCTGGGGATTTTGCTGGTTCAGCTTCGCAAGGAGATCATAGCCTCCCCAATTCTCATAGGAAAACCCATCGTTAAACTCATTATTTCCCCAAAAATTCACGTTCCGGTACCAGTCCTTGTACCGGGAATTCTCCCTGTTCTTCTTGATATCCTGAAACGCGAAAAAATCCCGTCCGGTGTGGTTGAACACCCCGTCGAAAATGACCTTCACGCCCTGGCTGTGACACTCCTTCACAAATCCGGTCAGATCCTCATTGGTTCCAAGACGGCTATCCAGCTTCTTGTAATCCGTCGTCTCGTATCCATGGCCCACGGACTCAAAAAGGGGGCCGATATAGATTGCGTTGCAGCCAATCTCCTTAATATGGGCTATCCACGGCAAGAGCGTGTTCAGACGGTGCTCTGGCTCTCCGTAAGAATTCTGCTTCGGCGCACCGGTAAGCCCCAACGGATAAATGTGATAAAATACTGCCTCATCATACCATGCCATCGTTATCCGTACCTCCTAAAAAATATTTCCCATATCACGTGCGTGATACTTTTATAGTTTACCATAAAATCCCCGCAGCCGCCACAGGTAATCCAGATATCACCCAATCTGGTATATAATGCTTAAGCCTCACCCAACACGTCCTCAATGAGATTAGCGCCGTCCGCCGCACCTGTGGCCAGTGCGTCGCACCGTTCATTCTGAGGGTGGCCGTCATGGCCCTTGACCCAGATAAATGTAACCCTGTGCTTCTCCTTTGCCGTCAAAAGCCGCTTCCACAAATCCACATTCTTCACCGGCTCATTCTTTCCCCGCCTCCAGTTCTTCTTAATCCAGCCGTCAATCCAGTGCTGGTTAAAAGCATTGACCACGTACTGGGAATCCGAATACAACTCCACCTCACAGGGACGGTTCAGGGCCTCAAGCCCCGCAATCACAGCCATCAACTCCATCCGGTTGTTGGTCGTCTTTTTGTAGCCCTGGGACAACTCCTTTGTATGCAGCTCTCCCTTTGTATCCACATATTCCATCACAGTCCCGTAGCCGCCCGGCCCGTCCGGATTCCCTCTGGCCGCGCCGTCTGTATAAATCTTCACCTTCATCCTGCTTCTCCTCCCCCGTCAATCACACCTCAAAGCTCTGCTGGGGCTTTGATACCTTCATTACCCTGTCACGGTACGGCTCTGACACAGAGTCCGCAGTCAATCTGTCATAAACGTCATATTCCTCCCAGAAATGCATGGGGAAAGCACAGCCTGTCCTGGTGTGGCGCATAAAATAATCGAACCCCCACGCATACTGCCCCTCCTGCCTGGGATCCAGCGGCAGAAACGCCACATCCAGAGTCTCTCCTTCTAGCTTTTCCATCTCATGCAAGAACCTGCGGCGCATCATCTCGTTGTAAACCTTGGTTTCCTCCTCCCAGTGCCACCAGTTCAGGTCTCCTGCGTGGTAAATCCTTCTTCCTCCTGCCTGCACCAGAAACGCCACGCCCTCGTCGGTAGAGCGAAGGGTCCGAAGCTTCATGCCGTCAAGGACCGCCTCCTGACAAGGCCCAATAACGGTACACCTTCCCTCTGGCCCTTTCACCTCTATATCATCCGAGAGAATATAGTGAATATCCGGATATTGGCTCTGCCAGTCAAAAATCAACGGATTAAAATGGTCATAGTGTCTGTGGCTTGCGAATACATAGACCTTTGCTCTCTTTAAAGAATCGGGAAGCTCTCCTTCATAATAATCGAAAACCAGCGCCCTGCCGGCTTCCTCCACCACGTACCCGCTGTGTTTTAAATATGTAATCCTCATACTTTTTGTATCTCCTTATTACGCCTCTCCCTGAATCACTTCTACTGCATGGACTAACTCCGGCAGAATATATTTCAGAGTCTCACGAACCGCCTGCGCCTTCCCCGGAAGGTTCACAATCAGCACCTCCTTACGAATACCGGCAGCGCTTCGGTTCAGCATGGCACGCTTGGTCATCTTCATGGTATGGGCGCGCATTGCCTCCGGAATTCCAAGGATGGGCTTCTCAATAATATCCATGGTTGCCTCCGGCGTACAGTCTAAAGGCCCGCAGCCTGCGCCGCCTGTGGTCAGAATAAGGTCTGTCACGAATGTATCGGCCAGGCTTGCCATAATCCTCCCCAGTACCTCCCTATCGTTTGGAAGGGCGCGCATGAAAACAATCTCGAAGCCCGCCTCCTCCATCATCTCCATGATTGCCTCCCCACTCTCATTCTCCCCAATTCCTCTGTATATCTCCGTACTCGCCGTAATAATCGCAACTCTCATATCATACCTCCGTAATCTGCCGGAAACCCCTGTATTAAGGAATCTCCTCTTTATCCATAGAAACCTCGTTAGAAAAAGGCAGAAAGCCCATGAAAAACTCACGGACTTTACCCTGTAATTTCCAAAATAATCATAGCAAATAATACCAGAAGTGTAAAGCATTTTACATCAGATAATAATGCAGACTAAGCCTCCGTTGCTGTCATTGACAATCTTCTGCATGGTATCCTGGAGTTTCTCCTGGCTCTCGTCATTAATCATTGCCATCTTATTCTGCATTCCGTCCATCACCAACTCCTCGATGGATTTTCCAAAGATGTTGGTTCCCCAGATACCCTCCTCGCTCTCTTTTGCATCCTTGATATAACGGATTAAATCCTGGGCCTGCTGTTCATTTCCCACGATGGGCGCAATCTCCGTCTCAATATTGGCGCGAATCAGATGTATAGAAGGCGCCTCCGAGTGAATCTTAACCCCGTACTTGTTCCCCTGCTTAATGATGCTGGGCTCATCCAGGGTAATCTCCTCCTTCTGAGGGCTGACCACGCCGTATCCCCGCATCCGCACCGAGGCAAATGCATCCCTTACCCCTTCGTACTCTTTTTTCAGCTCTGACAGATTCTTCATGGCTGCCACCAGCTCATACTGCCCTGCAATATGGGTTCCCGTCAGCTCGCTTAACATCTCATAGTAGAACTTCTCCGCCACCTGTATGCGCACCTTCACACATCCGGTATCCATCTCGATGTGGTCTACCTTCATTTCCTCGATGTACATGCACTCCGGCATCTCAATTCCTGCCACAGCGTCCCTGATTTCTCCAAAACGGTTCAAAATATCTTTGATATGTACCAGCAATTCCTGCTTGATTTTGTGGTCCCTTGGCAGCATTTCCACCCATTTGGGGATAAAGAACTGCACCTCTGAAACCGGAAATTCATACAATACTGCCTCCATGATTCGAGTGATATCCTCCTCCTTCAACTGCTCACAGTTGACCGGAATGGCCTTGACGCCATACTGCTGCTCACATTCCTCTGCCGTCTGCCTCGCCTCGTCTGAGAAGGGCTTCTTGGAATTCACCAGCACCACAAAGGGTTTCCCTATACTCTGAAGCTCGCGGATGGTTTTCTCCGTCCCCTCGCGGTAGTTTTCCCGCGGGATATCCGTAATGCTGCCGTCCGTGGTGACCACAATCCCGATGGTGGAATGGTCATGGATGACTTTCCTGGTCCCGATTGCCGCTGCCTTGGTAAATGGAATCTCATGGTCAAACCAGGGGGTTTTCACCTGCCTCTCCTCGCCGCCCTCCACATGTCCGGACGCACCCTCCACCATGTAACCCACGCAGTCAATCAGCCTGACCCGTACCTTCACATCCTCTGAGAGCCTGATCTCTGCCGCCTCCTTGGGAACGAATTTGGGCTCTGTGGTCATAATCGTCCGCCCCGACGCAGACTGAGGCAGCTCATCCTTTGTCCTCGCCTTGCCGTGCTCATCCTCCATAGCAGGCAGCACCAACACATCCATAAACCGTTTGATAAATGTAGATTTTCCCGTCCTTACCGGTCCTACGACTCCCATGTATATCTCTCCGTTTGTCCTGGCTTGTATATCTTTGTATAAATGATATTTTTCCATGCTTTTGCCCCTTCCGTCTGTGCTGTTAGAATATATGCATACTGTATATGGTTTAGAATACTTTTTCGCATTTGATTCTTTTTTTCACATTTGTTAAAATAAAATCAAAATAATATTTAAGGAGAAGGAAAATGGAAAGACATCAAATCACCGGACACACAGAGCTGATTGGATTAATGGCATATCCCATCAGACATTCCCAGTCGCCTGCAACCCACAACGCAGCCTACGAAAAATTAGGGCTTGACATTGTGAATCTTGCCTTCGAGGTAGACGCGCCAGAGCTTGAGGACGCCATCAGGGGTATGCGCGCGCTTAAGCTTCGGGGCTCTAACATCTCTATGCCCAACAAGACTATTGTACATAAATATCTGGACGAGGTTTCCCCTGCCGCCAAATTATGCGGCGCCGTCAACACGGTGGTCAATAAGGATGGATATCTGATTGGACATATCACGGACGGTATCGGCTACATGCAGTCCTTAAAGGATAACCAGATTGACCCTGTCGGCAAAAAGGTAACCATCGTAGGCTCTGGCGGCGCCGCCACCGCCGTACAGATTCAGGCGGCGTTAGACGGGGTTTCCGAGCTCTCCATCTTCGCAAGGGACGACCAATTCAAGGAAAATGCCGTAAAGACGGTGGAGAAGATTAATTCCAACACCGACTGCAAGGCGGCACTCTACCCCTTGGAGGACTTAAGCCTCCTAAAAGCAGAGATGGATACAAGCTACCTGTTCACCAACGCTACCGGCGTAGGGATGAAGCCATTGGAGGGACAGACCTATATACCGGATTCCTCCTTCTTCCGTCCGGATTTAATCGTAACAGACGTCATCTACTCCCCTCATATGACCCGTATGCTCGAAATGGCGAAGGAGGCCGGCTGTAAGATTATGAACGGACAGGGAATGATGCTGTTCCAGGCCATCGCCGCTATTGAGCTGATGCTTGGACAGCGTGTGGACAGTGAATATATGAAGGAAAAACTTGGAATCCGCTACGAATATTAAGTTAGAAATAGGAGAATGGAATGGCTATGAATACATTAAAAGTAAGGAATCTGGTACTTGGGGAGGGCATACCCGCCGTCTGTATCCCCAATGTGGGAAAAACCAGCGAAGAAATCATTTCCCTGACAAAAAAATATAAAAATATGCCTATGGATTTGATGGAATGGCGGGCCGACTGGTTCGACGAGGTGGAAAATACGGAAAAAGTAATGGAGGTTCTAAAAGAGGTTCGGAAAGCTCTTGGCGACACTCCCCTTTTATTTACCTTCCGCACGAAAAAAGAAGGGGGAGTCTGCGAGTTGGATGTAAACGCCTACGTTTCCTTAAACAAGGCTGTGGCCGCCTCAAAAATGGCAGACCTCATTGATGTGGAAATCTTCACAGGAGACGAGCTTGTGACGGACTTAATCGCCGCTATCCATGGCTGCAATACAAAAGTCGTGGCCTCCAACCACGATTTTGACAAGACGCCTGCCAAGGCTGACATCATATACCGCCTGCGCAAGATGCAGGACATGGGGGCTGACATTCCCAAGATTGCCGTGATGCCAAGGAATAAGAAGGATGTTCTCACTCTCCTTGCGGCCACGGAGGAGATGGCGTCCGACTATGCAGACCGCCCGATTATCACCATGTCAATGGCGGGCATGGGCAGCATAAGCCGCCTTGCCTGCGAGGTGTTCGGGTCCTGCCTGACCTTTGGAGCCGGCGACCAGGCTTCCGCCCCAGGGCAGATTCCGGCAGACGAGCTGTATGGCGTTCTTAAGACTGTACATCAGGCGTTGTAACGCGTCGGTACACGAAGCTTTTCTCAAAGCTGCGGGCAGGCCGAGATTCCAAATTCTCGGTCTGCCCGCAGCTATTTTCTACACATTAGCCGCCTTCTCCATAGTCAGCCTCTTAATTTCTTCTTCCCGCTTCGCGTCAATCTCCTCCAGCTCATCTGTTGTAAGGACCCCAAGCTTCTTCTTCTGGAAATCCATGTTGGACAGCAGAAGATTCATTGCAAAGCCAACTGCCAGAGCCCATCCTGAGCCTTTAAACGCCAATACCGCCGCCATGACCCCCGCAATACTCTTGTCTGTATTGGACTTACAGTATTCCATACCGATACGGGCGCAGACGTATGCCTGGAACAAAAGCGTAATCGCAGAGCCAACCCCCATGATGGGCCTCATAAACGAAACGATAGGCACCAGAATCACGCTTAAGAAGGTTGCCATACGGAATGAACTCATTCCGCCGATTAACGACTTCATGGCTTTCTTTCCCTCACGGTAACGCATGGCTACGGAAACCGTCATTCCTACCCACAGCGGGCCAGACAGGGGCGGGAACGGTGCCAAAATCGCCAGAATCAAGTTTCTAAGGCCGCTGATTAAGTTGGAACGGCTGGAATTAAAGTCAATATATTCGTCGTCCCTGCTCTCCTTGGCCTCCTTTACCAGCGTCTCAGAGGTAACAAAATCACCGAACGCCAGTACATAGCAGATTAACGCCAAAGGCAATGCCTGGATAAACATGGACAGAGGCGGAAATCCTACTGAAAAAATACTCACGGTCCGGAACATATCCCCAAAATCCGGAATCCGGATGAATGTCCCCAGTTCCAGCACCGGCTTTGCCAGCTCTCCTAAGATAATCCCCATCAGCATAGCCACCAGATAGGGAAACAGATTACCGTATTTCGCCATCACATCCAAAATCTTAATCTTATCCCGCTTCTTCTCACAAAACGGCGAGAAGCTAAGGAAGGCGAGAAGCAGCGTACCTGAAAGGGTTGCCACAGGCGCAGTCATAAGCTGGCTGTCTTGTGCGAACTGCCCCTGGATGACTGTGATGGGCGCGGCAAGCAGAATTCCGCCCTTCACAGAGGTGGGAACCTTGCGCACAAACCGATCCGCTAACTTGGTGACTCCCATAAACAAGAAGATAAAGGCCACCAACAACTGGACGGCTATCATTGCCTGTATCCTCTTTGGCCCCTGCTCAAATCCCTCCAGAAACGCCAGAGTAAAGGGCAGCGTCGGTGTAATCCACCCAGGCACCACCGGATCTCCAAGCCACCCGTGAAGCATGTACAGGCTTACCTCCAGAATAACACAACTCCAGGCAAGCTCGTAGGGCAGCCCCAGACAGTCTGTCAGGTAGGGAATCGAACTAAGAGCCGTAGCGCCTAAGATTAACCCCTGGAAGAACTCCACGTACTCAATCCGGTAATGGATACCAGGGATTCTCCACTGAAACGGCCCCAAAGGAATATAAGGAAGCTCATTTGCTCTCCTGCTCATCTTCATATTCATTTTTGAGACTCCTCCTTTATCAATTTTGTCTATCTTTTAACAAAAAAAGGGTAAAAAATAGGGCTGTCTTTTCCAAACAGCCCATTTAATTATAATGCGCTTTCTCCAAAAATCTTCTTATGTTGTGTAACCAAGAACAGAGAACTTGCAATGGCAAGGCCGGCAAACACCAGCAGCATAACCATCAGCGTATATACTGCGCTACTTTCTCCGGATGCCTTTGTAAGCTGTCCGGCAACAACCGGAATCGTATAGGAGGCAGCGCCCATGAAGGTATAATAAATACCTGTATTTCTCCCTTTCGGGCCGGGATTAAACATCTGTACAACGCCAAGTCCTGTCTGAAGCGCGCCGCCTGCCGCAAAGAAGCCTAACAGCGCGATTGCAACATAGATAATCGCCACCTGATGGATAAACAGCACCCCTGCAAGGGCTACCGCCGTCATAATGGAATCAATTAACACAATCTTAAGAGGATTCCATTTTAACTTCGCCATCATGAACGCCCAGAACAGAACCGCCAGAATTGAGCCTACCGTATAGATGGAGGTCATACCTGCTGACTGCATTTCCGTAAGGCCGCACACGGACAGGCCGAACGCCTTGGTATACTGCTGCGCGCCGTACATGATTGCCATACATAAGAAGGAATAGAACATAACCAGGAATTTTACGAACATACTCGGTTTTACCAGCATCCGATCCTTAGCCGCCTGAATCTCCGCCGCAACCGCATCCTGCCCTTTTTCGCTTCCCGACGCCGCCTTCTTCTGGTCGTCATACACAAACGGCGCGATAACCGCAAGAACCACACAGACAACGGACATCACAAGGGGAAGGATGACGTTCATCTTCCAATTTCCGGCGTCCGCCATCTTTACTACAAAGAGGGGGTACACCATACCGGATAAAGAAACGAAAAACTTGATTCCAATGAGAGCCGCGCCCGGCGCCGCCGGATATGCCTCCTGTACCGCCGGATAACCTGCCGCGTCCCAGAAGCCAGAGGTTGCTACACCTGTAATAAAAGCGCACACCAGGGCTATTGTCTGGTTTCCGGTGGTCATAAGTCCTGCAAAACAAACTACATAGAGAGCCGCGCCTGCAATCATCATCTTCTTGCGCCCCACGCGGTCAGACACCTCTCCGCCAATCCACACGCTGATGAATTTCCCAAGCCCTACCGCTGCAACCGCAGAGCTTACCGCCGCAAGGCCGGCTGCATAAGCGGAGGAATCCGGCGTACCCATGTCGAATCCCCATTGCTTCGCAAAATTGATGTTATTCTGTGAAAGTATAATCGCCTGGATACCATGTGTCAGATAACACATATAAACACAGATGATCGACCATAAATATTTTTTTGCTTTCATCTTTTCATCCCTTCCGTCCGGCACTATTTCGCCTGCTGTGCCTGAAATTCCTGATACTCCTTCAGAGGCATGGCCTTTCCTACGAATAATTCATAGTTTACGGCGCCCTGCTGCTGAAGCATGCCCACGCCGCCGATTGCCTTTAAGCCGGCCTCCTCAGCCTCAAGGATCATCCTGGTTTTCTCCGGACTGTATACCGTGTCTGCAACTACCAGGTCTTTGCGGAATAAAGACTTATCAACCAATGTCACGTCCTCATAAGGCTTCATGCCCATAATCGTCGCATTAACCAGGATATCACAGTTGTTGATTGCTTCCGCAAGCTTCTCCTTGTCAGCTAAGTCGTTCACCGTTACCGTACATTCCGGACATTTCTCTGCTAATTTTGCCTTCGTACCCTCTGCCCTTTCGTAGAACTCGTCCTTCATATTGAAGATATTCACTTCTTTTGCGCCGTCTAAAGCAAGCTGGACGTGGATTGCCGTCGCTGCCCCGCCTGCGCCTAACACTACCACCTTTTTATCCTTCACTGGAACGCCGTTTAATTCAAGATTCTTAACGAAGCCTACGCCGTCCGTAATATGTCCGGTGAGCACGCCGCCGTCGTTGACAAACACGTTACATGCGCCGATAATCTCCGCTGCCGGTGATAATTTGTCAACCAGCTTGGCCGCAATGTTCTTACAGGGCATGGTAAAATTCCCGCCCCGCATATTCAGAAGCTTAATCGTCTCGATTACCTTTGGCATCTGCTCTACATTTACGTCAAATGCAAGATAAGCATAGTCAAGGCCGTCGTGCTGGAAGCTAAAGTTATACATTGCCGGTGAACCGGAGTGTCCCACCGGTGTCCCGAATAATCCCATAAGACCTGTATGTCCTGAAATCCGTTTCTCCATCTTTTTCTTTCTCCTTTTGCGCTTTAAACTATGTTAAATCTGTACAGCCGCCCCGTAGGCTTCCTTCGTGGCATCCAACGCCCGACGCGCCCTGGTAGCGTCTCCAATCACATAAACCTCCTGGCCCATTTCCTCCAACTGCTCGGCAAACGGATTGTAATTACGGAATCCCATGGAAAGGATTACGGAATCAAAGCCTCTCGCCTCATGGCGCGTTCCGTCCGGCGACTCATACTCCACACCGTCCTCATAGAACTTGCACACCTTCGCGCTGGTAATCTCCTGAATCTTATATTCCTCGAAGTCCTTCATCAAATATTTTCTGTGCTCGGAAATCACATCCGCACCCACGGTATCACGGAATTCGATGACCGTTACATCATGCTTCTGCTCTCCTAAGAATGCCGCCGTCTCACAGCCCACCATACCGCCGCCTACGACAAGCACCTTCTTTCCTGCTGCCCTCTTACCGGATAACAGGTCTGAGCCGTGGATGATTGCCGGATTGTCGATTCCCTCGATGGGGAGAATTAAAGTCTTGGAACCGGTAGCCACAATCACAGCATCCGGCTTCTCGGCCTTCACAAACTCCAAATCCACTTCTTTATTCTTTACAAGCTTTACGCCGTCTTTTTCGCATCTTGCAATGTAGCTGCGGATCATGTTGGTGATATCGCCTTTTCCCGGCGGATACGCTGCCAACCGCATGTTGCCGCCCAAGATATCGCTGCCCTCGTAAAGCGTAACCTCATGGCCTCTCTCGGCACAGAGAAACGCCGCGCTTAAGCCGGCGACGCCGCCGCCGATTACCATAACCTTTTTGGCATGGTCTGCCTTCTTAAGCCCCTCTGCCTCGTGTCCCAGGAAAGGATTGGCCAGACAGCAGATAGGCTCGCCTTTATACATGTTTGCCACGCAGCCCTGGAGACAGGCGATACATGGAATCATGTCCTCAAGCCTCTCCTCCTGTGCTTTTTTCGGCATATGGGGATCTGCCAATGACTGACGGCCAAACGCCACCAGATCCGCGCGTCCCTGCTTCACCATAAGCTCTGCAAACTGAGGCTCTGTGTAACGGCCCACAGTAATTACAGGAATCGTAACCGCCTTCTTAATCTCTGTTACCAAATCTGCGGAGAAACCTCCGTGAATCGTGGTCGGCGCCCACATATACTCGTCCTTGATATGTACTGCACGGGATACGTGAAGGGCGTCTACCCCGCACTCCTCAAGATATGCCGCGATAGCCGCGCTGTCGTGTACGTCCAGTCCTCCAAGCACCTCGTCCGCGCTGTTGATACGTGCGATAACGGCAACCTTATCCCCTACCGCCTTCTTAATCTCCTCTACAATCAGCCGCGGGAAACGCATCCTATTCTCGAAGCTGCCGCCGAATTCATCCAGACGCTTGTTGGTTCTTGGAGAGAGGAAGGTGCTTACCAGATAACCGTGGGCCATGTGGATTTCCACCGCATCCACTCCGGCTCTCATGGCGCGCTCTGCCGCCCTGCCATACCCCTTAACCAGCTCGTACACTTCTTCTGTGGTTACCTCCTTTGGCGTATCCCTTCCTGCTTCTGAAGGAATAGCTGTCGCCGCCTTGATGGGCGCGCCTGCATTCTTTGCATTTCCTTCAGGGCCTGCATTCTGTAACTGGATGGACACCTTAGCGCCCTCGGCATGGCAGGCGTCGCAGATCTTCTTTAAGCTCTCGATGCTGTTGTCGTTATAAAGGCAGGGCTTTCTCGGTCCGCCCTTTGCCCCTTCGTGTACAACGGTAGCCTCAATGGTGACCATTCCGAACTGCCCCTTGGCGCGCTCTTTATAGTACGCCACAGACTGGTCACTCCATGTACCGTCCGTGTTAGCGAAATTATTTCCCATGGGCGGTACTACAAAACGATTCTTTACGGTCATCGGTCCTATCTGAACCGGTGAAAACATTGTCTTGAATCTCATCTTTTTCCCTCTCTCTTATTATGTATTTACGAACCTGAATTATCGTAAAGCTCTAGTCTTCAACCATTTCCTGCCATGCTTCCTTCAAAACCTTCTTGGTATTGTCAAAGGTGTACGCTGCCGCCTCCTTCAACCCTCTGCCAAGAATCTCGTCTGAGATAACCTCTACGCCAATCACCTTCGGGTCGATTCCCGCATCTTTAATCATTTTCACAAAGCCTGCCGTATCCTTAGCGCCTGTTCCCGGTGCAAGGCGGTCATGCATGGACTCATCTCTTAAAATAGATTTCGCGTATGGCCTGTCGTAAGCATCGTTAATCTGGATGGAGATAACCTTCTTGGCAATTTCTTCTGTCAGGATATCATAAGGCTGGTCTGCCCTTACCCAGTGCCAGGTATCTAAGATTAACATGGCATTGTCGCAACCGGAGGCTTTGACAACGTCGTACCCCTTCTTGAGATCCGGAATTCCGCTGTAAGGCATTGGCTCTACACCGATGATATACTTGCCTGCTCTCTGGCAAAGCTCTTTTAACTTCTGAGCCGTATGCTCAACGGAATAGTTCTCCATCAGTCCACAGTTGATATGTCCGACTCCGAAAAGCCCGCACATATGGAAGCACATCTGCTCTTTGTACTTCTGCTCATAGGAACGGTTCTCCTCTGCCCACTGGACAATGTACTCAACCTCTGTCACCTTCATGCCGTGCTTTTCAAGGATTGCCAGAATATCCGCATCGTGCAGCCCTTCGTTCAGCGCGTCCACATAAGTCTCCGCACGGAGCCCGATACCTTCGTACCCTGCCTCTTTTGCCGCAATCACACGATCCTCAAATTTGCACTGGTCGCCCAACGTCCATGAACTGATTGTAATAGGATTCTTCTTTGACATAATTTGTTTCTCCTTCCGTTGTCTAAAATAAACATGTTCTAACCCGATTCCTGTCTGAATCTTTGTGTTTTTTACTATGTTTTTATTATAGTCCGTTGTTAAAATAAAAACAAATTACTAATATTGACGAAAACCATAGATTTTCTTTATGGTTCATGATAGAATATCACAAGATTTATACAACTGAATATGGTGAAACGAATGAAGAAAGGAGAACTCCTATGAATCTTTATCATCTCAGGTACTTTGTGACACTGGCTCATTTAGAACATTATACGAAAGCCGCTGAGATCCTGGCTATTACACAACCAAGCCTAAGCCATGCAATCTCCTCTCTTGAGAAAGAACTGGGAGTAAAATTATTTGAAAAAGACGGCCGCAACGTAGTTTTGACCAAATGCGGCCAGGCATTTTTGACTGATGTGGAGAAGTCTCTTGAGATGCTGGATTCCAGCGTCAACAAACTCCAGATGACTGGACTTGGCGAAGGACGTGTCGATATCGGCATGCTTCGCACCTTAAGCTCCACTGTCCCCAAATTTGTGAAAGATTTCCTGGATTCAAAACCAAATAAGAACATTCATTTTTACTTTCACACCTCCACCGGCTTGACACAGGACATTATAAAGGGCTTAAAAGATCGGAGGTATGACATTGCCTTCTGCTCTAAGATGGAGAATGAACCCTTGATTGAGTTCATCCCCATCTCCTGCCAAGAGCTGGTGCTCATCGTTCCAAAGGGACATCCCCTGGAGGGACAGGATTCCATTGACCTTAAGGATACCCTGGCCTATCCTCAGATTACATTTTCGAAAAGAAGCGGGCTAAGACCCGTGATCGACAAGCTGTTTGAAAAATGCGGCGGCTACCCTCAAAGCGACTATGCCCTGGAGGAGGACCAGGCGGTGGCCGGCCTTGTGAGCGCAGGCTTCGGCATCGCCGTGGTTCCGCGTATGTCTATCCTGGATTACATGCCTGTCAAAATTATAGAGATCGTCAAGCCAAGCTGGGAGAGGATCTTCTATATGGCAACCATGAAAAATGTATACCAGGCGCCGGTCATCCAGCATTTTAAGAATTTCGTAATCGAACATACAGACCTAAAAATATAAGTTTTAATACTATGGGAGGAATTCCCCTCTAAGCCCAACCCCGTGGTCCATAGGCCCCCTGCCTTTTCCAAGGTCAAGCATTGCGCCCAGGGCGCCGGAGAGATATGCTTTCCCCCTCTCTACGGAGGCGTCCAGGCCATACCCCTTAGCAAGATTGGACGCGATTGCGCTGGACAGCGTACATCCTGTCCCATGGGTATTGGGATTATCAATCCGGCTGCCGTAAAACCACCGGTACGAGCCCTCCCGATAGAGCAGGTCGTTGGCATCATTCATGTTGTGGCCTCCCTTGCACAAAACGGCGCAGGCGTATTTCTCACTGATATCCTGCGCCGCTTTTTTCATGTCCTGCGGGCTTTTTATGGTTCTTCCTGACAGGACCTCGGCCTCCGGTATATTCGGCGTCAGCACAGAGGCGATGGGAAGCAGGTGCTCTTTTAATGCGGCAACCGCTTCCTCGCTGATGAGCCTGGCGCCGCTGGTTGCCACCATCACAGGGTCTACAACAATATTCTTTGCCCCATATCTGGCCAATCGCTCTGCTGCAATGGCAATCAGTCCTTTTTCACATATCATTCCTATCTTAACCGCATCCGGCGGGATGTCGGTAAAGATATTGTCTAACTGCTCTCCTAAAAATTCGGGAGTGACCTCCATAATTCCTGTGACACCTGTGGTATTCTGGGCAGTCAGCGCCGTAATCGCACTCATGGCGTACACGCCGTTTGCAAGCATGGTCTTTATATCCGCCTGGATACCTGCGCCCCCGCTTGGATCGCTTCCCGCAATGGTAAGTACCGTTTTCATATTATTCCTCCATTCTGACCTTCTAAGTGAATGCTTTCTTGGCCAAAGCCTTAAGCTCATTTGCTGCCGCCTTTATATCCGGCTGTGCAAACAAAGCGCTGATGACCGCAATCCCACAGATTCCTGTTCCTGCCAGTTGTGTTACATTGTCCCTCCCGATTCCGCCGATTGCGATTACAGGAATACTCACAGCCTCACAGATTGCCCGAAGGGTCCCTCGGCTTACTTCTTCTGCGTCTGCCTTGGAGTCTGTGGGGAATACTGCGCCAACGCCGAGATAGTCTGCACCCATCTTCTCGGCAAGCACGGCCTGCTCTACCGTCTGGGCAGATACCCCGATTATCTTGTCCCCTCCAAGCCGTCTGCGCACATCCCCTGCCTGCATATCCTTCTGTCCTACGTGGACGCCGTCTGTCCCTGCCTGGACTGCAATCTCCACATTGTCGTTAATCACAAAGGGAACCTGATACCTCCTGCACAATTCCTTAAGCTCTATGGCTTCCTCAAGGAAATGCTCTCTGTCAAGGTTTTTTTCTCTCAACTGGACGAAGGTTGCGCCTCCCTTAAGCGCCTGCTCTACCTGATGGCAGAGGGTGTCCCCAAAAAGCCAGCTTCGGTCTGTTACCGCATATAGCAACAGCTTCTTTTTATCTGACTTCATACTTTGCCCCCTTCTCAAGAATCTCCTCATCCATATTGTAAACTGCGTCGATGATGCGGTTTCGGTAGGCTGCGTTCCCGTCGCCCTCCTGCATACGTTCCCATGCAATCTCTCCGGCAAGCCCCATGGCGCACACGGATGCTGCCGCTGCCACAAGTTTCTGCTCTGGATTCGCCGCCAAAAACGCTGTCATCATGCCGGAAAGCTGGCAGCCTGTGCCGGTAATCTTCCCCATCTCTTTCCTGCCGTTTCGGATGATGTAACAGGCTTCCCCGTCGCTTACCAGGTCAATGGCGCCCGTGATTGCAACAATACAGCCCTCTTTCTTCGCAAATTCTCTGGCAAATGCAACCGCTGCATCCAGATTTTCTTCTGTCACAGCATCCGCCACATCTGCATCCACTCCTTTTGTGGTTTTACTCCCGTTAGCCAGTGTCTTAATCTCGGAAATATTTCCCCGAATCACATCAAAGTGAATCTCCTTCTTGAGTTTTTCCGCTGTGTCTGTCCTAAGAGCGCTGGCTCCTGCTCCTACTGGATCCAGCAGAAGAACGTGCCCTAAGGCCGCTGCTTTTTTTCCTGCCCGAAACATCCCTTCTATACTCCGCTTGTTCAGAGTACCGATATTGATATTTAAGCCTTTGCAGATAGATGTAATATCCTCTACGTCCTCCGGCTCGTCGGACATAATCAGGCTTGCACCGCATGCAAGCAGAATATTCGCCACATCATTGACCGTCACATAGTTGGTGATATTGTGTACCAGAGGTACTGCTGCCCTTACATTTTTGATACAGTTTCCTAACATCATTTGCCCTCCTTCTCCAACATAGTTTCATGATAAAAAAATAAAGCAGATATACCAGGTATTGGCATATCCGCTGAATCTGCGAATCATCTGTCCCTACGTTGGCATTATCCAAATCAGGTTCATGGGTCGGGACAGTGTCAGTCCCCTCTCAGCCCGCTGCTGCAAGCTCCCCGTTCAATTATTCGGTTACACTCTTATTATACATGAAAACTCTGATTTTGCAATATAAAGGCTGCTATAATATTCCCAAATCCTGCCCTTCAAGCTCTATGATATCCTCCACCCGTATCCGCGTTCCGTCCTCCATAAGCAACAGACCTTCATACTCGTCTATCTTCTTCACATATCCTTCAGCCGTCACATAAGAGCCTCCCGCTTTGTAAGAATCCGGCAGGAAATAAGTGACGGAAACCCTCGGTTCTGACTCCAGGCACTCCCGTATCTCTCTTAATTTCCTGTCCAGGCCGGCTTTGCAGTATTCATCCAACTCAATCCTCTCATCCGTAAGCCTTGCCGTCTCCTTCACAGCCTCATGGTGTCCGGTCAGGGCGGCAAAGGGCGCAAACTGCGCGGCCCTGTCCTGCACCGGCATGCGGGCATGTGTCTTTGACACATGATGAGGAAGCTCAATCATATCCTGATATCTATAAAATTCGTCATTGTTTAAAAAACGGTTCTTATTTTTACTCATGCCCGATGCCCTCCAATCTGCTGGTTCCTCTCCATAGCCGTGGCGCCCTCCATCAGGCTCGTGCCCTTCAAAATCACATTCTTTCCATACTTCTTCTTAATGTCCAGCACAGCCTGCTGCAAACTCCTCTCCCTCCGTAACCTTTCTTCCTCTGCCTCCTGCTCTTTTTGAAGGGCTTTGTAGTCTGTAAATAAATTGAGCTGTTCAAACACAGGCTCGCTCTTGACTGTATCTTCATTCACCACATGATTGGCGCCTATGGCAATCCTCCTGACAAGTAACTCCTTGTTGATAATGCTGTCATACAGCCCAAGGACGGCTTCCACAATCCTCCTGGCAGAAGACGTCTGCTTCTTGAGGTTTACAGTGCCGTGGGCATGTTTGGGAACACTCCGCCCGTAGCGGTCCGTAGCAATCTCCCCTTTCAAAGACTTCCTCCATCTGGAGGACGACAGATTCTCCCTGTCATAGCCTATCGTCAAAACCATCTGGTCTGTCACCAGACGCTTATCCACCAAATCCAATACCAGCGCTTCTGTCATCTCCCGAACCACCAGCCGCGCCTTCTCTGCCGTATAGGGACAGTGTAACACCTGCCCCGAACCCATACTGTTGACGCTTGGCTTATAAGCCTTGATATCCGCCATGGTACAAGGCTCCCACCCCCAGGCATGGTCAATCAAAAGCTCTGCATTTACCCCGAACAGCTTGTAAAGCAGGTCTTCATTGTGGTATTCTCCCTGTCCTCCAACCGAGCACCTGGCCACATCCCCCATGGTGTACATGCCATACTCCGCAAGCTTCCTGGCATACCCATGGCCCACGCGCCAGAAATCTGTAATGGGCTGATGAGCCCAAAGAATCCGGCGGTAACTTTTCTCCGTCAGGTTCGCAATACGCACCCCATTCTTGTCCGGAGGGATGTGCTTTGCCACAATGTCCATGGCAACCTTGCACAGATACAGGTTGGTTCCAATCCCTGCCGTTGCCGTGATGCCCGTCTCAGAATGGATATCCTGGATAATCTTCCCTGCCAACTGGCGCGCCGTCAGCCCATACGTATCCAGGTAATGGGTCACATCCATCATAATCTCGTCAATAGAGTATACATGGCAGTCCTCCGGCGCTACGTACTTCAGGTAAATCTCATAGATTCTTGTGCTGTAATCAATATAGTACGCCATCCTCGGCGGCGCTACAATATAGTCAAGAGCCTTTGAAGGTGAAGCCTTCAACTCGGTATCATCGCAGGACGCACCGTCAAACTGCCGGGCAGGCGCCATGCTCTGTCTCCTTTTGTTGACCTCCCTTACCCTCTGTACCACTTCAAAAAGCCTTGCCCTTCCCGAAATTCCATAGGCTTTCAGGGAGGGGGATACCGCCAGACAGATGGTCTTCTCTGTGCGGGCCAAATCGGCAACCACCAGATTCGTTGTCATAGGGTCTAAGCCTCGCTCTACACATTCTACGGAAGCGTAGAAGGACTTTAAATCGATTGCAATATAGGTATGCTGATTCTCTGCCATGTCCGTCACCTCTCCATACAATTCTCAATCTCCATGGGGTCTTTGCAGCTAACAAAAAACAAACGTAAGTTCTAATCAGATTATATCAGAACTTACGTTTGTTTTCAACTGTAAAAAATCTCCTGTTTCCCTTAATACCGATACCTTTTCCGATATTTCAGAAACATCCCTCCCGCCAAAGCCAGCGCCATAAGCTCTGCCGCAGGCGTAGCCAGCCAGATACCATTTACCCCGAAAATAGCAGGCAGAGTCAGCATTGCAATCATCATGAACACAAAGGATCTTGAAAACGCCAGCAACGCCGATACCATGCCGTTAGATAATGCCGTAAACATTCCGCTGGCAAAGATATTAAAACCGATAAAGCACAGCGCCGCCGTACAGATTCGGTTTCCTGTGACAGCCAATTCATATACAGGGTTATCCGGTCTGGCAAATACAGATACCAGAGGCTTTGTCAGTGCAAATGAGCCAGCCACCGTCAAAGCAGAAATTCCCCCAATAATCTTCAGACTGTCCCTCACCAGTGCCTTAAGTTTTTCATGATTTTGTTCTCCGTAATAATAGCTGAGCATAGGCGCCACCCCGTAAGAATATCCCGTATACAGAGAGCTTGCAAACATCAGGACATACATGATGATGGTAACAGCGGCAACACCGTTTTCTCCAACATAGGCCAGCATGGTCCAGTTGAACATCATCGTGACAATACCTGTAACCAATGTTGTTGCCATCTCTGAGCATCCGTTTAAAGCCGCATTTTTCAAAACGTTAAACCGAAAAACCGGCTTCTTGAAATGCAGAAGGCTCTTTTTCCTGCCAAACACGATAAACCCCACAACCGCTGTCACGGAATATCCCAGTCCTGTTGCCACCGCCGCGCCGCCGATTCCCATGCCAAATCCCGCGATAAACACATAATCCAACACCATATTCAAAACTCCGCCCGACACAGAGCAGACAAGGGAAAGCGCCGCCTTTTCACTGGCAATCATATAAAGAGTAAAATTATTCATCAGCAGGATAGGAACGGTAAACAGCAGATAACGGCTTAAGTATTCCACGCAGTATCCCTCTACGCCTAAAGACAGCTTCATGCCTGCAAAGATACTGTTCATAGTCAAAAAACCGACTCCGCACATGATGATTCCAACTGCAATATTTACCAGGATTAAGGCTGTAAAATCCTCCCTGGCCTCCTCCCTTCTCTGCTCTCCCATCTTCTTCATGATTACCGCGCTGCCGCCAGTAGCAAGCATGGTAGAGATGGCGGTTACAAGCTGGATAACCGGCGCCGTCAGGTTGATGGCAGACAATGCGTCCGTCCCGATGAGATTGGACACGAACAGTCCGTCAACCATAGTATAAAACGACATGAATACTGACATGGCAATGGTAGGAACCGCGAATTTAAAAATATTTTTTAATGTGACCGGTTTGTTGTATACACTTTGTTTTTCCATAGTTTTCTCCTCTTGCATTTTCCTTCTTTACAAGGTATCATAAACTATACAGTAACTGTACGGTCAATAGAGGATTTGGAAATGAATGAAAATATTAAACAACTTACCATCGGACAGTTTGCAAAGCTGCATGGCATCAACAAAAAGACGTTGATGTGGTACGACGAAATCGGACTTTTTAAGCCTGCTTACATCAATCCCGAAAACGGATACCGCTATTATAATTACCGGCAAAGCTCTGTGCTGGAGACGATTCTTTTGCTGCGTGAGCTGGATGTATCCATCGACGAGATACAGGCGTTTATGAAGCAGCGTTCTGCTCTAAGCCTCAAATGCCTTCTGGATGAGAAGATTTCAGAACTTAACAGCCGTATTTCCCATATGAACAGGCTTCGTGAAACCCTGATAAGCCATCACAGGAATATGGTGGCATTGCTTACCATGGATTTGTCAGAGATTCGTGTGGTGGAAAAAGATACCTGCCGTCTGGTGACACTGGAAATTAACCCAGAGACTTCTTTTGATAAGGAGGTGGAGATGATTGCGGCTGAGACGCAGAAATACCAGCTTCGTCGCCTTCATGACGCTCTCTATGGGACTATGCTTCCGGTTGAGTGTCTGTATAAGGGAATTTTCGACGCCTATTCCATGCTCTTTATTGAGATGCCTGATTCTTCTCAGGTAACCTTAGGCTGTGAAGGGTTATCCAAAGACAAAAAGAAAACCGGACTGCATATACAGTCCGGCGGAAGATACTTAAGAGCTTACCACAAGGGAGCCTGGGAGAAAATTCCAGACAGATATAGGGAGATTCTGGATTTTGCTCACAAGCTAGGGATAAAGCTGCATGGGTATTCCTATGAGATGGGGATGAATGAAAATGTTATTGACAGGATTGAGGATTATATTACACGGATTGAAATCCCCATATTGTGATTTGCCAATAACATATCCTTTTTTAGACAACAAAAAAACCTGCTTTTACAGGTTTTTCATAATAGCGGGAACTGGATTTGAACCAGCGACACCACGGGTATGAACCGTGTGCTCTAGCCAACTGAGCTATCCCGCCAGATATGATCCTGTTCTCACAGAATCATCTACAACAATCTCTGTTGTAATGGGACCTATAGGGCTCGAACCTATGACCCTCTGCTTGTAAGGCAGATGCTCTCCCAGCTGAGCTAAGATCCCTTCCGTATACAGGTTCCTATCTCGAACCTGCTTTGCTATTATACTATTATATACCATAACTTGTCAACACATTTTTACAATTTTTTTAAACTTTTTAAAACTTGTAAATTATAATTTCCCGATAAAAATCCTTTTCATAAACGCTCAATGCCTCCATCTTTCACAAATTTTCGGATTCTTTCATCAATTCCAGTTTTCGTCAGGCCCGGCTGAATCTTCCAGTGCCCACCGGTTGTCCCAGTCAAAATTCATATCGTTTCTCCTCCTTTCTTCTCCGCGCACATTCTTAAATCCTTCAGGGAGCTTCCCGCCCAGACATTCCTATTTTCGGAATAATCTTCAATCTCAATCCGAAGCTTCTTTTTCTCCCCGGACTTCAAAAAGACTTTCTCAAATCCCTTTAGCTGCCGTACCGGCTCGCCTTCCGTCTGTTTCTTTGGCTCCAGATAAATCTGGATGGTCTCTTTTCCGTCCATTCCTCCGGTATTGGCAATCTGGCACTCCACATAAACCTTGCCGTCCTCTTTTATCAGTTCTGCCGACTCGTACTCGAAAGAAGTATAGGACAGTCCATGGCCAAAGCAGAATTCCGGTTCCACATGATAGCTTTCCAGATAACGGTATCCCACAAAGACTCCTTCCGCATAGTCTGCTGTTTCCTTTTCTCCAAAATCCCCCCATGCATGTGCCGAACAATCCGTATGGGTCTTGTAAAAGCTCTCCGGCAGCTTCCCTGACGGATTCGTCCTGCCAAACAGCACCTCCGCGAGCGCGTATCCGCCCTCCATCCCCGCATACCAGCTCCAAAGCACGCTGTCCGCACGGTCAATCCATCTGCCCATTTCCACCGGGCTTCCTCCTGCCATCACAACGACCGTATCCGGATTTGCCTCAAGCAGTTCTTCAATCAATTGATCCTGTTCATAGGGGAGCTTCATATCTGCACGGTCATTCCCTTCACAATCCTGTTCATGGTTCAGCCCTCCGATAAAGATTACCTGATCGAATTTTTTTGCTTTCATCACCGCTTCTTCCCGAAGCAGCCTTCGGTACAGGGAATACGTTTCATCCGTCTGATTTATGCGCTCCACCTCTCCTCCGCCGTTTTCAAGGCTGTCTGCCTGCCAATTCCTGTCCTTATTTTCCTCCTTGGGATCCTGGCAGTATCCTTTCACATAAGTCACCTTCGCATTTCCGCCAAGCAGCATCTTGATTCCCATCAACGGGGTAATCTCATACAAGGCTTTAATCTCAGCGCTCCCGCCGCCCAGAGCATGCATCAGGTCTGCGTTCTCACCGATAACAAGAATCTCCTTTGTGTTCTTCGGTGAAAGGGGCAGCCTGCCCTTAGAATTTTTCAGGAGTACCACGGATTCCCGCGCCACGTCAAGGGCAGCCTGCCGGTGCTCCTGTGTATTGTATGTGCCGTTCTTTCTCTCTCCGTCCAGCATATGGAGCCGTTTCATCAGCATCAGGATACGGATTACTTTCTCATCGATCACCTTCTCGGAGATTTTCCCTTCCTCCACCATCTTCTTCAGAGGCTCTGCCATATAATACTCGTCAAAATTGTCCGTTACCGACATCTCAATATCAAGCCCGGAATCCGCCGCTTTTGCCGTATCATGGACGCCGCCCCAGTCTGAGATTACAACTCCTTCATATCCCCATTCTTTTCTGAGGATCTGATTCAGCAGGAAATCACTCTCACAGCAATGCTCTCCGTATATCTTGTTGTATGCTCCCATGATCGTATAGGAGTTTCCTTCCTTAACCGCGTCATAAAATGCGGGAAGATAGATTTCCCGGAGGGCTTTTTCATCAATCTTCACATCCACCCACAGCCTCTGTGTCTCCTGGTTATTGGCGGCAAAATGCTTCACACACGCCGCCACATCCCATTTCTGGACTCCCTGAATATAAGGAACCGCCATCTCCTTCGTCAGAAACGGATCCTCACTGAAATACTCAAAATTGCGGCCGCATAAAGGGCTCCTCTTTATATTCACCCCCGGCCCTAAGATCACATCCTTGCCCCGGCCTCTGGCTTCCGCGCCCAATACCTCTCCCGTAAGCCTTGCAAGCTCCCTGTTCCATGTGGCAGCAAGGGCGCTGTTACATGGCAGGTAGGTCACATAATCATCATGGTGCCCTACACACTTCCAGCTTGCCGGCTCGAATTCCTGCCGGACACCCATAGGCCCGTCCGACATGGTAAGCGCCGGAATCCCAAGCCGTTCTACCGAAGCGGTACGGAACAGTTCCGCCCCATGGAGCATGCCGAGCTTCTCATCCAGCGTCAACTGACGCATTAGTTCTTCTGCTTCTTTTCTTATTCTAATATCACTTCTATCTGGCATACATATACTCCTCATATAACTCTAATTGTCTTTCGTACAGATAAACGCCCCATGCCATTCCGGAATGCTTAAGACAGAATCCCTGCCGTCCATCACCGTCTCTGCTCCGACTGCCTCCAGTCCATGCTCTCCCACAAACCGGAGGTTCACCTTCGTTCGCCCCTTGACCTCTCCGTGGATCTTATTTCCTTCCCGCCGTAAGGTTAAGGATGTAACCAGCTTTTCATTCCGGTAAACCTCTGCATGAGCCTCATCTGTCAGTCCAAATACCTTCAGCGTAAGCTTCCTCTCCCCGTTTTCCTCTTTCTGTTCCGTAGCGATGATGCTGTTTTCTCTTACCCAAAGTGGCACTGACAGGTAATCATGATACTCCTCCCGCCAGATTCCGCCTTCTGTCTGCTCACCGGTCAGATAATTGGTCCACAGCCCCTGGGGCAGATAGTAAGACGCTTTCCCTTCCTCGTTGAAGATGGGAGCCACCAAAAGACTCTCTCCAAGCATGTACTGTTTATCCAGATAACGGCAGTTCTTATCCCCCTCAAATTCCAATGCCATACTCCGAAGCATGGGGATTCCGGTTCTGGAAGTCATATAGGCGCTGCTGTAAAGATAAGGCAGAAGGCTTCCCTTAAGTTTTGCAAAGAAACGTACCACATCCACCGCTTCCTCATCATAAGCCCAAGGCACACGGTAGGATTTACTTCCGTGGAATCTGCTGTGGGTAGACAATAGGCCAAACGCAGCCCATCTCTTATAGACATCCGCCGTAGAGGTACTCTCAAAGCCCCCGATATCATGGCTCCAGTATCCGAATCCGCTGCTCGTCAGAGACAGCCCGCCTCTTAAGCTCTGCTCCATGGACTCATAGTCAGACCAGCAGTCCCCACCCCAGTGTACCGGGAACTTCTGCCCGCCCACGGTGGCAGAACGGGCGAATAATACCGCTTCTTCTTTTCCCCTGCATTTTACCAGCACATCATATACCGCCTTATTATAAAGGTAAGTATAGTAATTATGCATTTTCTCCGGATCTGCGCCGTTATGATAGACTACATCTACGGGAATCCTCTCGCCAAAATCTGTTTTGAAGCAATCTACACCCATTTCCAGCAGGCCGCCAAGCTTATCCTGATACCACACAGCAGCTTCCGGATTGGTAAAATCTACAATCGCCAGCCCCGGCTGCCACATATCCCACTGCCATACATCGCCGTTTGCCCGCTTTAAGAAATATCCCTTCTCCATCCCTTCATCGAACAGAACGGACTCCTGCCCGATATACGGATTGATCCAAACGCAGACCTTGATTCCTTTTGCTTTGATCCTGCGAAGCATCCCTTCCGGATCCGGAAACACCCTCTCATCCCAGACAAAATCCGTCCAGTGGAACTCCCGCATCCAACAGCAGTCAAAATGGAATACACTGAGTGGAATCCCCCTCTCAAGCATTCCGTCAATAAAGCTCATAACCGTTTCTTCGTCATAGTCTGTTGTAAATGAGGTGGAAAGCCAGAGCCCAAAGGTCCACTCCGGCGGCAGCGCCGGCTTCCCTGTAATATCCGTATACCGCATCAGCACTTCCTTCATGGTCGGCCCATTGATGAGGAAATAGTCCAGGCTTTCCCCTTTTACCGAGAACCCCACCTTGGCAACCTGTTCCGTCGCCACCTCAAATTCCACCTTCTCCGGATGGTTCACGAATACGCCGTACCCACGGTCAGACAGGTAGAACGGGATATTTTTATAAGACTGCTCCGTACTGGTCCCGCCGTCCTCGTTCCAAATGCTGACAGACTGCCCGTTCTTCACAAACGGCGTGAAACGCTCTCCAAGTCCGTAGATCAGCTCATCCACCGACAGCCCTAACTGCTGCCGCATATAAGCATCTTCGCTTCCATGGTCATAGGCTTCGCCCTTCCAGTTCGTCTTCATATATGCAAGATCCCTTGTCCCGTTCTTTGTCAGGAGCTTCCCATCCCGTTCATAACGCATAGACCAGCACTCCTTGTTGATGACCAGGCTCAGATGGCCGCTCGTCACCGTAATCTCCTCCTCTGATTCCTCCATATGGAAACACTCAGACTGTTCCGGCAGCTTAAGCTCAAACTGTGTCACATCCGGCTTTACCCCTCTGTGGTGGTAAGTCTGCACCCGGATCACTTCCGGCATAGGAGCCGTAATCCGGACTGTCAGATTAATCCCTCCAAGCGTATCCCCTTTCTCTGCGATCCTGTTTGTCGGCGCACATAACGTCACCTGATCTTTTTCCTCTCTCACCTCGTATACATGCGCCGGTGAGAAACATCCATAACCTTCCTTTAATAACCAGCATCCATTATGAAATTTCATAGTCTTGTACCTCTTTCGTCTTTCTTGCTTATCTGTTCACAGCCATTCCATACACAAAAGCGAACCTGCTTATTTCTATGCGGCTGTCGATAATTTCATTATAAAAAATAAATTCTCAAATTAATACTGTATTTATTTGCGAAAAAATACTACTTTTTTTGAATCATTGTTATGATACAATAGAACTAACCACTCAGAACGACAGATATGTCTGCGGTTTGCCGGTTCAAATCATAACCTGTATGAATAGGAGAAATCCCATATGACAAGCCATTTTCATCTCAAATATTTTTCTAAAAATAATATGAAACGCCAGTTGATCACTCTGTTCATCTGCGCCGTCATGATCCCGGTCATCAGCATTGGGGCAATCGTGGGGTTTTCTACCTATCGAAGAACCGTTGCACACTATGAGGAGCTGGCCGGCTCACAAAGCAGGCTTGTACATTCTGCCATTGTGTCCACATCCATTTACTTACACTCTACCTATGAAAATGTGGCAAACAGCTCGAAGCTTCAGGAACTGTTATGTACGGATGACCCTGATTTCGATTCTATGGCCGTTACGGCTGAGCTGACAGAGCTGTTCGAGAAGTCCCTGATGAATACGGCTATGCTGACGACTCTGAAGCTTTATGTACCCGCAGACCTTACGGAGCATATAGAACCAAACAAATATATTATGCCATTAACGGAGGAGGCGGCAGGTTCCCGCTGGTATCAGAAAGCCCGGAAAATCTCCGGCAATTTCTGGATCAGTGATATCCGGACCGGACAAAATGACGTAAACTACTGGGAGTTGTATTATTGCTGCCGTATCCCCATTCCACGCAAAAATACCTACGGTGTACTGGTCATGTCTGTCTCCAATGACTATCTCCGCAATCTGATTTCTAACAAGAACTATCAGATCTATATGAATGTAAATGAAGAACCCGTTTTTTTAAGTTCCAACCGAAGTTTTGCAGGCCAAGAATTTCCGGTGGACATGAAGGAAGAAAAAGCGGATTCCCGCACTGGGACATTCACATTGTTTGAAGAAAAACTCATCGGTTCCCTGGCAACTGTCAACCTTTACCATTCTTCGGACAAGCTTCATATTTTTGTTGCAGATACCAGCGCTTTTGGCACCACCCATCACCTGCTTATGATATTTTTACTGATCACACTGCTTGCCCTGCTGATCTCTGCAGTGATCATCTTTCTGTATGCCACTTATTTCAGCAATCGAATCAACACACTCCGCCTCGCTATGGCGAAGGTCAGCAGCAATGATTACGAGATTGTCGATAATATCCGGGGTGATGATGAGCTGACCGCTACGTTCCATGACATGAAGCTCATGGTAGAAAAACTAAAAAGCGCAGAAGCCAAGCTCTATCAGTCACAGATCCATGAGCAGATGATCGAGAACCAGCAGCAGCAGATGGAGCTCAAACTCCTTGCCAACCAGATCAACCCACATTTTCTGTATAATACACTGGAAGCCATCCGCATGAAGGCTTTCGTGGAAGGGAATAAAGGCGTTGCCAACGCGATCAAGCTTCTGAGCAAATCCATGCGCTATGTGCTCGGCAGCACCAAGACCGCTTCCAAAACTCTTGAAAAAGAGCTTGATTATATTAATACTTATATGGCGATCATGAAGCTTCGGTTTGCATCCTGTATCAACTATGACCTTCGTGTGGATGAAAGCATTACTCCTTCCAATTACCGGATCCTGCCCCTTTTGCTGCAGCCTGTCATTGAAAATGCCATTTCACATGGGCTTAAGGAGATGGAGGAGAATGGCCGAATCATCCTGAAAATAAGTCCGTCCAGAAACGGTACGCGGCTTAACGCCTGCATTTTTGATAACGGCATCGGGATGTCAAAAAGAATGCTTCGAGAGGTAACCGCCCGGCTTAAAACACCGGCCAGGAATTCTGAACACGGAATCGGCCTTTATAATACGAACAACCGTATCCGGCTTTACTACGGGCGGGAGTACGGCATTACGATTAAAAGTAAAGAAAACCTGGGAACCTGTGTAACTGTAACACTTCCGCTTAACAGTCCAATGCACACTACAAAGAATTCTGTAAATAGATATGACACGGAGGAAGAAGAACCATGAATGTACTGAACGTATTCATTGCTGATGATGAACGGCTCGTATTAGAAGGGCTTACGCAGATTATTGACTGGGAATCCATTGGGGTATCCATCTGCGGGACCGCTATGAATGGACAGGATACGCTGGACAAAATATTGCTCCTGAAGCCGGATATTGTCCTTTTAGATATCCGTATGCCTAAGATGACCGGTATCGAGGTTGTAAAGGCCGCCCTGGACTCTGGCTTTACCGGCAAATTCATTATCTTAAGCGGCCTTTCTGATTTTAAACTGGCGCAGACCGCCATGCGTTACGGAGTAGACTTCTATCTTACAAAACCAATTGATGAGGAAGAGCTTGAACAGGCCATACATACTGTCCGGAATCTGATCGAGGAAGAACGAAAAGCTTCCCGTTCTTATTCCCAGTACCGTGACAAAGCCAGAAATCATATTTTAAAGGAAATCCTCTTAAATACCTGCAATTACCATACCTTAGACTCCGGCGACCTGCATCTTGACGCCCATATTTACCAGATCATTACTTATGGGAATTATAATCAGGATATCCTCCATCCGGCATGGGATTTTTCAGAACTTATGCGCATTACGAACCAGGACAGCCAGACCTATGATATCCTTGAGATTGACCAGCGTAACGTCATTTTATTAAAAGGGGAGTTTGCCATCTCCCGGTTTCAGAATCTCCTGGAGCATTACCGCAGCAAGCCCCAGAAAGGCTCTCCCTTTGATTCTATATTCCTGACCTATGGACGTCAGGCTTTCCGTATCCAGGACATCCATCTTTCCTATGGGGATGTCTGCCGGTTAGAAGGCCGCCGGTTCTTTTGTTTTCGGGACCAGCACGTCATTGGCTATGATGAGCTCCACATGCAGCAGGACATTACACACCTGTTCACGCAGGAACTTGCCCCAAAATATGCGGAAGCCTTCTCGAATTACATACAGTCCCATAATCCAACGCTGATTGCGGGTACTTTAAATGATCTGTCAGATTACCTGACCAGATGTACGGCCGAGATTCCGGATATTAAACATTTTATGATCGATGTTTATATTCTGGTAAAACAGAAGATTATGCAGATTTTTCCCCAGGCTGACCTGCCATTCCTGGCAAATGCCTCTGTAATGGTCTTGATTGAGGAGAAATATTACCTTTATGAGATTATCGAATTTCTAAAAGAACAATTTGAGATGTGGATGCATTCCGTTGGATACTCCTCCGGGGAAAATGTACTGGCTGAAGTCCTGCATTATATCCGGCATAATTATCAGGAGAATCTGAAGCTTGAGACACTGGCTTCGCTGTTTGGCTATAACAGTTCTTATCTGGGAAGGCTGTTTACCAAAAAGCTGAATGTAAATTTTAATTCGTACCTGGACCAGGTGCGTATCGCCAAAGCAAAAGAGCTGCTGGATGACGGAAACCTTAAGGTGTACGAAATTGCCGATCGGGTGGGATACAGTAATGTAGACTATTTTCATCGGAAATTCAAAAAATATGAAGGGACTTCGCCGGCAGAATACCGGAAAAAGCAGAACTTATAAGCAGCAGGTCTGTACAGCGTATACCCTCGCTTCACTGGGATGTATACTGCACAGACCTATTGTTAAACCAGAATACCTCTCTGTTACTATCAATTACCATATTTCTCTACGACAGCCTCTCTTGCTGCCGTCTGCTCCTTCGCATTGTCTAAATCCACCTGATATACATCCTCATATCCCAAACCATCCAACGTATTCCCAAGCTCTTTTAAGAGTGCATCAAATTCGCTGTCCCGCGCAAATATCATCTGCCATGAATAATCAATCACCCTTGCTTTACACTGTTCTCTCACTGTGGTAATATTCGCGTCCTCAGCCGGCGTGGAATAATTGGCGCCGCTAGCCACAAGGAGCATGCCATTTTGTTCCAGATACTCCATCGACGTATCCGCGCCCATCTTTTCCTTCCAATCCCTGTCAAGCACGCTTTCATTGCCTTCCACCGCAGAATCCCAGCACAGATAATCATAAGGAACACCTGTATTCGGATCTGTTTCTGACAGGAGAAATGGTTTGAAATTCAATGCAGATACACCGGCATGCCATTTCCCACCGCCAAATTCTTCGGGAACTTCTACCGGATTATTTGGCAGCGCCTTTCTGCCAAAATCTGTCAATAAAGGCTTGCCGTCATCGCCGATATTCCATGTTAGCCCCTTCGGCCCGGCAGCGCCGTTTGCCTGCCCATTCAATTCAAAACCTTCCGGAGAGTATAACCAGTCTATAAAATCCGCAAGCCTTTCAGGATCCTCTGCCTGAGAACCGATTGCAATAATATTTTTTGAATCCCCTTCCGGCCAGCAGCCAAATGAAAAAATCTGCATATCCTGTACTGCCGCCATCTTAAAGCCCTTACCATCCGCTGTATTTTCAGCCGTATTGAAGGTACTCTGTCCCACCCATGGCCACGGACTATACAGAATCTTCCCTTCCCGGTATTTCTGAATCCATGTATCAAAATTCTGTGATTTGGAATCCGGATCCACCAGCCCCAACGCATTTGCTTTATGAAAGAAACGAAGCGCTCCGATATAGAGGGAATCCTCGTCAATGATATTCTGATAATCAGGACCGTCTGCCTTAGACAGAACAAAACCCTGCTCATCATATCCATACATACAGACAAGCTGCTTTGCATTATTCATCATATGATCATCCCATTCCCCGAACAGGGAAATTGCGTAAATATCATCACTCCCATTTTCCTCTCTTGCCAAAGCCTGCATCTGCCCTAAAACATTTAAGAATTCATCCAGATTATTCATCTGTGGATAGCCGGTTTTCTTATAATAATCCCATCGAATATAGGGTCCAAAAGTAGGCTCCTGACTCTCGGACGGCACAGTTGGCGGCTGTGAAGATATAGAATTAGGGAATCCATAGATCCCATCGGCTTCAACCAGTTCATTTGTCTTCTCTACGGCAGAACCGTAATTCTTCATTATCTCTTTGTCTTTCACCAGTTCTGTACAATCCATGACCAGACCACTTTTCACCAGTTCATCAAATTTGCCATTTGCCGTATTGATCAGGACCAGATCGCCAAGATTGCCTGTGGCAGCCCGTGTCTGGTAAAGCGTATCCCCGCCCCCTGACACATTGGGTGCTATTATATTCAGTTCCATGTTAAACCGGTCCCTGACCACTTTTGCAAACCAACCGTTCTGTAAACCCTGGTAATTCGCATACTCGTCATAAACATCAACGGTAATGAATTTCTTATATTTATCTGAGCCAAAATCTTCCTGCCCTGATTTCCCATTCTTTATTTCACACCCTGCTGCTAATGATACCAGTAATACCATACACAGCAATATACCTGTCCATTTATTTCTCATAAGCTTTCCCCTTTTCATGATTAGTATACACCAGATAAAAGAGAAAGTTCAATTTCAATTTGCCTTCTAATGGCTCATTTCTAAAAGATGTCTAATTTTGTATGTAGTTCTGTACGCTTTTTTTGTGTAGCAATACTTCGTATAAAGCAACTATAATAAGAATAATCAAATAAATCTAAAATGGAGGTTTCTTATGAGTAACGGCAGATTAAATCCTGTGATTGACTTTATTAACACACTATGTAATTTTTTCGTTTTGAACCTGGTATTTCTGATTACCTGTATTCCAGTGTTTACAATCGGCTCCTCTCTTTCTTCTCTCTACTACGTTATGGGCAAAGAAACAAAGGGCGAATACGGTTACCTTGTGCGTACCTATATCCGTGAATTCAAACGAAACTTCAAAGACGGAGCCCTTGCTTTCCTGCCCCTATTTATGGCCGGAGGCATGATCTTATTCAACCTTTTCTTCTGGCCCATGAGAGGAACCGCGCTTTCATCCGGTATTACGGGTCTGCTGATTGCACTTTCTGTCATATGGTTGGTGATTTTCCATTACACATTTCCGCTGGTCGGCAGGTTTGTGAATACGCCTTTCAATTCCATCAAAAATGCATTGAGCCTGGCTGTCAGAAATCTGAAATGGACGGCTGCCCTGCTTCTGATTGATGTGTGTACGGCTTGCTTCTGCCTGTTCATCTCCTTAGACACAGTACTCATGATATTCCTGTCTCTGGGGTTTGTATTGATTGCATACGGTCAATCTTTTATATTTAACAAGATTTTTTCTCCGTATGAGAAGAATGAGACACAGACTCAAAAAAAGCAAAGCATCCTAAGAGAACATGCAGATATTATGCAGGGTACTTCCCAGTTCTGATACAAGAAGCCAAAACATAAAAGAAAGGATAACAGCAACATGAAATTTGGATACTTTGATGACAAAAAGAAAGAATATGTTATCACAACACCGGCAACACCGCTTCCCTGGATCAATTATCTGGGAAACGAATCTTTTTTCTCCCTGGTCTCCAACACCTGCGGCGGTTACAGCTTCTATAAAGACGCGAAACTTCTCCGGCTGACACGTTACCGTTATAACAACGTCCCCGCTGATACGAACGGCAGGTATTACTTTATCAATCATAACGGAGCCATCTGGACTCCCGGATGGCAGCCGGTGAAAACAATGCTCGACACATATGAATGTCATCATGGGCTTGGATACAGCAGATTTCTTTCCTCCAAAAACGGAATCCATGCCGAACTGACGGCCTTTGTTCCTCTGGGCGAGACCTGCGAAGTCAATCACCTGCTTCTTCGCAATGACACGGCGGAGACACAGGAATTCTCATTGAGCTCTTATGTGGAATTCTGTTTCTGGAATGCGGTGGATGATTCTACAAACTTCCAGCGCAATTTAAGCCTCGGTGAAGTGGAGGTCATCAGTTCCACTATTTACCACAAAACTGAATACAGGGAACGCCGGAACCACTATGCCTACTATACAGTGAATGCCGACATAGATGGTTTTGATACGGACAGGGACGCATTTCTCGGTGATTACGGCAGCATTGAAAACCCAAAGGCAGTAAGAGAAGGCATTTCCTGTCAGTCCATCGCCAGCGGCGGAGCCGTTATCGGCTCTCATCACTTAAAACTCACACTTGCCCCAGGCGAGACAAAGAGCCTTATTTTCCTGTTAGGCTACGCCGAGAATCCGGCAGATGAAAAATGGGAAGCGCCGGACATTATCAACAAGACGCCTGCTTTAGATACGCTTTCCCGGCTCAATACTGACGAAAAAATTGCGGACGCACTAACAGCCCTCTCTGACTACTGGAATTCACTGCTATCCAGATTCACTCTGGAATGTGCAGATGAAAAGCTGAACAGAATGGTAAATATCTGGAACCAGTATCAGTGTATGGTCACCTTCAATATGTCCCGCTCCGCTTCTTATTTTGAATCTGGAACCGGGAGAGGCATGGGATTCCGAGATTCCTGCCAGGATCTCTTAGGCTTCGTCCATCTGATTCCTGACCGGGCAAGGCAGAGGATACTGGATATCGCCGCAACACAGTTTGAAGACGGCAGCGCTTACCACCAATACCAGCCGCTGACCAAAAAGGGCAACGCGGATATCGGCAGCGGCTTCAATGACGATCCATTATGGCTGATTGCAGGGACTGCCGCTTATATCAAGGAAACCGGGGATATGACTATCTTAGATGAACCGGTGAATTTTAACAACGATCCCACAAAAGCCAGGCCCCTTTTAGAGCATTTAAAACGCTCCTTTGACTATACGCTTACCCACTTAGGCCCCCACGGACTGCCGCTGATCGGAAGGGCTGACTGGAATGACTGCCTGAACTTAAACTGCTTCTCCACAGAACCCGGAGAATCCTTCCAGACCTTCGGCCCGTCAGAAGGCCCTGTGGCGGAATCTGTATTTATTGCAGGAATGTTTGTAAAATACGGACATGAGTATGCGTCCATCCAACATCTCCTCCATAACGAAGAAGAAGCCAGACGCGCCGAAGCTGCTGTCGCTGACATGTATGAGACGATTTTAGTCTCCGGATGGGACGGCGAATGGTTCCTGCGTGCCTATGATGCGAACGGGGACAAAGTCGGTTCCAATGAGTGTAAAGAAGGAAAGATATATATAGAACCTCAGGGCTTCTGCGTACTTGCAGATGTGGGGATCAAAGAGGGACATGCCAAAAAAGCTCTGGATTCTGTCCAAAAACATCTGGATACGAAATATGGGATTGTGCTGCTAAAGCCTTCTTACAGCCATTACTATGTAAACTTGGGCGAGATTTCCTCCTATCCGCCCGGATATAAAGAAAATGCCGGCATCTTCTGCCATAATAACCCCTGGGTGTCTATCGCTGAGACACGGATCGGACGCGGAAACAGGGCTTTTGAAATCTATCGAAAAACCTGCCCGGCGTATATTGAGGGTATCAGCGAGATACACCGCACGGAACCATATGTCTACTCCCAGATGGTAGCCGGCAAAGACGCGCCAAAGCACGGGGAGGCAAAGAATAGCTGGCTGACCGGAACAGCCGCATGGACGTTTGTGAACGTCTCCCAATATATCCTTGGAATCCGGCCGGATTTTGACGGGCTCCATATTGATCCGTGCATTCCGTCAGAATTGGAAGCTTTGAGAATTACAAGGCATTATCGCGGGGCAGATATCCATATTGATATTCAGAATCCTGAGCATGTGGAAAAGGGAGTACGGTCTATGGAGATTGACGGAGAACTCGTCTCCGGTAACTGTATCCATCCGGATGGGAACAAAAAAGAATATCACGTAACTGTTGTGATGGGTTAGCAAGGTAATTCAAAGACTTTTGTGACAGTCATCAGGCGGGTATGCTTACATGCCCGCCTGATCTCCCACCCAGTACAAGCTATATCATCTCCACCCTGATCACCACTGGAAATTCCCGGTAAAGTCTGCATTCTATCACCAAGTATCCTCATATCTTCGCTAGTGTGCTGTCTGTATTATATCTGGCGAAACTCCGCAGGATATTCGTTCATATGCAAGGCGGATTTTCGACGGCGTAGCGGTGGCTACGTCTAGAAAATCCAACACGGCAGATGGGCGGATAGACAAGGAGGTTTGGCTGAATATAATACAGACAGCACACTAGTATAAGGAATCTTCCAACCAAAAGGAATATAGCATCCTTCGATAATAAGGTTTTGTTTGTTTTCTATGGCGGTTTTAATCATTTTACGAATAATAGACCCCCACTTTTATCTTCAAATGGAAATTTCTACTCCAAAGTCAAAATATATGTCTTTTGGAGTTATGCTTCTCTTTTTAGTAGTGAGTACATTTTCATATCAATGACTTTACCATTCTTTACCGCATTACTTCTCAAAGTACCTTCATACTGGAAACCTGCTTTTTCAAGCACTCTGCAAGACGCACTATTATGTGCAAACGGTTCTGCATAAATGCGGATAATATCGCTGCTGTCAAACACATACTCACAGATCTGTTTTACAGCCTCGGTCATAATTCCTTTGCCCCAATATTCTTGCGCAATGTAATATCCCAATTCAGCAGTTCGTTTATGTATATTTTCTTGGCGAAAAACGCCAATGCTTCCAATCACTTTATTGTCTGCTGTAACAGCAAAAGCAAAGGTTTCGTTTTCATTTGCAGAAAGCATTGCAGAGATATAATCCTTTCCGTCCTGTTCGGTGTAAGGATAAGGTAATCCATCCCGAAGATTATTTTGTATTTCTTTATTGGAAAGTGCCAAGGCTAAATCTTTTGCGTCTGATAATTCCCATTTTCTTATTTTAACAATCATTTTCTTTTATCCCTCCTAAAAATTTTGATTTCTCTTTATATGTAACTTCTCGACAAACTGCGAATTTTATTTTTTATCTATATCTAAAAATTTGCTTGCCAATTTATAAACCTGATGTATTTCTTTTGATGATAAATCCCATGTACTTAATTCTGCTGAAACTAACTTGCTGTGTTTCTTGCTTATATCCCGTATAGCATTGCCGATTGACTTTCGTACATATGCGCTCTCGTCAGATTTGTGGGCAGCTAACAATTCAATGGCTGCCTGCGGATTGTCTTTGAAATATGGGCGGCTCGTCCATACTCTTAATCCTTCTGATACAGCTCGCCGCACATTGGCACAATCACTGTCTAACCATTCCTGGATAATTGGCAGAGCTGTTTCATATCCGATAATCTTACAGTGATTATCAAATGCCATAGCCAAAATTTCCTGTACTTTCCAACTATCATTTTGACTGACTGTGTTTTTCAAGAATGATAGGGCATCCACATTTTCGTGAGCCGCATATCCAAACAGGAAAACACCCACTTCTTGTATCTGAAAGTTATCAGATTTATACAGTTCATGCCCTATGCAGAAACATTCGTCAAGAGAATGTGTTTTATAAAATTTTTCGGCTTCATTTTTTACAAGTTTCAAACTGTCCTTTTCGGGAATTAATTCCGCTAAATATTGTATATATTCACTCATTTATCATTTCTCCACATATTCCGATTTTTTTGCCTATTGATTCGTAACTACCATAAAGCTGACACTTCCTTTCGCTTTTTCGCCAGTTACTGAAACCGTATACGTTCCGCTTTCCTCAATATCAATATCAAATTCATCAGAAAAGGAAACATCTTCACCTTCATAGACAGGTACTTCATCTTCTCTCTGAATCCCAAATGATAAGCTGCCACCCTCAACAATAATTTCTGCATGGATAGTATCTCCTTTTTCGACGATCAAGTCTTGAGAGTCCGTTTTATTAAATACCTTATAGTCCATCATAAACTCGTTATTATTCCCTGTTCGGCTGCCGTCAAAATCTGCCCCACACGCTGTTAATGATAAAACCAGTATAAAAAAACACAAAATACACGAATGTTTTTTCATAATCTTACCTCTCTCAAATCCCGATTCAAGCTAATAATATCCCCCGAATATGCGAAATAATCCAATCCCTTTAATTTACAAATCTCTTGCGTATCTTCCTGAAACCATTTCATACAGCTTATCAAATTTTGTTCTACGCTGTCAAGATTTTCCGGACAATAATATTTTTTCAAATGTGCCTGCTTTTCTATGGGGATAAAATGTAATTTATTCGCACTTCCTCCCCATGTGATTCTATCAAAACCGACAAGCAGCATGGACATATGTGTCTCATACATTGTATGCAGAACATGATTCAATTTGAAATAGTCTTTTCTTTTCAGATATTTGTCTGTCATATATGCATGATACCAGTATGTCTTTTCAAGATCGGATATATCATCACTCCAAATGCTTCCTGTCAAATGAAGTTCCATTAATTCGTTGACAATTCCCTTTTTATCAAAAATAATATCTGATTCTTTTAATCCTGTATAATGCATACGGCACATATGATCATCTAATTTTTCGGTGTTTAACAAGAAAACATCGAATTGAAAAATATTGGAACTGCTTAACAACAAATAACCATTATTTATGATTGCTTCACTGTTAAATCTTTCCGGCCAGCACAAAATTATCTCATCACAGATACCTTCCAAACATTCTTCCAGCAAAAAAGTGATTTGGCCGAACTGCTCTTTGTCAATCAGCAATACAATATCTACATCCGAATAATCATCAGATAGATTATGCGTTTCTGAACCAAAGTTCCAAGCGCCTAAGACACTGTCCTTATATTTCATTTGGTTTATAAATTCATATTTTATTTTTTCAAGTTTCTTATTCATTGTCTTTACCCAAGCGTTTTCAGCACCGCAACTGTTGTATCTTCTCTCTTTCCCGTTTCAGGATTACATGGCGAATGGACATTATAAAGGTATCCTGTTTCTCCATAGCGGCCATATTTTTCTGAGTTATAATGGGCTTCATCCATCCAGATATTTACAATCCTAACACATAGCGCTACATGGCTGCTTCCTTCATAAATTTCCTTTTCCCATTCCACTTCACATTCAAGATTCAGAAAACATTCATCGACAACAGGCGCTTTTACTTTACTGCCGTCGCGATAATGTAAGTTTGATACTGAAAGTTCATCCATGTCATAGCTATTATTTGCTACTGTATTCATACATTTTTCAAGGCATGTCCTGCCTGGGAAATTAATCACCATCTGTTTTTTCTTTGAAGCGATTTCATACATATGGGTATATTTATTTACGCTCCCGAAAATGCAGTAGAAATCATTCTCATTAGAAAAACAAAACCACGACTGCATCGTTCCGTTTGCAAGGCCGTTTTCTTTATAGCCTGTAACAAGCACAAGCGGCGCAGGGATTGCCGTCACATGCTCCAGCCAATGAAACCCCCACCACTCTTTTTCCTTCATCTCGTCAGGAATCACAAGAAATTGTTTCTTACCCATTTTTATTTCCTTTCCTCTTAATATCATTTCATTCAAAAAGACTTTCCATCTAAAAAACAAGCCACAACTCCGGCAATACCGGAGTCGCGGCCATCTTCGTTATCTGTTATCTTCTCAGACAAAACATCAACTGCTTACTTTGATATTTTAATCTTATCCTTAATGATCCCCGTCAGCATATCCGCCGCTTCGTCCATTCCTGAATCTTCCAGTTCTTTGATCATCTTGTCATATGTTTTGTCAAAGTCAGCTTCTTTCGCCGTTACACATGCAACCAACTGGGACTGTGAGATCTCATCCAGCTTATTCCCAATCTCATCAAATTCAACCGGTTTGGACATTGCCCAGAGTGGCGGAAAATCCGGAGTTTCAAATTCATCCTGCTGCGGGAAGATATCTAACAGAATCTCCGCATCCCATGCGGCACACGCTGCCTTCTGCTCCTCATTATATTTGGCAAGTACTTCTTCTTTGCTGTCCGGCCTGTATGAGCTTCCTTTAGAATCCTCTACACCTACGCCATAACGCGGGAATGGATAGCTGTGGAAACCAACTCCCGTAGTTTTCGCATAGTTTTTGTCATTACTTGACGCATCAATTTCTTCCTGTTCGCGGTAACGGTGTCCGTTCTCGTCAACCTTATAATTCACATCCTCGATTCCCCAGTTAATCAATACCTGGCCTTCGTCAGAGCAAAGGTAATCCAGGAACTTGATTGCAGTCTCAGGATCTTCACATGCCGTTGTAATCCCGACTCCCTGTCCGGTAGCAAGTCCCTGATACATCAACGTCGGAACTTTTACGGATTCGTCCATGCCAAGGGGAAGCCCGCAGTAGGTCTGCCCAAGCTTGCCGTCCTGCTTTAAGATCTTCTCTCCGTCCTGATAATCCCACTGGGTATCAAAGAGAGCCAGTACGCGGCCGGATGCAATCTTTGCAATATAATCATCATGGGTCTGGGTCGCAAACTCAGGATCAAGGATTCCTTCGTTATACATCTTATTCATCCATTTGAAATATTCCCGTACCTTCTCGGATGTAAATTTAAAGGTAGCGTTACCGTCCTCATCCACCAGCCACTGTCCGTTGTCCGGAGCGCCTTCTGCGATGTATCCTGCCGGATTCCCCAGTGTGATCATCCAGTGCCAGTCAGAAGCTGAGAGGCTGAACCCGATATTGTCCATCCCGTCCTCGGTCTTCGGATGCGCTGCAAGATAATCTTTAATCATTTTCTCAAATTCTTCCAGGGACTTCGGTACTTCATAATTGTTTTCTTTCAAAACATTAAATTGAATCTGCGCCGTACCTGCGTCTTCAAACTTCGTTCCTCCCATATCGTAGGAGCATAACTGGTAAATGGAAGGATCGTCCTTAGAATATTTCAGTTTGTCAAACTCATCACCATACATTTTCTTGATATTCGGTCCATATTCTTCAATCAGGTCTGTCATATCAATCAATACGCCTGCGTCAATCAGGCTTCCTGCATCGCCCTTTGCGTAAATGATATCCGGGAACTTCTGCTCTGCGATCATAAGTGAAATCTTCTGCTTATCCTCTCCCACCGGATGGTCTGTCTTAAGCTTCACACCGGTTGCTTTTGTCAGCGCTTCCGCCACAGGATCAGTCCATGGATCATCCTCCTGCAAATCGGCATTATAAAATGTCAATTCAGTTATACCATCTTCACTTTTGCTGCTGGATTCTTTTTTCTTACCGCAGCCTGCCGCCATACCTGCAACTAAAGATACAGTCAATACTACGGCCAATACTCTTTTTGCTTTCATAATACAAGTTCTCCTTATTTTATAAGATTATTTTTTATATCAGGCTATCCTGCCATCAATCTTTCACTGCTCCCAGTGTCATACCTCCAACAAAGTATTTCTGAAGGAACGGGTATACCACCAGGATCGGCACTGTGGCAACAATTGTGATTGCCATACGCACGGACATGGGTGACACCGCATTCGTAAGCTGAGAAGTCTGATGCGGGTCAATCTGAATAGTTGCCTGCTCCATAATCTGATACAGCACATACTGCAGAGTCGGAAGCTCTCTTGCGTACAGATAGGTATCCATGAAGCTATTCCACTGGCCAACCGCAAGGAATAAGGCAACGGTTGCAATGGTGGGCGTACACAGCGGCAGGATTACCTTAAGCCAGATTGTAAAATCATTGGCGCCGTCAAGCTTCGCCGCTTCCTGCAGCGCAATCGGCAGTCCTTCGATAAAGGAACGCATCAGGATCACATTGTATACCCAGATTAGACCCGGAATAATATATACCCAGAAGTTATTCCCTAAGTTCAGCGTCCTGGTCAGGAGCAGATACTCCGGAAGAAGGCCGCCGCTGACATACATTGTGATGATAAATAAAATGGTAAAAGGCTTTTTAAAGTAGAAATCCTTCCTGCTGAGTACATAGGCAAGCATCGCCGTACAGATCACGCCTATCACAGTTCCTACTACTGTCTTAACCACAGACATCATAAACGCCGCCCCAAGGTCATTTTCTTTAAATATGTATGTATAGTTGCTGAGTGTAAATTTCCTTGGAATGATAAAATTCACATTCCTCATGGTGTCCATGGAATCATTCAGCGAGATTGCCAGTACGTTCAGGAACGGATACACCGTTATCACAATCAGAAGCAGACAGAGTACCAGCAGTACATAGTCAAAGGCTTTTTCACCCTTTGAACTTTTAATCGTATAATCATTTCTTGCCATTTTTCCGCCTCCTATACCAACTTGTCTTCGCCGATTAAGCCTGCAACCTTATTTGCGATAAACAGAAGGATGACTCCGACGACTGACTGGAATACACCGATTGCAGTACCAAGTCCATAGTTGTTATTGCCGATACCACGGACATACGCGAACCAGGAAAGAACCATCGCATGATCCTGTACCACACTGTTGCTTAAAAGCATCTGCCGTTCCATACCAACATTCAGTGCAGAACCGATACTCATTATCAGAAGAACAATGATCGTCGGCTTGATGCATGGAAGCGTCACATGCCAGATTCTCTGGAACCGGTTGGCGCCGTCCACCTTTGCCGCCTCATAAAGCCCCTGGTCGATACCTGCCATTGCGGAAAGGTAAATAATCGCATCCCACCCCATCTCTTTCCAGACATTGATCAGGCAGACCACAACCCAGAACACCCACGAATTCGTGGACATCAGGTGAAGCTTCGTGTTTAACATGGTGTCAATTGCACCGCCGTCATTGAATAGCATCTTTGCGATACTTGCAATGATAACCCAGGATACAAAGTGCGGAAGATAAGAAACCGTCTGCGTAATCTTCTTGAATTTCGAAAAGCACAATTCATTCAATATCAGTGCAAACAGAATGGCTGATATCGTCCCGATGGCAATGCCAAGGATACTGATTGCAATGGTATTAATCATCGTCTGCGGGAATAACCGGTCAGTAAATGCTTTCACAAAGTTGTCAAATCCCACAAACTTCCGTTCCCATACCGGTAATGCAAATGTGCCCGGCTTTACCTCCTGAAATGCCATCGTCCAGCCCCACAAAGGCACATACTTGAAGATAATGAGCCAGATTACGAAAGGCACCGACATCAACAGGAGATACCTCTGCCTCCACATGAGATTCAAGGAAAATTTTTCTTTTATTACTGTTTCTTTTTTCTTCTTTTTCATCCTCTCTCTCAACCT